>Ga0265319_1000757_pt1 | contig 21044 bp, 13 predicted proteins | sample 4824metaG_FD_192443 | JGI IMG/M metagenome (GOLD analysis project Ga0265319, IMG submission 192443) | Rhizosphere microbial communities from Carex aquatilis grown in University of Washington, Seatle, WA, United States - 4-8-24 metaG | ecosystem: Host-associated > Plants > Roots > Rhizosphere >...
CGCGCGCGACCGAGTGGTACCTGCAGGACACCGCCGACCTCGGCCTCGGGATGCCCGACGGCGTGCCGCTCGCGACGGAGCACATTCCCGGGATCATCAGGTTCATCGAGGAGCTGCTCGACGCGGGCTACGCGTACGCGGTCGAGGGCGACGTCTACTTCCGCGTCGCGCGCGACCCGGAGTACGGGCGCCTCTCCGGGCAGCGGCCCGACCAGATGGAGCAGGGCGAGGAGCCGAGCCTGCTCAAGGATGATCCACGGGACTTCGCGCTCTGGAAGGCGAACAAGCCGGGCGAGGACACCGCCTGGGACGCGCCGTGGGGCCGGGGCCGGCCCGGCTGGCACATCGAGTGCTCCGCCATGGCGGAGGAGGCGTTCGGGCCGGTCTTCGAGATCCACGGCGGCGCGATCGACCTCGTCTTCCCGCACCACGAGAACGAGCTGGCGCAGTCGCGTGCGCTCGGTCACGAGTTCGCGCGGATCTGGACGCACAACGGCCTGCTCGAGTTCGGCGGCGAGAAGATGTCGAAGTCGGTCGGGAACGACGTCTCGCTGCGCAACGTGATCGACACGTGGGGGAGAGAGGTCGTGCTGCTCTTCTTCATGACCGCGCACTGGCGCAAGCCGATCGACTTCACCGACGAGACGCTGCTGCAGGCGAAGGCGCAATGGCAGAGCTTCGGCCAGGCCATCTACGACGCGAAGCCCGCGCGGCCCACGGTCGGCTGGGACCGCTTCGAAGCTGCGCTCGACGACGACTTCAACACTCCCGAAGCGCTCGCGATCCTGCACGAGTGGCGGCGGGCAAGCGAGCTCGATCTCCTCAACCGGGGTCTGGGGATCTTCGGGCTCGACTTTGTCCTCGTGGATCCGTCGGAAGAAGTCAAGGCCCTGGTGAAGGAGCGAGACGCGGCGCGCCGCGATCGCAACTGGCAGCGTTCGGATGAGCTTCGTGACGAGATCGCGGCGCTCGGCTGGATCGTCCAGGACGGCGCAGAAGGATCGTCCTTGGTCCCGAAGTGACGCGCGAGCAGGTCTACGGCCGGCGTCCGGTGCGCGAGGCGCTCCGCGGGCCGCGCGAGGTGCTCGAGCTCTGGGCGACCGAGCGGGCCGTCAAGGCCGAGCCCTGGCTGCGCGAGACGAAGCAGCCGCGCGTCCAGGTGAAGCTCGACAAGGACATCAGCGAGACCGCCGGCAGCCGCGACCACCAGGGCGTGCTCGCCTGGTGCGAGCCGTTCAAGTACGCAGACGCGTACGACTTCCCCCTGGTCGAGCGACCGCTGATCGCCTGCCTCGACCAGGTGAGCGATCCGCGCAATTTCGGCGCCGTCATCCGTAGCGCCGAGGGCGCGGGCGCGACCGGCGTGGTCGTGCCCTCGCACGGCTCGGCGCTTGTCACGCCGACCGTCTGCCGGGCGTCGGCCGGCGCGGTGGAGCACCTGCCGATCGCCGTCGTCACGAACCTCGCCCGCTACCTCGAGGAGATCAAGGGCGGCGACCTGTGGGTCGTCGCCGCCGATGCCGAGAACGCGACGCCGATGTGGCAGGCCGATCTCTCGGGCGGGCTCGCGTTCGTCTTCGGCGCGGAGGGCAAGGGCCTGCGCCCGCTCGTGCGCCGAACGTGCGACCTCGCCGTCTCCATCCCGCAGCTCGGGCACGTGGAGTCGCTCAACGTCAGCGTTGCCGCGGCGCTGTTGCTGTATGAAGCGCGTCGTCAGCGGAATGGCTGAGCCGACGCTCTACCTGTTCGACGGCTTCAACCTCCTGCACGCCGGCAACTTCGACTCGCCCACCGAGCTGCGCGACCTGCTTGCGAGCTGGGTCGCCGGCAAGGGCGCGCGCGGCATCCTCGTCTTCGACGGCCACGGCCCGGACGAGAGCCACGGGCGGCTCGACGTGCGCTGGGCGGTCGCCGCGGACACGCTGATCGAGCGCCTCGCCGCCGACAACCGGGGCCAGGAGGAGGTGGCGGTCGTCTCGTCCGACGCCGCAGTGCGCGGGACGTCGGGCGCCCAGGTGCAGAAGCTCTCGTCGGCCGACTTCCTCGCCGAGCTGATCCCGCCGAGCCATGTCGACCGCTCGCGCGGCGACCTGCGCGACAAGCTCGATGCCGCGACGCTCGCCGAGCTCGAGCGCCTGCGCCGCGGCCAGTAGCGTCTAGCGCGGCGCCGCGCCGGCGTCCGCCAGCAGCTTCGCGAGGAGCGTCCGGAACGCCGCCGGTGCGATGCCGCCCGCCTCGTCGGTGCGGCTCTGCGGCCGCAGCGCATTCGCCGGCGACGGCCAGTACGCCCACGCGACCGTCGAGGCGAAGCGCTCCGAGGCGAGCTGCGCGTGCTGAACGGTACCGTCGGGTGCGTGCCCGTCGGATGTCGCCTGCCACCACGAGACGCCGCCGAGTGCGCCGAGCAACTGAGTGCGCGCAGCACTCGTCAGCAGGAAGAAGTCGACCTGGTGCGCGTACTCGTGTTGCACGACGCCCCAGGCGAAGGTGCCGGCGTCGAGGAGGCTCGCGTCGAGCCAGATCTGTCCGGGTGAGGCGCTCGAGGCGATGCCCCGCCCGATGTGCACCGTCACGGTGACGGGCACGAGGCTCCAGTCGAACGTGCTCGCCTCGAGCGCGGCATGCACCTGCGCCTGCTCGTTTGCCGTGCCGCCGTCGTAGACGTAGTGGCCGCCGGACGCGAACGCGCCCGGCGCGAGCGCGAGGGTGCTGAGGGTGACGGCGGCGAAGGCGGCGGCGGTGCCTTTCATCTCGCCTACAGGACGGGTGGCGAGCCTCGTTTCTTCCCCACGCAAGGAGGCGAACACCTGTTCGTATCATGTTGGGTCCATTGCAAATAGACTTGTAAATACTTCAACCTCTTGCTATCTTCGCCCTCAAGTTCAGGGTGAGACTTTAGGAGAAGCACAGAAGTGCCGATCCGGAGATTGCCTATGAAAACTCGGGGGGAGGCCTCGTGTCAGCTCGTACTGCACCAGCGTATTCGCCGCAAAAGGCTCAACGAGAGCTTGAGGATCTCCAGCTCGTCTTGAAGGCCCGCAACGGCGACAGCGTTGCCATGGACCAGCTGATGCGCCGCTACACCGGCTTCGTCCGGCTGAAGGCGAGCTCGTACTTCCTCGCCGGCGGCGACTCCGAGGATCTGATCCAGGAGGGCCTCGTCGGCCTCTACAAGGCCGTGCGCGACTTCCGCACCGACAAGGAGACCTCGTTCCGCAGCTTTGCGGAGCTCTGCGTGACGCGGCAGATCATCACGGCGATCAAGACAGCCACCCGCTTCAAGCACGCGCCGCTGAACACGTATGTGTCGTTCAGCCATACGCCGGCCGGCCAGGACTCGGACGGCGAGTGCTCGCTCGGCGATGCGCTCCCCGGCCCGGCGGTGCACGAGCCGTCGGTGATGGTCATCTCCACCGAAGAGCTGCAGAGCCTCGTCCTCTGCCTCGGCAGCGGACTCTCCTCGCTCGAGGCCGACGCGCTGCGTCTCTACCTCGAAGGCTCGTCCTACGAGGACATGGCGGAGCGGCTCGAGTGCGACACGAAGACGATCGACAACGCGCTGCAGCGTGTGAAGCGCAAGATCATCACGCACCAGAAGGCACGCGAAGTCACGCTCTAGCCGGAGGCGAGCGGGCATGACCCCGGGTCAGACCCGGGTCTGACCCCGGGTTTCGCGCGCGAGCCGGCGGCGGCTCAAGATGTGGGACGCCGAGCCTGCCCATCGCCTCTTCGCTGCTCCGGGGGTCAGACCCCGTCACGAGAGGGTCACGTCTTCCATGCGTGTGTGGTCAGGGCTGGAGAGGACGGCGGACACCGGGTGGCGCACGGTCGCGACGGGCTTGCGACCGTCGGTCTCGAGTCGCGCCCCAGGTGTTCTCAAACAGCGAGGGCCGTTGGTTTGAGTCGCGCTACGCTGCTGCGAACCGTGCCGGAGTAGCTCAGCTGGAAGAGCAATTCACTTGTAATGAATAGGTCGTGGGTTCGAGTCCCACCTCCGGCTCTTGACCGATCGGCCCGCGCCGTCTCTCGCAGCAGGCCTCTAGCGCTTGTGGAGCGCGAGGACGAGCGCTTCGAGCACCGCGACCAGGTCGTCGTCGATCCGAGACTTACGCACGTAGTCGACGGCACCGGCGTCCCGGATCTCCAGGACACGCTCCTCGTAGTTGTGGCCGCTGATCGCCACGACCTGCACCTCGGGCGCCGACTCCTGCAGCAGGCGCGTCGCCTCGACGCCGTCGCAGAGAGGCATCTCGATGTCCATCACGACGAGCTCCGCCCGCAGGCGCTCCGCGAGCTCGACCGCGTCGCGGCCGTTGCTCGCGAGCCCCACGACCTCGAACCGGCCGTCGTCGACCAGCACGCCCGCGATCTTCTGCTGAAACGCCTCGTCGTCCTCGGCGACGATGACCCGATATTTGTCAACACCCACGAGCGCCCAGGCTAGCGCCGATCCGGAGGCCCGGGTGAAGACCGCCTGAGCGCCCGTTCGCCTGCCTACTCGAGCGCCGGAGCGGCCTCGGGGGGCTGCTGCTCGGGCGCCCCCGCCTCCGTCGAGAGCCGGGGCAGCCACTCGAGCCGGCGGGGCAGGTACCAGTTCCAGTCGCCGAGGAGCTTCATCGTGGCGGGCAGCAGCACGCCACGGATGATCGTCGCGTCGATCAGCACCGCGACGGCGAGCCCGACGCCGAGCTGCTTGATGTCGAGCGTGCGCAGCGAAGCGAAGATCCCGAACACCGCGACCATCACGACCGCCGCGGATGTGACAGTGCTCGCCGTCCGTTTGATCCCGTGCTCGACCGCGTCGGCGGTCGTCTCGCCGTGGTCCACGAGCTCCTTGATGCGCGAGACGATGAACACGTGGTAGTCCATCGAGAGCCCGAAGAGCACCGTGAACAGGAAGAGCGGTAGCCACGTCACGACCGCGCCGTTCGAGTGGAAGTTGAGGAGTCCCTGCAGGTGGCCCTGCTGGAAGATCCATACGAGGACGCCGTAGGCGGCTCCGACCGAGAGCAGGTTGAGCACGATCGCCGTGAGCGGCACGACGACCGACCTGAACGTGATCAACAACAGGAGGAACGCGAGCCCGAGCACGAACGCGAAGACAAGCGGGAAGCGTGACTTCATCGTCTGGTTGAAGTCGTGTGTACCGGCCGTCTCGCCCGTGACTGCATACGTCGCGGTTCCGAGCTTGCCGATCGTCGCCGGCAGGACGTCGCCGCGCAGCGTCTGCAATGCCGCCACCGACTTTGCGTTGTCGCCGTTGCCGGCCAGCGGGATCTCGATGCGGACGACCGTGCCCGACGGGTTCACGAACTGGCGAATCGGCTGGAACATCCGGCCGGTCGCGAGAGCGTGCTGCTCGAGCGACGCGATCGCCGTCTGGACGGCCGGCGCGCGGACGTTCGGCGCTTGTACGACGACCTGGGCGGGAGTCTGCGCTCCGGGAAATGCCTTCTGAATCTCGATGTACGTCTTCACGATCGGGATGTCGCGCGGCAGGTCGGTAAAGCTCAGGAGCTTCGTGTGGATCCCGCGCACGGGCGCGGCGAGCAGGAGGAGCACCGCCGCCGCCGCAGCCGCGGCGACCGCCGGATGGCGCAGTACTGGCCGGAGGATCAGCCCCCAGATGCGCGACTCGGTGCGGTCTCCCTTGAGCCGCCGGAGGTACGTCGGCCGGTTCCGGAGCCGCAGGAGCCAGTGCGGCCGGCGGCGCAGTGGCCGCATCGCCCGCAGCGCGCCCGCGGCCGTGACCGCGACCACACCGCGCTCCACCCGGTCGCCGAGCTTGCCGAGCAGGGCCGGGAGCACGGTGACGGAGCCGACCATCGAGGAGAACACGACGATCATCGTCCCGACGCCGATCGACGTGAAGATCTTCGACCCGGCGAGCAGCATGCCCGCCATCGCGATCAGCACCGTGCCGCCCGAGACGAGCACCGCCTGCCCGGATGTAGCAGCCGCACGGGGAAGCGCCTCTTCGCCGGCGCCGGCGAGCCGCTCCTCCCGCTCGCGCTTCAAGTAGAAGAGCGAGTAGTCGACGCCGACCGCCATCCCCATCAGCAGCATCACGGAGTTCGTCGAGTCGGATGCGTGCGAGATGTGACTGATGAGGCCCGCGAGCCCGATCGAGCCGAGCACAGCGGTGAACGCGAGCAGCACGGGCACCCCGGCGGCGACGAACGCGCCGAAGGCGAAGAGCAGGATGAGGAAGGTGATCGGCACCGAGAGCTGCTCGGCCTTCCGGAAATCCTGGCCGAGCGTGTCGTTCAACTCCTTGTTCGCGCTCGCGAAGCCGAACTCGGCGACCGTGAAGCCGGGGCTCTGCCGTTGTAGGCGGTCGACCGAGTCGAGCACCGGCTGAACCTTCGAGTCGGCCTTCGCGGATGCGCCGACGATCGAGAACTCGACGAGCACCGAGTGGCGGTCCTTCGAGATCGCGCCCGCGCCGCCGCGGCCGAGCGGAGAGCGGACGTTCTGCACTTCGGGAAGGGTTCGAAGCCTCGACGTGACCCGCGCGATCGTCGCGCGAAACGCCGGATCGGCGACGGTCAGCGAGTGGCTCTGCACGAGCACGTTCTCCGCGGCCGGCTGCGAGAAGCCGGCGCCCTGGAGGATCGCCTGGGCGCGTGCGGCCTCGCCGGTCGCCTGCTCTGCGTCGGTCAGCTTGACGGTCCCGACGACCTTCCCGAGCACGACGGCGACGATCACGAACGCCACCCACGCGAGGGTCGCGGTCTTCCAGTGTGCGGCGCTCCAACGCCCCGCGCGTGCGGCCAGGTTCTGCGTTCCGTTCATCTGCCTGCTCCCTGATCCTCTGTGACGGCGAGGCTCAAATATGCCAGCCGGCTGCGGGCCGGGGTATAGGGGTTTACCCCGAATCGACCCCGAGGTTGTCCAAGCCTGTTCAGACCGAGCAGAGGCCGAAGAGGAATGCGGGGATCTCCTCGACCGGCAGCACCGCGTCGGCGGCCGTCACGGCGAGCGCCGCGTCGGGCATTGCCCGCTTCTCCGACGTGGCGGGATCCTGCACGATCGCGACACCGCCGCGCTGCTTGATGCGCGCCAGCCCTTCGGCGCCGTCGGCGTTCGCGCCCGTGAGGACGATGCCGATCGCGCGGTCACCGTAGGCATCGGCGGCGGACTCGAACAGGACGTCGATCGAAGGTCGCGCGAACTGCACCGGGGCGTCCGTCGAGAGCGCGAGATGGCCGTCTTCCACGAGCACGTGATAGTCGGGCGGCCCGAGATACACGTGATCGCGTTCGAGTGGCGTCTTGTCGTCCGAGTCACGCACGATCCGCCGCGTGTGGTGCTGGAGCAAGCGCTCGAGCATGAGGTCTTTCGACTCGGGCGAGCGGTGCTGCGCGACGACGATCGGCTGGTGCACGTCGTCGTGCAAGCCGGCGAGCAGTCGGCTCAGCGCCTCCAGGCCGCCCCAGGACGTCCCGATCACGATGAGCTCGTACATCTCACGCAATCTTTCGATAGATCCGCTCGGCGGCATCCACGACGTCGTAGGAATTGGCGAACGGCGTGAACGCCACCGACTCCCTGCGACCGAGCGCGAGCGCGCCGAACGTGTCGAGGCTCTCGTAGAACAGCTGATGGACGCGATTCTGCAGCGCCTTGTCGAAGTAGATCATCACGTTGCGGCAGACGATCACGTTGAACTCGTTGAACGCGCGGTCGGACACGAGGTTGTGTTGCGCGAACACGATGTTCTCGGTGAGCGAGCGGCTGAAGCGTGCGCCGTCGTACTTCGCGACGTAGTACTCGGAGAACTCGTGCGTTCCACCGCTCCGGATGTAGTTCTGGGTGTACTGCTTCATCCTGTCGAGCGGATAGACGCCCGCGAGAGCCGTCTCGAGCACCTGTTCGTTGATGTCGGTGGCATAGATTCGCGTCCGACCGTAGAGCCCTTCCTCCTCCAGCAGGATCGCGAGGGAGTAGACCTCCTCGCCGGTCGAGCAGCCGGCGCACCAGATCCGCGTGAAGGGGTGCGTCCGCAGTGTCGGAATGACGTGCTCGCGGAGCGCGGCGTAGAAGGAGGGGTCGCGGAACATCGCCGTGACGCTGATCGACAGGTCGAGCAGCAGGCGCTCCATGCACGCTGCGTCGTGCAGCAGCCGGTCCTGCAACTGCGTCACCGTCGACAGACCCTCCGCGTGCATCCTGCGCCAGAGGCGCCGCTTCAGCGACGCCGCCGCGTACTCGCGGAAGTCGAAGCCGTAGCGGCGATAGACGCCCTCCAGCAGCAGCTCGATCTCGAGGGCCTCGAGCTTCTCGTGCGTCGGGTCGACGGCGCCGGCGACTGCGGGTGGGAGGGTCCACTCCGGGGTCGACACGCTCTGCCTAGTGATACAGCCAGACCCGCATCAGCGAGAGCAGCTGATCCGTGTCGACCGGCTTGGTGATGTAGTCCGATGCGCCCGACGCAATCGACTTCTCGCGGTCGCCCTTCATCGCCTTCGCCGTGAGGGAGATGATCGGCAGCTCCTTGAACAGCGGGATCTCCCGTACGGCCGCCATCGTCTGGTAGCCGTCCATCTCCGGCATCATGATGTCCATCAGGACGAGATCGACGTCCGGGTTGGCCTGCAGCGTCTCGATGCCGTCCCGGCCGTTCTCGGCGAAGACGACCTCCATTCCGTGCGCTTCCAGTACGGCGGTGAGCGCGAAGACGTTGCGCAGGTCGTCGTCGACGATGAGCACCTTCTTGCCCTTGAAGACCTCTTCGGCGTTGTGCAACTGCTCGAGCATCCGCCGCTTCGCCTGCGGCAGTCGCGCCTCGACGCGATGCAGGAACAACGACGTCTCGTCCAGGAGGCGCTCCGGCGAGCGAGCATCCTTCACGATGATCGTCTCCGCGTAGCGCTTCAGGCGCGTCTCCTCCCGGCGCGTGAGCTCCTGCCCGGTATAGACGATCACGGGGAGGGCCGCAAAACGGTCCTCGGTCTTCAACTGCTCGAGCAGCTTGAAGCCGGTCGTATCTGGCAGCTTGAGGTCGAGCACCATGCAGTCGAAGCGCTTGAGCTGGAGCTCCGCCAGCGCTTCCGCGCTCGATCCCACCGCCGTCACCTCGATGTCGTCGCCCGAGCCGACGAGCTCGACGATCGAGTTGCGCTGGTCGTCGTCGTCCTCCACCACAAGCAGGTTCTTCACGCCGCGTTCGATGAACGTCGAGATCTGTCGGAACGTGTCGCTCAGATGCTCGTTGTCCAGCGGCTTCTGGAGAAACGCGACCGCGCCGGCACGCAACGCGTTCGCCTTGCCGTCCAGGTCGGCGGAGGAGAAGACGTGCACCGGGATGTGGCGGGTGTCGGCGTGGTGCTTGAGATGGTCGAGCACCGTCAAGCCGTTCATCACCGGCAGGCTCATGTCGAGCACGATCGCATCCGGCTTGTACTCGTGCGCGAGCGCGAGACCCACATCGCCGCGTAGGGCGACGAGGCCCTTGAAGCTCTGGTCGCGTGCGGCTTCGAGCACGGTCAGCGCGAAGGTCGCGTCGTCCTCGACGATCAGCACGACCCGGTCGCCCGCACCGATGTCGTCGCGGTCGTCCGGCACCTCGCTCGTGGCGAGCAACGTCGCGTCGAGGAAGAGGTTGGGAACCGTCACCGAGGCAGTCGGGTCGAGCAACGCGTGGCCCTCCGCGACGAGCGTCTTGCCCTCGCGCACCAGCTGGTCGAGGCGTGCTTCGAGCGGGACGCTCTCCGCGTCACCGAGCCCGCTCAGGGTGAAGGTCGACGGCAGGTAGAGCGTGAAGGTGCTGCCCGTGCCGGGCAGGGAGCGGACGCGGATCTCGCCGCCGAGCAGCCGGGCGATCTCGCGGCTGATCGACAGGCCGAGCCCGGTGCCTCCGAACTTGCGCGACGTCGTCCCGTCCGCCTGCTGGAACGCCTCGAAGATGATCCGCAGCTTGTCCTCCGGGATGCCGATGCCGCTGTCGATCACCGAGAATGCGAGCACGGTGTCGGCGTCGGCGAGCGCCGGCGAGGCGAATTGCGTCGTCTCCGGAGCGACCTCGATGCGCATCGTCACGCCGCCGGCGTCGGTGAACTTGACCGCGTTCGAGAGCAGGTTCTTCAGCACTTGCTGGAGCCGTTGCTCGTCGGTGACGATCGTCGGCGGCACGCTTGCCCCGATGATCTCGACTACGAGCTCCAGCCCCTTGTCCTCCGCCATCGGCCGGAAGGTGCGCTCGACGTAGTCGCGTACGTCGCCGAGTGCGATCTCGTCGGCGTGCACGTCCATCTTTCCGGCCTCGACCTTGGAGAGATCGAGGATGTCGTTGATCAGCCCGAGCAGGTCGGCGCCCGCCTGGTGGATGGTCTTCGCGAACTCGATCTGCTTGTCGGAGAGGTTCTTGTCGGCGTTCTCCGACAGGAGCTTCGCGAGAATCAGCAGCGAGTTCAGCGGCGTCCGCAACTCGTGGCTCATGTTGGCGAGGAACTCGCTCTTGTACTTCGAGGAGAGCGCCAGCTGCTCCGCGCGCTCCTGGAGCGCGGCCCGCGCGAGCTCGATCTCGCGGTTCTTGATCTCGATGCGCCGGTTCTGCTCTTCGAGCAGCTGCGCCTTCTCTTCGAGCTCCTCGTTGGTCTGCTGGAGCTCCTCCTGCTGCGTCTGGAGCAGCTCTTCGGAGGCCTTGAGCGTCTGCGCCTGCTGCTCGAGCTCGGAGTTCGCGCGCTTGAGCTCCTCCTGCTGCGACTGGAGCTCCTCGGAGCGCTCCTGCAGCTCCTGGGTGAGACCCTGCGATTGCCGCAGCAGCTCCTCGGTGCGCATCGTCGCCTGGATCGTGTTGATGACGATGCCGATCGTCTCGCCGAGCTGGTCGAGGAAGCCGCGCTGTACGTCCGTGAAGGTCTGGAACGACGCGAGCTCGATCACGGCCATGACCTGGTCTTCGAAGAGCACCGGCATGACGACGATGTTGCGCGGCGCCGCGTCGCCGAGCCCGGACGCAACGCGAACATAGTCCGGCGGCGGATCGGCGATGAGGATCGACTGGCGCTCGAGCGCCGCCTGTCCGACGAGCGACTCGCCGAGCTTGAAGCGGTTCGAGACCTTCTTGCGCTGCTTGTACCCGTAGCTTGCGAGCAGCTTGAGCTCCAGCTTCGCGTCCTCGACCTCTTCGGAGAGGAAGAACGCGCCGTAGCCCGCACCGACGAGCGGTGTCAGCTCGGACATGATCACGCGCGAGACGGTCTGCAGGTCGCGCTGTCCCTGCATCATGCCGCTGAAGCGGGCGAGGTTCGAGTTGAGCCAGTCCTGCTCGGCGTTGCGCTCGGTCGTCTGACGCAGGTTCGCGATCATCTGGTTGACGTTCTGCTTGAGCGCGTCGACCTCGCCCTTCGCGTCGACCGTGACCTCGCGGGTGAGATCACCCTCTGTCACTGCGGTCGAGACGTCGGCGATTGCACGCACCTGTGTGGTGAGCGACGCCGCGAGCTGATTGAAGTTGTCGGTGAGGTCCTTCCACACGCCGCTGACGCCTTCGACGTTCGCCTGGCCGCCGAGCACGCCCTCGGTTCCGACCTCCTTCGCGACGCGCGTCAGCTCGCCCGCGAACGACGAGAGCTGATCGACCATGATGTTCACGGTGTTCTTCAGCTGGAGGATCTCGCCGCGTGCGTCGACGGTGATCTTCTGCGAGAGATCGCCCTTCGCGACGGCGGTCGTGACCTCGGCGATGTTGCGCACCTGGCCGGTGAGGTTCGACGCGAGGCCGTTCACGGAGTCCGTGAGGTCCTTCCAGGTGCCGCTGACGCCCTTGACGTTCGCCTGGCCGCCGAGCTTGCCCTCGGTGCCGACCTCGCGGGCGACGCGCGTGACCTCGTCGGCGAACGACGAGAGCTGATCGACCATGACGTTGATCGTGTCCTTGAGCTCCAGCACCTCGCCCTTGACGTCGACGGTGACTTGCTTCGAGAGATCGCCGTTCGCGACGGCCGTCGTCACCTGCGCGATGTTCCGGACCTGCTCGGTCAGCGAGGAAGCCATGAAGTTCACGTTGTCGGTGAGGTCCTTCCACACGCCGCTGACGCCCTCGACCGACGCCTGGCCGCCGAGGCGGCCTTCGGTGCCGACCTCGCGGGCGACGCGCGTGACCTCTGCCGAGAACGCACGGAGCTGGTCGACCATCGTGTTGACGGTCTCCTTCAGCTCGGCGACCTCGCCGCGTACGTCCACGGTGATCTTCTTCGAAAGGTCGCCGTTTGCGACTGCGGTGGTGACGTCGGCGATATTGCGCACCTGGCCAGTGAGGTTCGACGCCATGCCGTTCACCGACTCCGTGAGGTCGCGCCACGTTCCGCTGACGCCCTCGACCTCCGCCTGGCCGCCGAGCACGCCTTCCGTTCCCACCTCGCGGGCGACGCGCGTGACCTCAGCGGCGAACGCCGAAAGCTGGTCGACCATCGTGTTGATCGTGTCCTTGAGCCGGAGTACCTCGCCACGCGCGTCGACGGTGATCTTCTGCGTCAGGTCGCCCGATGCGACGGCGGTCGTGACGCCGGCGATGTTGCGCACCTGATCGGTGAGGTTGCCCGCGAGGGTGTTCACGTTGTCGGTCAGGTCCTTCCAGGTGCCCGAGACGCCCTTCACTTCCGCCTGGCCGCCGAGCTTGCCCTCGGTGCCGACCTCGCGGGCGACGCGCGTGACCTCGTCGGCGAACGAGCCGAGCTGGTCGACCATCGTGTTGATCGTGTTCTTCAGCTCGGCGATCTCGCCGCGCACGTCGACGGTCACCTTCTTGGAGAGGTCACCGTTCGCGACAGCCGTTGTGACCTCGGCGATGTTGCGCACCTGCTCGGTGAGCGACGAGGCCATGAAGTTCACGGACTCGGTGAGGCCGCGCCAAGTGCCGCTGACGCCTTCGACCTGCGCCTGGCCGCCGAGGCGGCCCTCGGTGCCCACTTCGCGCGCGACCCGCGTCACCTCGTCCGCAAAAGCGGAGAGCTGGTCGACCATCGTGTTGAGCGTGTTCTTCAGCTCGAGGATCTCGCCGCGAGCCTCGACAGTGATCTTCTGCGACAGGTCGCCCTTCGCGACTGCGGTCGCGACCTGCGCGATGTTGCGCACCTGGCTCGTGAGGTTCTCGGCCATCTGGTTCACGTTCTCGGTGAGCCCACGCCACGTGCCGCTGACGCCTTCGACCTCGGCCTGGCCGCCGAGGCGACCCTCGGTGCCGACCTCGCGGGCGACGCGTGTGACCTCGTCGGCGAACGTCGACAGCTGGTCGACCATCGTGTTGAGCGTGTTCTTCAGCTCGAGGATCTCGCCGCGGGCGTCGACGGTGATCTTCTGCGTCAGGTCGCCCTTCGCAACTGCGGTTGCGACCTCGGCGATGTTGCGCACCTGGTCGGTGAGGTTCGACGCCATGCCGTTCACAGACTCGGTGAGGTCGCGCCAGGTGCCGCTGACGTCCTCGACCTCGGCTTGTCCGCCGAGCCGTCCCTCGGTGCCGACCTCCTTCGCGACGCGCGTCACCTCGTCGGCGAAGCCGGAAAGCTGGTCGACCATGGTGTTGATCGTGTTCTTGAGCTCGAGTACCTCGCCCTTGACGTCCACGGTGACCTTCTTGGAGAGGTCGCCGTTCGCGACTGCCGTGGTGACATCGGCGATGTTTCGCACCTGCTCGGTGAGCGAGAGCGCCATGCCGTTCACGGACTCGGTGAGGCCGCGCCACGTGCCGCTGACGCCTTCGACCTGCGCCTGGCCGCCGAGGCGGCCTTCGGTGCCGACCTCGCGCGCAACGCGTGTCACCTCGGCGGCGAACGCGGAGAGCTGGTCGACCATCGTGTTGATCGTCTCCTTGAGCTCCGCGATCTCGCCCTGGACGTCGACCGTGATCTTCTTCGTCAGGTCGCCGTTCGCGACGGCAGTCGTGACCTGCGCGATGTTGCGCACCTGCGCGGTGAGATTGCCGGCGAGCGTGTTGACGTTGTCGGTCAGGTCCTTCCAGGTGCCGCTGACGCCTTCGACGTTCGCCTGGCCGCCGAGCTTGCCCTCGGTGCCGACCTCCTTCGCGACGCGCGTCACCTCGTCGGCAAACGAGGAGAGCTGGTCGACCATCGTGTTGATCGTGTTCTTGAGCTCGAGCACCTCGCCCTTGACGTCGACCGTGACCTTCTTGGAGAGGTCGCCGTTCGCGACGGCGGTCGTCACCTCGGCGATGTTGCGGACCTGCGTGGTGAGGTTCGCCGCCAACGTGTTGACGTTGTCGGTCATGTCCTTCCACACACCCGAGACGCCGCGCACCTTCGCCTGGCCGCCGAGCTTGCCGTCGGTGCCGACCTCGCGCGCAACGCGCGTCACCTCGTCGGCGAACGACGAGAGCTGGGCGACCATCGCGTTCACGGTCGTCCCGATGCGCAGGAACTCGCCCTTCAGCGGCTGTCCCTCGATCTTGAGCGCCATCTTCTGGGAGAGGTCACCCTGGGCGACGGCGTCGATGACGCGGGCCACCTCGGTTGTCGGCCGGACGAGGTCGTCGATCAGCGTGTTGAGGGAGCTGACGGTCTCGACCCAGCACCCATCCGCGCCCGAGGCGGAGGCCCGTTCGGTCATGCGCCCCTCGCGGCCGATCACGCGTCCGACGCGGCCGATCTCCTTCGACAGCGCCTCGCGGCGGTCGGCGAGCTCGTTGAAGGCCCGGTTGAGCTCTGTGGACATGCCCTTGCCGCGGACGGGCAGACGCAGGCGGAAGTCGCCGTCGCGCGCGGCGTTCAGCGCAGCAAGGAGCTGCTCGAGCTCCGCGCGCGAGACCTCGGCGGCGTCGCGGCCGGTCTTCGCCGGCCTGGTCGCCCCCTTGGTCGACCCGGTGCCGTTCGCCCCCGTCCCGTTGCGGCCGGAGGCCGGGCTCGTGCGCTTCCGGGGGCCGGCGCTGTCCTTGCGGTGCTCGACTGCTGCCACGGTGCCCCCAATCTGCTCGGATCGCGACGTTTGCGCCTGGGTGAAAACGCGTGTCGCCGGGGCGTGGTATTCCGCGCTGAATTGCCGCGGAAACGCCGCCTCGAAGATTCAACGCTCGAACCCCGTCTTACGGTGTGCAACGACCCCGTCGCCCTGGGCAGGCTGAAGGGAGGGCGTAGCATAGGCCATTTGGCCTATGTCTGCCCTCAGGTTAGGCCCACGCTTACAAGCGATAAAAGATCAGGCGTGCTCGAGCGCCTGGCTGAGGTCGGCCCAGAGGGCGTCCGGGTGCTCGAGCCCGACGCTCAGCCGGAGCAGGCCGGCGGGCACGCGCTCGCCCTCCCAGCGACGCCTGCTCTCCATGACGCTCGTCGTGCCGCCCAGCGAGGTGGCGTTCTCGATCAGCTGCGTCGACGTCTCGACGAGCCGGGCGGCCTCGCCGCCTGCGACGTCGAAGGAGATCAGCCCGCCGAGCCCCGGATAGCGGACCGTCTGCACTTTCGGGTGCCCGGCGAGACGGACTGCAAGGTCGGCCGCCGTCGCGTTCTGGCGGAGCACCCGGACCTCGAGCGTCTTGAGGCCGCGGAGGAGCAGCCAGGCTGCGTCGGGCGCCGCGACGATGCCCGCACGCCCGCGGAAGCTGCGGAGCTCGTCGGCCGCGCCGGGGTCTCGGCAGATCACCGCGCCGAGCAGTGCGTCGTCGTGGCCGGCGAGGTACTTCGTCGCGCTGTGTATGACGAAGTCGGCGCCGTGCTCCAGCGGACGCAGCAGGATCGGTGTCGCGACCGTCGCGTCGACGACGAGCGGTGCGGGATGCGCCGCCGCAGCTTCCAGGTCGGGCATCGTGAGAAACGGATTCGACGGAGCCTCGACCCAGACGAGCTGCACATCGTCCGGCGGCGGCCCGGTCTGATCGAACTCGACATAGCGGAGGCCCCAGCGCTCGAACGTCTGGAAGGTGACGCCGGTGCCGAAGTAGCAGCCCGCGGCGAGGGCGATCGTGTCGCCGGGCTTCAGCAGCGAGAGCACGAGCGCGGACGTCGCACCGGCTCCGGACGGAAAGAGCACGGCTGCGCCGCCGTCCAGCTCGCCGAGTCGTGCCTCCGCCGCGGAGCTCGTCGGGTGGCCGTAGCGCTGGTAGAAGAACGTCCGCGGCTCACCGCGCTCGTCGTACGGCCAGATGGTCGAGCGGTCTACGGTGCCCATCGCTGCGAGCCTACTCCGCCGCCACCGGCTCGGGCCGCAGGTCCTCCAGCCGGCCCATGCGCGAGAGCGCCGGGAAGAGGCGCGTCCACGAGAGCGCGATCGCCACGGTGGCGATGCCGCCGGCGACGACGCCGGTCACGGTGCCGACGAGGGAGGCGACGACGCCCGACTCGAAGGCGCCGAGCTCGTTCGACGCACTGATGAACACCATCTCGACGGCGTTGACCCGACCTCGAAGCTCGTTCGGGGTCACGAGCGCGACCGTTGTCGCACGGATGTTCATGCTGATCATGTCGACGAAACCGCCGACGGCGAGCGCGGCGAGCGACAGCGGCAGCCACCTCGAGAGCCCGAATACGACGATGCTCACGCCGTAGATCGCGACGACCGTGAGCAGCGTGGGCCCGGCGCGCCTGCGCAGCGGGCGGCGCGCGAGGATGACCCCCGCCACGAGCGCCCCAGCCGCTGGGCCCGTGCGGAGCACGCCGAGGCCCACCGGCCCGACGTGGAGGATCGAGCGGGCGAAGACCGGCAGCAATGCCGTTGCGCCACCAAAGAGGACCGCAAAGAGGTCGAGCGCGATCGCGCCGAGCAGCATCCGGGTCCGCAGGACGAACCGCACGCCGGCGACGAGGCTCTCGAGACCGGGCGGGGCATCGCCGGCGACCTCTCGCACCGACGACTCGTACCGGAGCGCGAGCACGCACGCGAGCGCGCAAGCGAAGATCGCCGCGGCGACGATGTAGACGAGCTCCGGGCGTGCGGCGAAGAGCAGCCCGCCGGCTGCGGGCCCGACGACGACGGCAGCCTGGCCCGCGACCGACCGCAGCGCCATTGCTCCCGGCAGCAGCTCCGGTGGCACGAGCTCGGGCATCAGGGCGCCGAGCGCCGGCCAGCCGATCGCACTCGCCACGCCCGAGCAGGCCGCGAGCGCGAAGAACGGCCAGACGGAGTGCGCTCCGTGAACGGTGACGACGACGAGCGCGGCCGCGATGCCGACGCTGATGAGCAGCCCGAACGCCGTGATCAGCTTCCTCGAGATCCGATCCGCGAGCTGTCCCGCAGGGAGTGCGAGCAGCGGCAAGGGCAAGAACTCCGCGAGGCCGATCAGGCCGAGGTCGAGCGGGTTGCCGCGGATCGCGTAGACCTGCCAGCCGACGGCGACCGCGAGCATCTGCTCGGCGAAGCGCATGCCGAGGGTCGCCGACCAGAGGAGTGCGAAGTCGTGCTCGCGCAGTGCCGGAGGCAGCCGCCGTCTCATCACGCGACCGTACCTAACGGCCGGTTAGGCTCCTGCGCATGGCGCGGGCGCACGAGACGACCCAAGAGCGGCTCGAGTGGCTGCGCGAGTTGCGCGAGGAATCGCTCCACGCCGGCAGCGACAAGGCGGTGCAGAAGCGTCGCGACGAAGGGCGGTTGCTGGCACGCGAACGCGCGGTGCAGCTCTGCGACGAGGGCTCGTTCGTCGAGCTCGATCGCTACGTGCGTCACCGTGAGTCCAACTTCGGGATGATGGACAGGCGCCCGTACGGCGACGCGGTCGTGACGGGATACGGCACCGTCTTCGGCCGCAAGGTCTTCGTCTTCTCTCAGGACTTCACGGTGTTCGGCGGCTCCCTGAGCGAGGTGTTCGCCGAGAAGATCTGCAAGGTGATGGACCTCGCGGTGAAGTACGGCTGCCCCGTGATCGGCATCAACGACTCCGGCGGTGCGCGCATCCAGGAAGGCGTCGTCTCTCTGGCGGGCTATGCCGAGATCTTCTGGCGCAACGTCCAGTCGTCCGGAGTCGTGCCGCAGATCTCACTCGTGATGGGCCCGTGCGCGGGAGGCGCCGTGTACTCGCCGGCGATCACCGACTTCATCTTCATGGTCGAAGGCTCGTCGTACATGTTCATCACCGGCCCCGACGTCGTGAGGACCGTGACGGGGGAAGAGGTGACGTTCGAGGAGCTCGGCGGTGCGTCGACGCACGCGGCGAAGTCCGGCGTCGCGCAGTTCACCGCGCCCGACGAGGCTTCGTGTCTCGAGGATGCGCGCTACCTCATCTCCTTCCTACCGCAGAACAACGCCGAGCAGCCGCCCTTCGCGACGCCGACGGACCCGAGCGACCGCGAGGACGCGGAGCTCGACACGCTGATCCCGGACACTCCGAACAAGCCGTACGACATGCTCGAGGTGATCCGCCGCGTCATCGACGTCGGGGAGTTCCTCGAGGTGCACGAGCAGTGGGCGCAGAACATCGTCACCGGCTTCGCGCGTCTCGGGGGTCATGTGGTCGGCGTCGTCGGCAACCAGCCGCAGTCGCTCGCGGGGGTACTCGACATCGACGCATCCGACAAGGCGGCCCGGTTCGTGCGTACGTGCGACGCCTTCAACATTCCCCTCGTGACGTTCGTCGACGTGCCGGGCTTTCTGCCCGGCACTGCGCAGGAGTGGGGCGGGATCATCCGGCACGGAGCCAAGCTGCTGTATGCGTACGCCGAGGCAACGGTGCCGAAGCTGACCGTGATCACACGCAAGGCGTACGGCGGCGCGTACGACGTCATGAGCTCGAAGCACATCCGCGCCGACTTCAATTTCGCGTGGCCGACCGCCGAGGTCGCGGTGATGGGTCCGGAAGGCGCCGTCAATATCGTCTTCCGCGGCGAGCTCGCCGATGCCGACGACCCGGAAGCGCGCCGCGCGGAGCTGATCGCCGACTACAAGGAGCGCTTCGCGAACCCCTACTCCGCCGCCGAGCGCGGCTACGTCGACGACGTGATCGAGCCGCGGCGCACGCGCCCGGTCCTGATCGACGCCCTCGAGACCGCGCTCACAAAAGCCGAGCCGCGCCCGAAACGCAAGCACGGCAACATCCCCCTCTAACGCTTCGCTTCGCTCGCTTCACGGGGGAAACCATGTTTCCCCCGTGCGCCCCCTTCTTCGTGTGCTCGCGGCGAAGCGTCTCATTGCTGCGCCGAGCAAGCTCGGCTCCGCGACGCGGCCGCTCGGCTTCGAAGATGGCACGGAGCCCTGCGGTTCAGGACACAAGCTGCGCTGCGCGCATGGGCACGGCGCCGAGATCTTCCGCGAACGCGTCGACGACGGTCGGGTCGAACTGCGAGCCGGCGCAACGCTCGAGCTCGGCGACCGCGTCGCGCTCGCTGAGCGGCTTGCGGTAGACGCGCTCGGACGTCATCGCGTCGAAGGCGTCCGCGACGAAGATGATGCGCGCGCCGAGCGGGATCTGCTCGGCGCGGAGGCCGTCGGGATACCCGCTCCCGTCCCAGCGCTCGTGGTGGTGCAGCACCCACTCCGCGATCGGCTCGACGCCGAGACTCTCGAGCATCCGGTAGCCGATCTGCGGATGGCGCTGCAACACGAGCCGCTCCGACTCGTTGAGCGCGCCGGGCTTGCGCAGGATCTCCTCGGGGATCGCGAGCTTGCCGAGGTCGTGGAGGCTGCCGGCGAGCCGAGTGAGCTCGATCTGCGGCTCGTCGATGCCGAGCCGTCGCGCGATCCGCGCCGAGAGCTCGCCGACCCGCTCCGAGTGGCTGCCGGTGTAGACATCGCGCGCATCGACCGCCTTCGCGAGACTCGCCGCGGCCCGGTAGCGCGCGGCACGGTCGGGCCCCTCCGCGAGCTGCTGCAGCTGCGCGAGCTCGAGCGTGCTTGCGGCCTGATACGTGCGGGCGCGGTTCTTGCCGTCTTCCTTCGCCCAGTAGAGCGCGCTGTCCGCGAGCCGGATCAGCTCGTCCCTCCCGACGCCCTGCGCCGGATACGCCGCCACGCCGGCGCTCACTGTGACGGATCCGACCTGCTCGATCTCGACCGTGCCGACCCGCTCGACGATCGACCGCGCGACCGCGATGGCGGCGCGCTCTTCGAGGCCCGGCAAGAGCACCGCGAACTCGTCGCCGCCGAGCCTGAAGCTCTCGCCGCCCTGACGCAGCCGCGATGCGACCTGGCCGAGCACGCGGTCGCCGACGGGGTGGCCGTAGCGGTCGTTGATTCGCTTGAAGTTGTCGATGTCGACGAGGCACAGGCTGAGCGCCACTCCGTTCTGCTCGGCCAGGGTGAGCTCGCGCTGAAGGCGCTCCTGGAAGTGGCGGTGGTTGCCGAGCCCGGTCAGCGGGTCGGTAAGCGCGAGCCGCATCGCCCGCATCGCCTTGAAGTTCGAGCGCTGGTAGAGCGCGATCGCGATCAGCGGTCCGACGAGAGCGACCGAGAGAGCGGGAGAGCGCTCCCAAAGGACGACGAGCATCAGTGCGGCGGACGCCATCAGAGCGAACGGCGCGGTCGTCTGCCGGGCGTTCAACACGATCAGCTTGAAGAACGACTTGCCAGATGTGACGGCGAGCACGGCGCTCACCAGAATGAGATTGACGACCCAGTTGTAGATGAAGGCGCAGATGACGAGCCGCGCGAGCAGGCCCTGGACGGAGTGCTGGGAGATCGGCTCGATCGCGAGTCCGCTGGCGAGCGCCGCGAGTGCGAACATCGAGCCGTTGTAGGCGATGCGCAACGGCGGACGCCGCCCGATCAGTTGCGTCACGATCGGCGCGCCGGCGGCGATGAACAGCCCCGCCTGCCACCCGAACAGCAAGATGCCGGCGACGGCGAGAACGAAGCCGAGGGTGACCCCGCCTGCGTCCATTCCTTCCACCGGCACGGGGAAGTTCTCCGCCAGGACCATGCCGATGAACAGTCCCACGACCGCGGCGACATCGCCGACTGTATGAGGCGTCGTCGCATACGAGATCGACGCCGCACAAACAGCAGCGACCCCCGCCACACAGACGGGGGCCACGAGCGCGAGAACTCTAGAGGGAACTCGAGGGGTAGCGGTCACCGCCCCGACGCGACCCGGGAGGGTCGGCAGTCAGAGGCGGGTACCCCGCGAATGAAAGCTCGGTGACCTGCAGATCCCTGCCTCACCTTGGTCT
>Ga0265319_1000759_pt1 | contig 20989 bp, 13 predicted proteins | sample 4824metaG_FD_192443 | JGI IMG/M metagenome (GOLD analysis project Ga0265319, IMG submission 192443) | Rhizosphere microbial communities from Carex aquatilis grown in University of Washington, Seatle, WA, United States - 4-8-24 metaG | ecosystem: Host-associated > Plants > Roots > Rhizosphere >...
TTGGTCGGCTGCGGGTCGCAGCCGGTGATGTGATGACCCTGTTCGGCCAGGCAACCTGTGGCGACGCAACCGACATAACCGAGGCCAAAAATACTGATTTTCATGAGGGAGGGATGGGCGAGGGGGTGGGGAGGGGGATCAGTTTTGGCCGCACAATTGCGCGACTTGATTCAGGAAACGGGACTTCTCCTCACTCCATAGGTGCTGCCGGTAGATCACAAGCCCATGTCGAGCCATCTCGCGGCTTTCCTCGGGATGATCCCGGCACCACAGGATGCGATCGGCGAGATCAGAAACATTTCCCGGCTGGAAGTAGATCATCTGCCCGCGGCCGAAATAGTCCCGGATGCCCGGTGTGTCCGGCGCGATCACCGGCCGGTGCATCGCCAGGTACTCAAAAAGCCGGGTGGGAAAATTGATATCGGTGAACGCTGACTGGCGGTTGGGCACAACCCCGAGATGGCAGTGCTGGATGGCTTCCGCGATCTCATCCTGGTTTTTGACCCCATGGTACCGGACGATATCAGACACGCCCAGGCGGCGGGCGGTTTCCAGCACGGTATCGAGAAAGGGGGTGGGGGAGCCGTAGATATCCAATCGTAGGCCCGGGATCTTGGGCCGGAGGGTGGCAATGGCCTCCACCAACTGGTCGATGCCATGGCGATACACGATGGAGCCATGATGCATGATGCGAAACTCAGCCGGGGGGGACGCGGTCAGTTCGTCCCGCCGGGCGGAGTCGGGATCGAAGTACCTGGCATCGGGCGTATTCATGACAATCAGCATCTTTTCCGCCCGGCAGCTGCGGGTGACGAACAAGTCCTTGAAGGCGATGTTCGGGGTCACGCTCAAATTGGAAAACGCGATGCTCCAACGTTCCAGCAACCGGAGCAGGCCCACTTTCCAATTGCCAGGCTCAAGTCCGTAGATGCTGGTCATCAGTTCGGGCATGGGGTCGTGCAGGTCGAGAATGACCTTGGCCCCCCTTAACTTTGGCACGAGCGCGGTGAAAACGAGCACGTCGGGCATGTTGTGGACATGGACGACGGCGTATTTGGCGCCCAGGCCCTTGCGGGTCAAAAACCAGAAGGCGGACAGAAAAAAGCGGGCATACAGCCAAACATAGGCCAGCTTGCTGTTGCGCCGGTGGGTCAGCGCCAGGCGAACGACGCGCGCGCCACCGACGACCTCCTCGGGCAGTTCCCGGGCTGTTTCCCTGAGGCAGAAAAGATCAACCTCCATTCCGGCTTCGAGCAAGGCTTCGGTCGAGCGGTGGACCCTCGTATCGGAAGGATAATAGCCATACACGATGACCGCGGCACGTTTGCCTTTAAGCTCAGCGATGGTGGGCATGATTACCAAGTTCCGGACAAAGATCACTCACCTGACGAGCGGGTCTTCTTGTACCATTCCGCCATTTCAGCCGCCAGGGGCTGCCAATACCGGCCCGCATGGCGGGAAGCGACATGGCGCAGCAGCTGTTCGTAATATCCCGACGGAAACTCACTGTTGGCCGGCGGTTTGGGTCCAAAGGAAACATAGTCGGGATGGACGTTCATCAACGCCATTCCACCGCGCTCAGCGAGCCAGTCGAGCTTGCGCAGCCAGATATCCGGCGAGGTCTCGCCGAGGACAAAGAAGAGGGTCGAATCCTGCGGCAGGGTGTAGGGGAGTTCGACGTAGCCGGAGCGAAGGGAGGAGGGCGGCCCGCCTTCGCTTGCGCTTCGGCGCGGCTCGTCCGATTGCTGCGCAATAGGCGAGGAGGGATCTGTTTGCCCCTTGTCCCTTGCTACTTGCTCCTTGGCACTTGCCTCTATCCAGAAGGGGAAGATGGTCCCGGCTCCGTCGGGCTGGGGCTCGAACGGGTCGACATCGAAGGTGGACGCATCGTACCGGATATCAAGGTCGTGGATCCAATCCAGCTCGTGCAGCATGAAACCCGAGCGAAAGCCGGTCGCGCCCCACTCATGGAGATAGTGGTTGATGCGTCCGGCCTTCCGCCGGAATGATTCCCGGGAGTCGTACAGCTTGCCATCGTGATTGAGATCATGGACCCCGACTTCGAAGCCATTGGCGGAAAGCCAGGCCCGCAGCTCCGCCGGGACCGTGTAGGTGCCCTCCGGGATAAAATTGAAGGAGGAACGGAAACCGCAGCGCATCTCAAGCTCAGCCAATTGCCGGCATTTCGCCACCCCCTCGGGACCCTCGACATCATGGGTGAGCACAAACGCGAACTTCTTCCCGCCGGGCCAGCCGGGCCAGCCGGAGGGGACGACGGCAAGGGCCTCATTGATCGGCCAGAGTGCGGCGCAGGCGGCAAGTTTGCGGCGGGCAAAAAAGCGCCGGACCCTCATGCGCAGACCCCAGGGCAGGTAAGGCTTCAGCAAGTAATAGAGGCGTCGTTTCAGCATGGATCAGACGAAGGATGCCGCCGGGCGGCAGCCGGAAAATCGAAAGGGCTTAACCGCGGATTGCAGGGATGACACGGATGGTGCAGAGAAATTGACGGAAGAGAGTGGGAGGAGGACAGAAGTCAGATGACTGAGGACAGAGGGCAGACGTCGGAGGACAGAGGTCGGAGCTGAGATCCTCCAGGCAATGGAGGCAAACTGAGAATCGGGAATCGGGAAACTTGAAATCTTGAAATTGATTGATGGAGATTATTCTGCGCTGAGGCTGACTAATTCTGCCTAGCGTGAATTGCACGGATGAGACGGATCCAAGCTCCAGACCAATATTTAAACTCGCATATCAGCCTGACACACCCCGGCACTATCGCGCCACCCCGCTCAAGAGGGGACCCAAACCAACCCGTGCGGAAATCCCCTCTGGAGAGGGGCCTGTCGGGCCATAGCGCTTGGTCGACGGCCGATGCCCGGCAGGGCGGGGTGTGTTGGGGAATTTCGCTGCGTCCCCCTTTTTCGACGTCAGTCTTATGTGCGATCCTCAATAGCAGGAGTCCGCGAGCAAAGGCCGGAGGACATATTCTGTTCACTCCGTTGTCTCCTGTGGAAGTCACCGTCCGTGTCATCCGGGCAATCCGTGGTTGATCTTCCGGAGATCGGCCGGGCTTCGCCCCATCGCTTCCCGGGCGGAGGCAACGCGGTTGGATATTCATTTGTTGGTTCCACTGAATTACCCGCCCTAGCCGGGGTGACACCTGCGCTGGCATCAACCGCACTCCGGATGCCAATTGGACGATCTTAGCAATACGGGCCGCGCAAAAATCACCTTCATTCCTCAAATGATCCGAGGAGAAATTCACGATCCTGGTGCAGCCGCTTGGGAACATAATACTTCGACTTGTTCAGGACGGCGCCGACCTTCGCCTTGGACTGGGCCAGCAGGTCGGTCGCGCGCTGGACGATTTCCCGGTCGGTCTTTTCCGATTCGATGACCAGGAGAACCATGTCCATGAAGCCGGCGAGGCGAGGCGTGATGCTGATCTGGCTGACGGGCGGCATGTCAAAGATGATGTAGTCAAAATTGCTGGCTTTGAGCTTGGGGACGAGCTTGTTGAAGCGCTGCGGCAGGATCCGGGTGAGCTTGTTGTCCCCCGGTCCCTCTCCGACCACATAGAGATTGCCGTCGATCTGCGCGCTGTCCCGGGTGTCGAGGAGTTCCTCCAGACCGCAGACCGCATTGCCCTTGTAAAATTGCTGGGCGGAGCCCTGGTCCTGGGTCATGTCCACGAGCAGGACATTGCCTTCGCCCGTTTCCGACAGGCTGCTGGCCAGGCCGGCCGCGATCGTGGTGACCCCGGTGTTGCGCCCGAATCCGGTCACGGCCACGAGCTTGGGCTTGTGAGTCAGGCCCTCGCTTTCGAAATAGCTGATCAATCGGTCCCGGAGAGTCTCATGAAAGGGATGCAAGGCCGGTCCGCCATCAGCGGGGGCCAGGGCCAGGCTGTTCTCCCCCTCTGTTACAGACTTTGACTTGGATTTCTGCTTGGCGGCCAGCTTGCTGGCCTTAGCGACATGGCCGATCTTGGGGATGGAAATAAACAGGGGCAGGCGCAGCATCTTTTCCACATCGACCGGCCGGCGGACAGAACGATCGAGATAGAACTCGATGAAAAAGGCCCAGGCGAGTCCCACCGCCAGGCCGCCGGCCGCCAATCCTTGCATGAGTTTGTCGGTCTTGCCCATGTCGACAAAAGGAGGGGAGGGTGTTTGAATCTGGCTGATATTTGAGACCGTGCCGGTGCCGAGTGCTTCGCTGATGCGCGATTGCTCCAGGCTGGCGGCGTAATATTTGTAATTGGTTTCCTCGAGTTCCTTCCGTCGCTGCAATTCCAGGATCGTCCCCTCCATTTGGTCGGCGCTGGCCACATCGGCCCGCACCGCCTCCAGCTGCGAATTCAGCAGTTTGATTTTCGCCTGCAGGGCATTGAGCTGGGCGGATTCCGCCAGGGCGTCATAGGGCTTGGCCCCGGTTCCTGTACCACTGGGAGAAGATTGGGACAGTCCGAGCCCAGCCAGCTTGGGATTGGCGTCTTCCAACTTCTTCTTGAGCGCCTCGGCCTCGATCCGCTGGGCATGGACCTCACGGACACGGGAATTTTCGGCCGTAAACTGGGTCAGCAACTCCTGTTCCTTCTTTTGCAGCTGGCCCAGATTGGCGGTCGCAACGCGATATTCCTCGAGTTGATCCGCGGTGGGTTCCGGGGTCGCTTCGGCCGTCGGGGTCTTGGTCGGGGTGGTTTTGGTATATTGTTGAAACACCGATCCCCGCTCGGCCAGTTCCGCCTGCGTGTTGAAAATTTCCTGGCGAAGATGGGCGATCTCATCGGCGTTGCTTTTTTTCTCACCTTCCAGCGAAATGACCCCGGCTTTGTTGCGGGCTTTCCTCAATTCATCCTCGGTCTGGGCCAGTCGCGCCCGCAGCTGATCGGTTTCCTGAGTCAGAAAATCACCCACCATGCCGGCCGTGCGGTGAACTTCGACATGCTTCTTGAGGTAAGCGGCAATGACCTCCCGGAGGATCGGTTGGACGAGTTCGGGATCGGGATGCGAGATATCAATCTGAATCACGCTGCTGTAAGGAGGGACTTCGACCTTCATGCTTTTTCCGATCAAGGCGGCGGCCCGATTGATGTCCTTGCCCCCGCCGACTTTGGCCAGGATTTTCTCCGGGCCCACGACGGAGGCCGCCGTGGCGGCTACATCCTGGCTGGTCAGGATTTCCACTTCCGAATTGATGATGGTCTCACCCCGCTGATCGGGTGATTTCATCCGGCTATCCTCGGGTGTCAGGCTGGCTGAGCGCGCATCCATCACGTAGCGAATAAAAAGACGGGCGTCTGAGTGGTAGCTCGGCGGGTTGAATTTATAGACCGCCGCGGCTCCCAGCAGACCGACCAGCGTGCAGAGCAGAATTTTCCACTTATGCCGGAACAGGACGTAATAAATATCCCCCACGGTCATCCCCGACCCGGATGGTCCCTGAAATGGGCTTGGCGGAGGGATGGCATTTGAAGCGACGGGGCGGAGCACCCGGGGAGTGTCCATCGGCCGCACGGGTTTGGGAGATTGAGTTGGGTCTTCCATTTTAACTTGGACACCTGTCAGAGGTCAGTTGACAGAAGTCAGATGGCAGGAGCCAGCGGATGCACCGTTGTTTGCAGCTGTAAACCCGGTGCTTGTCCTCAGTTCCCGCCAAAGCGAATCTGAGGCAAACGTCGTTGTTTGCTGGTGCACGGCGTGTGTTTGACATCAGTTTTCGTGGATCGAAATCAAACCAAGTGTTGTAGGTTGGGTGTGCGTGGGAAATCGTAAACTTAGTGTCCTGAGTATGGATGCAAAGTCTAGGCGATATGTTTGTAAAGTACGCGTCCAACGAAACGAGAGAGGAAACGTGGCATTCTTCTGAAAACATGGTTATGCCAACCGGATGACTCATCCCGGGCTGTGACAAACCGACCCGCCTTACTGTCGTGCCTGAAGTATTCCACCAGGTTTTCCTGCGTACCCCACCCAAGTTTAAACCGGCGCAGGCCCTCATTATCAAGCGATGTCCTGCCAAAGTCAAAGGAGGTGAACCCCTCACTGGCATAACGCTTGATGGCCGACCACATCACGAGGTTGTTCGCCCTCAGGTGCTGGAATGCTTCATCTGAAGCTCCAAATTTATAGATGGCGCCCCGGCCGAAATGGAAAAATACCGCGCCAGCCACTGGAATTCCACCCTGCCGGGCTAGAACAACCCAACCCTGTTTTTCTGCAAGGACATGGCGTTGGATATTTGCGAAAAAATCAAAGGGTTGCACCGGTACACCATGACGTTGACGGGTCTTGCCCAAGAGCACGTGGAAATCGCGCACCGCTGCCATTTCCTGGGAGAACTCGATGCTGAGACCGCTCTGCTCGGCCTTGCGCACTGCTCTTCTGACCGAACTATCCACCCGGGCAAACAACGCGGCTTCATCCGCAAGAAGCACGAGCCGGTGGCCGTAAAAGGATGTCGAAGCAGGTGCATCTCCCATGAAGGAACGGCCACCCCGGCCTTCCCAATATTTCCAGCCCCGTTTTCCGGCTTGGACCAGGATTTGCTCAAGCAGGTGTTGGAATGAAACGGCGTCATCGCCAAGTGGCGCGCATTCGTCGGTGAAGGGCAGGGATATGCCCCGCCGGCCGGTCAGCCAGCTGTCAATCTCCATGACCGGCAGCAGGGAAACAAAACGACCGGAGGCAACCTCTGTGAAATAGAGCGGCTGGTAGCCATAGGTGCCGTGCAATACGCGGGCCCAGGCAGCGGTGTGGAAAAAGGTGGCGGCGGCGAATTGCCCCAGCGTGGCATCCCAGTCGGCCACCTCCAATGGATTTAGGATGTGAACGCCATCGGGAAATGCTGAGCCTGGAGAATTAACCACGGATTGCACGGATAGATACAAAGGCAGATTGTTACAGGAGGACACCGAGGAAAGGCAGGAGTGGGGAAGGCAAGACTCTGTTCACTCTGTTTTCTCCCGTGAATTCATGATCCGTGTGATCCGAGAAATCCGTGGTTAAATTGGATAAGGCCGCTGAGATCTTGTACCGAGCGCCAGCGACATCCGCCAAACTGAAAATCGGTCATCTGTAATCATAAATTTTCCAGCATTGGCCGATTTCAAGATTTCACGATTAACGTTTCTCGATTTTCAGATTGTATCACCTAGGCCACAGGGGCCAGGCACTCCTTGAGCTCGTGGACGACGGTATTAATCTGCGCGTCCGTCAGCTCGGGATACATCGGGAGGGAGAGGAACGAATCCGCACACGCCTCGCTGACCGGGAAGCGGCCGCGGCCGTAACCCAGGTTCGCGTAGGCGTTCTGCAGATGCACCGGCACGGGATAATGGATGCCGCAGCCGATGCCGCGCTCGCCCAGCTGCTGGAGCAGGGTGTCGCGGTTGGAAACCCGGAGCGCATAAACGTGGTAGATCGACCGGCCATAGGCGGCCTCGGCCGGCAGCAGCACACCGGGAATACCGGCGAGCAAAGCATCATAACGGGCGGCGGCGCGGCGCCGGCCGGCGTTGGCCTGGTCGAGGTACTTGAGCTTCACCGACAGGACCGCACCCTGGATGCCGTCCATGCGGCCGTTCCAGCCGACGACATCGTGGTAATATTTTTTCTTCTGTCCGTGCTCACGGAACATCACGAGGCGCTCGCGCAGCGCGGGATCGCTGGTGGTGACGGCTCCGGCTTCGCCCCAGGCGCCGAGGTTCTTGCCGGGATAAAAACTGAAGGATCCGGCGTGGCCGATCGAGCCGGCCTTGCGGCCCTTGTAGAGGGTGCCTTGGGCCTGAGCGGCATCCTCGATCACGACGAGCTTGTGCCGGGCGGCGATCTCCATGATGGGGTCCATGTCCGCGCACTGGCCGAAAAGATGCACCGGCATGATCGCCCGGGTACGCGGGGTGATGGCGGCCTCGATCTGGGTGACATCGATGGTGAATGTGCGGGGATCGATGTCGACAAAGACCGGCTTCGCCCCGGCATAGGTGATGGCTTCCGCGGTGGCCATGAAGGTCATGGGCACCGTGATCACCTCATCACCGGGACCGATGCCCAGGGCGAGCAGGGAAAACCAGAGCGAATCCGTCCCGTTGCCGACACCCACGCAGAATTTGGTCTCGCAGAACGCGGCGTAGGCCTCTTCGAAGCGGGTCACATACGGACCGCCGGCGAAGGCGTTTTTATCCACGACCTCATTGATCGCCGCCATGACTTCCGCACGGATCGGGTCATGATGGGCCTTGAGGTCGAGGAACGGGATTTTGGAGGTGGACATGGTGATGATGGGCGGATCCTGCCGCGAGGCCGACAGACGGAACCGGGTGGCGGCACGTAAGTTGAGGAATAATATTTGGTTCCTGCAACTGAGAAATGACAAGGAGCCTCGGGACACACCCTGACCTGGATGATGCAGGTAATGGAAATGTTTGGTTCAGGTTATTGATTCCCAGCGGGTCAATACTCCGGAGCTTGCTCCGGCTGGTTGTAGCCGGCCTCGCTGAGGCCGGTTCCGAAAAGGTCCGGGGTCAGCGACCCCGGCTACACCAAATGCCTCGGGGCTTGCTCCGGGGATCTTTATTTGTAGGGCTTCACCTCGGTGCAGCCGCGTACCGGAGGCTGGACCAAGGTCCAGCCCTACAGCTGATTCTCGTATGGATACAGTTTTATCCAGGGCGTGTCTTCAAACCTTCGCACGGTTGCCCCAAGACCGGCTTGGCTCGACGGATCCAAACCAGAGTCACCACTAATGGAATTTCGCCAACGGCGAAATTTTGAGCAAGCAGCTCCGGCTGATCGCCTGCGCGATGGGTTCCGTGGGGCCCGCTAATCGCAGGCAGTGAAAGTCTGCGATCAGCAGACCCAAATCCTGCCGGCGTAGGCGATCAGCCGGAGCGGTAACCATAGATTTCACCTTTGGTGAAATCCAATTGGCGGTCACCTCCTCCGTATACCAGAGGTTTAAAAACACGCCGAAAGGCGCTCTGCCCCCCATGGCCCCTCAATGCTTCGGAGGAAAAATCCGGGCCGGATTGCCGGCCACGACGGCGCCGGCAGGCACATCCTTCGTCACCACGCTGCCGGCGCCGACCGTGGCCCGTTCGCCGATCGTGATGCCGCAAAGCAGGGTCGCGCCGGAGCCGATGGCCGCGCCGCGCTTCACGAGGGTCTTGATGCAGGACCAGTCGGCGGCGGACTGCAGGCTGCCATCGGGATTGGTGGCCCGGGGGAACAGGTCGTTGGTGAAGTTGACGCCGTGCCCGATGAAGACCTCGTCCTCAATGGTCACGCCTTCGCAGATGAAGGTGTGGCTGGAGATCTTGCAGCGCCGGCCGATCTTCGCGCCCTTCTGGATCTCGACGAAGGTGCCGATCCTGGACTCGTCGCCGATTTCGCAGCCGTAGAGGTTGACGAAGCCAAAAATCCGGACGCCCTGGCCCAGTTTCACATCAGGGGAGATCAGCTGGTGGGGGTTGGGGGGAGGATTCATCCCGGATCGTAATCAGTCGGCGGGTCGAGCGTTGCAATTCAGCTGGCTTGGCCGCTGCTCAACCGGCCTTCACCGGGGTCGCGAGGGGGGACGTGCTCGCGGAGGCGACGCCCAGTTGATGGTGCGAATTGCCCGGTTTTAAAGACGAACGGGAGTTGGGTCGGGCCGGATTACGTCCGTTCGACAGATCAATCGGGGCCCCGTTCAACTTGATCGAGGCGGAGGAGGCTTCGAGAATCCTGACGACGTCGAGTCCCTTTGTGCCGGAGGTGATCGGCGTCCGGCCATGTTGGATGCAGTCGACGAAGTGCTGGCATTCGGTCTTCAGCGGTTCGTCCTGCTTGATGAACGGGCTGTAGATATCGCCATAGTGGTAGGCGTAATGGAACTCGGCGAAGGAGTCGTAATGCGGCGGGCGCTTCACGCGGACGTCATAGATCTTGATCTTTTCCTGGGCTGAGACGTCGTCGTAGACGATCATGCGCTCGCTGCCGACGATGGTCATTTCCCGGACCTTTTTCGGATCCAGCCAGCTGCTCTGGATGACGGCGGACTTCTCGTTCGAGAAATGGAGGTTCATCGAGGTCACGTCCTCGATTCCGGGCGTGATGTGGGCGGCGCCGCGGCAGTTCACGCTGTAAGGCGATTCCTGCATGATATAGAGGATGATCGAGATGTCGTGCGGGGCGAGATCCCAGGCGACGTTGATGTCCTTCTGGAACAGTCCCAGGTTCAGGCGGCGGGCGGAGATGTAGCGGAGTTCGCCGATGTCGTTCTTGTCGACGATCTCCTTGATCTTGCGGACGGCGGGCGAATACAGAAAAGTGTGTCCGACCATCAGCACCAGCCCCTGCTTCTTCGCGATGGCGATCAGTTCCTCGCACTGCTCGACGGACGCCGCCAGGGGCTTCTCGACCAGCGTGTGCTTGCCGGCGAGGAGGCTTGCCTTGGCCATGGGGAAGTGATGCTTGACCGAAGTGGCGATGACGATGGCGTCGAGGCTGGAATCCTTCAGCAGTGTCTCGTACTTGGTCTCGGCCTGCACGCCCGGATACAAATTTGTCAGATGGCGCAGGCGATCCTCGCTGACATCGCAGATCGACTTCAGATGGCAATCTGGCAGCGACCGGAAATTACGAATCAAGTTGGGCCCCCAATAACCACAACCGATTACGCCAATCTCGCATGGTTTGCTCATCACCGGTTTATTGGCCATATCGGGACGGAAAAGCAAGCAGCACTGGCTGGATCATCAGTGATCCGGCATTGCTCAGTTGCGCTTCGTTACCACGCTGCGCAGCGGGAAAGGAACTTCCGTCATGCGCGAATTATTGGCCATCTTGCTTCGCTCATTACGAGTATCTCGCAGCTGGATGACGAGCGCCGGAATAGTCATGCAAATGATATACAGGTCCAGCCAGAATGATTTTTGCTCCGTGTACCGGATATCGAGCCGGATCATTTCGTCGAAGGTGGTCCGATTCTTACCCGACACCTGCCAGAGTCCGGTCAAGCCGGGTGTAGCATCAAAGCGCTGGCGCTGGGTGGGAGTATACTGGTCGTATTCGCCGGGCAGGCACGGGCGGGGACCAACGAGGCTCATGTCGCCAAGCAACACATTGATCAGTTGGGGCAATTCATCCAGTCCCGTGGCACGCAGGAACCAACCGCCAGCGATCAGACGGTGATCACCTTTGGAATCCAATTTCACCATCGGGGCATTGGAATTCATCAGCTCACTGAAATACTGCTGATGGACCGCGGTGTCAGCGGCGACCTTCATGGTTCTGAATTTGAAGATCTTGAATTGCCGGCCGTCGCGGCCAACCCGGATCTGTTTGAAAAATACCGGTCCGGGGGAAACAATACGCATCAGGACTGCAATAACCAAGGTGATCAAGGCGAGTACCGGCATGGCCAACAATGCGATCATCACATCGAAAATACGCTTATGATCGGGCAAAAAGAGCACAGGATTTTCCGACTCTTGAAGCATTGATTTGGTGTTCATCTTAAACAGTGGCGTGGTTGTCAGAAAATCATCAATTTATCAGTAAAATTAGTTTTGATGATTTATTAATGCAAAATACCTGCGCGGAGTAGTCAAGCAAAGTAATGCTTAATGCCGAATATTTTTTCAGCCTTTGAGGTCCAAGTAACAATTGAGCAAATATTTGCGCCAACCTTATTGACGGTTAACCCATCATTAGCAGATCAACTCAAGTTTGCTTGCTGTCATTCGGGACCCTGGCAGGGAACGACCAGCGGATAATGGACATTCTGAGTGAAGAACTACGGATCCATGCAGATGATTTCCAGCGAAGAACGCGAATTCACACGGATTACAGAGTAGAAACAGGAGAAAATGGGATAGCTTGGTCAAACCCACCACCCAGTGGACAGGGATTTCCGGGATTTCTATTCACATTTATCCGCAGGATTGGCAGGCAACTGAATTTTTCCGGTTAATCGCTATGGGTCCAATACCTCTATGCTTGCTTCGGTTGTAGCCGGCCTCGCTGAGGCCGGTTCCGAGAAGGTCCGGGGTCAGCGACCCCGGCTACGGCAAGTGCCACGGGGTTTGCTCCGAGGATCATTATTTGCAGGGCAGCACCTGGGTGCAGCCTCGGTTCGCGGCTGGACCAAGATCCAGCCCTACCGCTGACTCCAGAATGGATGCGACATTGTCACGGGATACCCATTAGGGCGTGTCTTCAAACCTTCGCACGGTTGCCCCAAGACCGGCTTGGCTCGACGGATTCAAACCAGAGTCACCACTAATGGTATTTCGCCAACGGCGAAATTTTGAGCAAGCAGCTCCGGCTGATCGCCTGCGCGATGGGTTCCGGGGGCCCGCTAATCGCGGGCAGTGAAAGTCTGCGATCAGCAGACCCAAATCCTGCCGGCATAGACGATCAGACGGAGCGGTAACCATAGATTTCACCTTTGGTGAAATCCAATTAGCGGTCACCTCCTCCGTTTACCAGAGGTTTGAAAACATGCCGTAGTATAACCAGCCCCAAAAGGATGTACCAGTCAGCTCAGATGTATTGGCCGTCGCTCAACCGTACATGCGCCCTGATTGCACTCGGTTTCTTGATTTTGACCGGAATGGCAGAGGGGGCAATTTCGCGAGAGACATGAAAGCCGGTGCCGTCCTCATACCCATCGGGAGCGCGCAAAACACTGTACACCATGAAACTTACCGCGGAAAGTATGATGGCTCCGGCAATAATGAAGAGGGTTGTGATCATGTTGTTCTCTATTTGATGAATACTAACGGTACAGACAGGTATTCGCCACAGGAGAATCGCCCCGGATTTTCATTTACGAATCCTAAACGATTGGATCCGCATTGCTGAAGACACGGTCCTTTTCCCGGGTTTTTGCGAGGTTGAGTTATTCCGGTCTAACGCCGGGCAATAACAATTCTCTGCCTTAACAGGGTTAATGTAAGGTTACGAGAATCCTCCAATCGGAACGATGCGGACACAAGGGGGTTGTGACTTGAAGTCAAGCCCAAGTATACCTCTGGCAATTGGCTTCGTCCAGGAACTGCGGCTAGGGGCCAATTTCATGAACAGCATTGATTGTACCCAGCCTCGCTGAGGCCGGTTCCGAAAAGGTCCGGGGTCAGCGACCCCGGCTACACCAAATGGCTTGGGTCAAATGCCTCGGGACTTGCCCCGAGGATCTTTGCTTGACCACAGATTGGCGGATGTCGCTTCGCTCGGTACCCTGATTGCACGGATACAGAAAAAACCCCGGAGAAAAGACAGCCCAAACCTGCTCCCCGCGGGGTGAATCATCGCAAATTTGCATCTGATGGAATGATCCGTGAGCATCCGTGCAATCCGTGGTTTCAACCGCGTTTTCTAGGATGAGACACTGGTTACCCGAAGGTGCTACCGAGAGCAGGCTGACCTACGGAATACAGAAGTTGTGCGCATTGCCCGACCGCCGATAAGCGGATAAATACGAGCTCATAAGCAAAACACTAATGCTGGAGCGGTATGAAAATGAGGTTAAGTTGTTGCACCCCTCTGCCGATCTGAAGTCTAGTCAAACTCGCACCTTAGAACTCTTCGGGCCAATGTTACCCCACTTACGCAGCAGTCTGCGGCCACACCACCGTGGCTGGCGGCAAGCGCTGTGGTTGATCGCGTGGCTGCAGGGCATCGGCGCCTTGCTGTCGGCTGATCCAGCCATGCCGCCGCCTGTGGTGTCCCCGACGGTCATCACGAGTTTCGAGCAAATCTGGCAGATGAAGGAGAGCGATACGAAGGAATGGCACCGTCTGCGGATGGAATACGTCGTGTATTATTACGATCCGCTGTGGTCGGCCATGTGGGGCCGCAGCGGTGCAATGGACAATTACCTTTCGGTGGGCAGCATCCCATTTCCCATCAAGTCAGGGGAGCGAATCCTGGTGGAGGGTCTGATCCTGCCGGCCAAGGGCATGATCGTGGCGGAACCCAGGATCACCGTCCTCGCGGAATCGGTCGCGATGGAGGTGCTGCCGATCCGGGGCGAGATCGGCAACGTCCAGCGATTCACCAAGCATCTCGTGACGGTGGATGGATACGTGGACCGGCAGGAGGCGCGCGATGCCAACCACCAGGAACTCGATCTCATCGTCGAAGGCCAGTGTGTGCTGGTGAAGGCCCTGGTCCGCACGGGGGAGACCGTGCCCCAATTGAAGGGTTCGCTCGTCCGGGTCCAAGGGGTGTATTTTGCGCGCAACGAGCCGACCTCGCCCCTGCCCAAGGTGGAAATCTGGGTGCCGGGGATCCAGACGGTGGAAGTGCTCGGCCCGCTCGACCAGGACGAACGGTTCCGCCTGCCGGCAATCGCGTTTGCCGGTCTCCCCATGATCCCGGCAGGCCAGCTCGCGCGGGTGACGGGCACGGTGCTGGCGCAGGAACCGGGAAAATCGGTGACCCTGGGCGACGGAACCGACCGGTTGGTTTTGCAGACGGCCCAGACGCAGATCTTGCAGGTGGACGAAAAGGTGGAGGCCATCGGCCTGCCCCGGTTGCAAGGCGGGCAATGGACCCTGCAACAGGCCCTTTACCGGCACGCCCAGCGCGTCCTGACCAACTTCGATGATATCCTGCAGATGCCCGAGCCCGAGAAGAGCAGGACGTACCAGGTGAAGCTGGATTGCGCCATTTTTTATTTCGACCCCTATTGGAAGGTCGCCTGGGGGCGTTGCGCCGGGGTGGACGGCTACCTCTCGCTGGACGCGCCCTCGTTTCCGCTCAAGCCGGGCCAGCAGGTCTTGATCGAAGGCCAGATCGTGCCGGCGTCGGGCATGAAGATCCAGAACGTCCGGACCACCCTCCTGGCCGAATCCACACCCATGGAGGTGCTTTCCACCCGTGGCGAGATCGGGCGAACGGAACGCTTCGACAAGCATCTGGTGACGGTGGAGGGTTACGTCGACCGGCAGGCGGTGACGGATCCCCATCATCTCGAACTCGACCTGGTCACGGAGGGCCTGGCGGTGACCGTCCGGCTGCTGCTCATGGAAATTGCGACGGTTCCCGACATGGAAGGCATGTTGCTCAACGTCAAAGGCGCCTATTCCGCGACGATTGATGCCAGCAGCGCCCATCCCAAGGTGGAGGTGTGGGTGCAGGGCCTGCAGGACATCGAGACCAAGGGGAGCATCGCGCAGGACCGCCAGTTTGAACTGCCGGCCACCGCCATCGAAAATCTGGCCGCACTGCCGCCCACCCGCCTGGTCCGCGTGGCCGGGGTGGTCCGCATGCAGCAGGCCGGGAAATCCCTGACCATCCGCGATGCGACGGGCCAGCTGACCCTGGAGACCGCGCAGACCCATCCGGTGCAACTGGGCGAGCAGGTGGAGGCCATCGGTTATCCCCGGCTGGATGGCACGGAGTGGCGGCTGCGCGACAGCCTGTACCGCCGCCAGGTGAACATGGCGCCGGCCCTGGCGCCGGAACAAAGCATCCTGCGGCTGGCGGACCAGCTCCGCGAACTGCCTCCCGCCGAGGCGGCCCGCGGCTATCCGGTGAATCTCAGCGGAATCGTCACCTGGACCAATCCCGCCGCGGATTTCTTCTTTATCCGCGACGGCAGCGGCGGGGTGTGCGTGTTTCAACCTCCGGTGAGAAACCGGGAGGTGCTGGTCGGATCCAAGGTCACGGTGACCGGTGTTTCCGGCACGGGAAAATTCACGCCGGTCGTCCTGGCCACGGCGATCCAGGTCGGCTCCACGATCGATCTGCCCGAGCCGAAACAAGTGACGCTGGAACAGGCCTTGACCGGCATCGAGGAGGCCCAATGGGTCACCATGAGCGGCTATGTGCGCGCGGTCACCCAGGACGGTCCCTGGGCCCGCCTCGAACTCACGACCGCCGCGGGCGAGTTCAGCGCGAGGCTGCCTTGGAACAACCTGCGGCTGGCGCTCCGTCACTCCGTCGTGCGGATGCGCGGGGTCTGCACCGCCCTGACCAATGGGAAGCGGCAGCTGACCGGCATCCAGTTGTTCGTGCCTTCCGGGCAGTATGTGGAAATCGAGGAAGCGGAGCCGGCCGACCCCTTCACCACGGCCGCGCAGTCGATCGCCAGCCTGCGGCAGTTCGGCTCGCTGCTGGCCTCCAACCGGCGCGTGCGGGTCACCGGGGTGGTCGTGCAGGATGCCCCGGGGCTCCGGGTGCAGATCCAGGACGGCTCCGAGTGCCTGCTGGTCCTGAGCCACGATGCGTTTCCGCTCGTGCCCGGTGATCGCATCGAGGCGGTCGGCCTGCCGGGGCGCGAGAACAGCCGGTTTGAGCTGCGCGAGGCGGTTTACCGCCGCCTGTCCAGCGGGCCCGAGCCGTTGCCGCTCGAAATCTCCGCGGCGGACCCGGTCAATGTGGAATGGGACGGCCGGCTGGTGCGGATGAACGCCATGTTGCTCGACCTCGGCGCCCAGGAAAAAGGGACGCGGCTGATCATGCAGGAAGGCGCGGTCATTTTCGAAGCCCTGCTGGACGCGCCGAAAAGCACCCTGCCAGACAACTGGGTGGCGGGCAGCCGGCTGGCTTTGACGGGGGTGTATCAGATCCAGTTTGATGAGTACAAGCGCCCGCACACGGTGCAGCTGCAGCTGCGCACCCTGGGGGATGTCCGGATCCTCAGCCACGCACCCTGGTGGACGGTTGCGCGCGCCCTGACGGCCACCGCCGTGCTGGCGGTGGGCATAGTGCTCGGGTTTGGCTGGGTGGTGGCCCTGCGCCGGCGGGTGCGCCGGCAGACCGGCCAGATCCGGGAGCAGGTGGAAAACGAAAAGGCGGCGCGGCTCGAGGCGGCGCTGGCCCGGGCCTCCAAGCTCGAATCCCTCGGCGTGCTCGCCGGCGGCATCGCGCACGATTTCAACAACCTGCTCACCGTGGTCATGGGCAACCTGTCGCTGGCCCGGCTTGATCCCCGCATCGAGCCCGAGACGGTGGAATGCCTGCGGGAGAGCGAACGGGCGGCGCTGCGCGCCCGCGACCTCACCCAGCAGCTGATCACCTTTGCCAAGGGCGGCGAACCGATGCGGGCGGTGACCTCCCTGCCCGAGGTGGTGCGCGAGGCCACCCGGTTTGCCCTGCATGGCTCGAAGGCCCGCAGCGAATACGACTTTGCCCCCGGCCTGTGGTCGGCCGACATCGACAAGGGCCAGATCGGGCAGGTGGTGCACAACATCATCATCAACGCCGCGCACGCGATGCCGGGCGGCGGCGTGATCAGGATCGCGCTGCGCAACGAGGAAATCGCCCCCGGGACCCGCCCGGCCCCGACCCCCGGACGTTACCTGCACCTGACGATCGCCGACACCGGCACCGGCATCGAGCCGGAGTTCCTGCCGCGCATCTTCGAGCCGTATTTCACCACCAAGGCGAGGGGCAGCGGCCTGGGGCTGGCGACGGTCTATTCCATCATCAAGAAGCACCAGGGACACATCGAGGTGGAGTCCAGGCCGGGCGCAGGCACCGCCTTCCATCTCTGGCTGCCCGCCGCGGCCGAAAGGCCCGGAACGGCCGCCCCCGGCGCAGCGGCCGCCGGGGCGGTGAAAACGACCCCCACGCCCGCCGCCCGGGTTTTGTTCATGGACGATGAAGCGCCGATCCGCCAGCTCGCCGGCGCCATTCTCGCTCGCATGGGGCTGGATTACACCGTGGTCGCGGATGGGGTCGCGGTCCTGCGGGAATACGAGACGGCGCGGGCTGCGGGCCGCCCCTATGACCTGGTCATGCTCGATCTCACCGTGCCCGGCGGCATGGGCGGGGCCGAGGCCATGGATAAGCTGCGGCAGATGGATCCGGCAGTGCGGGCCATTGTGTCGAGCGGCTATTCCAATGATCCGGTGATGGCCAACTACCGGGCCCACGGTTTCCAGGGCCGGGTGAGCAAGCCCTATGAAATGTCGGAATTCATGAAGACGATCAATGCCGTGCTGCCGGACGGAGCAGGCGCCAGCGCAGATGTCGGATAGGGCGGGTCGTCCCGGACGCGCCGCAAGACAGAATAGATCCGCGGGGCCAGCCCCGGGGCTTTTGGTGTAGCGGGGTCGCTGACCCCGGACCTTTCGGCACCGGCCTCAGCGAGACCGGCTAAAACCAATCCGAAAGCATGTATCGCAGCATGAGGGCAGATTAATCGGATCCATGCAGATGATTTCCCGCGAATCACACGAATTCACGCGGATTACAGAGGGGAAACAGGAGAAAATGGGATAGCTTGGTCAAACCCACCACCCAGTGAACGGGGATTTCCTGGAATTCTAATCGCATTTATACGCGTGATTGGCGGGCAACTGAATTTATCCGGTTAGTATGCTCCTGACCCACTGGACACAAAAAAGGCGCCACGGCTGCGTTGGCAGCTAGGCGCCTTGGGCGGGTTGGTCGCCGGCAGTTTAGCGGGCGGCGGGCTGCTTCGCGATGAATTCGCGGATGACCTCGGCGCGGTGTTCGGCCAGGGTTTCCTGTTCGACCTCATCGGCGGTGCGCTGCTTGTTATGGCTGTGCATCTGCTTCCGCAGCTGCGACAGGGCCAGGTACTCCAGCTGCCGGATGCGCTCGCGGGTGACCTTGAATTTCTTGCCGACTTCCTCGAGCGTCAGCTCCGACTGCCCTTCGAGACCGAAGCGCATCTTGATGATGCTGGCCTCGCGGGGATCGAGCGAGTTCACCATGGCGCTGAGATCCTCGCGCAGGTTCTTGTCGCCGAGATCCTGATCGGGACTGATGGCCCGGTCGTCGCCCACCAAGTCGCCGAGGGTGGCGGAATCGTTGTCCTCGCCCACCGGGGCGTCGAGCGAGGCGGGGCGCACGCTGACGGTCTTGAGCAGCGCGACCTTGGCGGTCGGGATCTGCAGCTCGGCGGCGATCTCCTCGTTCTCGGGTTCCCGGCCGAGCTCATCGGTGAGCTTGGCGATCATCTTGCGCATGCGGGAGATCTTGTCCACGAGGTGGACGGGCAGACGGATGGTCTTGGACTGGTTGGCCAGGGCGCGCTTCATGCACTGCTTGATCCACCAGGCGGCATAGGTGGAGAGCTTGCCGCCCTTGGCGGGATCGAAGCGCTCCACGGCCTTGATCAGGCCGAGGTTGCCCTCGCTGATGAGATCCATGAGCGGGAGGCCCATCTGGTTGTAATCGTAGGCGATTTTGACCACGAGGCGGAGGTTGGCCTTGATCATGTGGTCGCGGGCCGCCTTGTCGCCGCGCTTGATGCGGGCGGCGAGCTTGATCTCCTCCTGCACGGTCAGAAGGGGGGTCTGGCGGATTTCATTCAGGTAAAGCTGGAGGTTCGAGCGATCGTCGCGCCGGTCGATGGGCGAGGCCTGGTCGAACTGGGACGGCGCGGGGGCGGCGGTGATTTCCGGCCGGAGGGTCAGGCCCTCGTCGGCTGATGGAATGGTGACGCTGACCGGGGCGCGATCCGCCGGCATCGCGACTGCAGCCGGCGTGGAGCGGAGAGTCTTTTTGCGGTTGGTCATGGTTTTGTATTTAGCGGACGATTGAACAGGAGACCTGGTTACCTTGCATATAAGATGCCGAAGGACGGGATGTAATTCCCCAGACCCTGTTCTGACCGATAATACGGGCCTCTGTGCCGCCCGGACTCGTTAACTGCTGAGTTTATCCGCCAAAGTGATGGCCTTGAATAGCGCCGAAGCCTTGCTGATTGTCTCCTGATATTCGGTCGCAGGCACTGAATCCGCCACGATACCGGCCCCGGCCTGGATGTGCACCTGGCCGTCTTTAACCAATGCGGTCCTAAGGGTTATGCAGGAGTCCAAATTGCCATCATAGCTGAAATAACCGAGGGCCCCGGCATAGCTGCCGCGCTGGGTGCCTTCTTTTTCCGCGATCAGCTGCATGGCGCGGATTTTTGGGGCGCCGCTGACGGTGCCGGCGGGAAAAGTGGCGCGCATCAGGTCAAAGGCGGAACGTTCTGGCGCAAGTTGTCCCTCCACCTGTGACACGATGTGCATCACATGCGAGTAGCGCTCAATGAGCATGAACTCGGGCACCTTCACCGATCCGAAGGCGCACACACGGCCGATATCATTGCGGGCGAGATCCACCAGCATCAGGTGCTCCGCGCGCTCCTTCTCGTCGGCGAGCAGTTCCTTTTCCAGGGCGGCATCCTCGGCGCCGGACCTGCCCCGCGGCCGGGTGCCCGCGATGGGGCGGATCTCCACCTTGCGGCCGGTCAGGCGGACATGGACCTCCGGCGAGGCGCCGACGAGGGCGAAGTCGCCGGTCTCGAGCAGGAACATGTAGGGTGAAGGATTCACCGTGCGCAGCGCGCGGTAGAGATCGAGCGGGCTTTTCGTGAACGCCCGGGAGAATCGCTGGGAAAGGACGATCTGGAAAATATCGCCCGCCCGGATGAACTCCTTCGAGTCGTCGACCATTTTCTCAAAGGCGGCCTGGGTGAAATTTCCCGCGGGCACCTGCACCGCCCCGGTGTCGTTCAAGGCGGCGGAGACCAAGGGTGAGGGCCGGGCCAGCGCGGCCTGCATGCGGCCCAGTTCGGCGCAGGCGGCGTCGTAGGCGCGGCCGGACGCTTCGTCCGCCGTCCCGGCGCCGGCCGGGTCCGGGATGTGGGCGTTGACGATCAGCCGCATCGTCTGGTGGGCGCGGTCGAAGGCCAGGATCGAGTCGCACAGCATGAACCACATCATCGGCACCGCCAGTTCGTCGCGCGCGGCCAGGGGGACGGTGGGCTCGACGCTGTGGATGAACTCGTAGCCGAGATAGCCGACCGCCCCGCCGGTGAAGGGCGGCAGGCCGGGCACCGGCACCGGCCGGTAGCGGGCGAGTTCCCGCTCCAGGGCCCCGAGCGGATCCGGGTCGCCGGGTTCCGCCCGGAAGATCCGGCGCGGGTTGCAGCCGATGAAGCTGTAGCGGGAGACGTTCTCGCCGCCCTCGACGGATTCGAGCAGGAAGGCCGGTCCGTTGCCGCGCAATTTGGCGTAGGCCGACACGGGGGT
>Ga0265319_1000765_pt1 | contig 20879 bp, 15 predicted proteins | sample 4824metaG_FD_192443 | JGI IMG/M metagenome (GOLD analysis project Ga0265319, IMG submission 192443) | Rhizosphere microbial communities from Carex aquatilis grown in University of Washington, Seatle, WA, United States - 4-8-24 metaG | ecosystem: Host-associated > Plants > Roots > Rhizosphere >...
TCGGTCTGAGCCAGTTCTGTCCCCCTCGCGCTATTCCCTGCGGTTTTTTCCCGGGGTTGGCCCGGTGTCCGTTGTTCTTCTGACCTTGCTCGTCTCCCGCATGGCCGGAGCGGACACGCCGCTCGACGTTTTTCATAATGGAGTGAAGGCCGTTAAGGACAAGGATTACGACCTGGCGATTGCCGACTTCAGCGCCTACCTGCGGTTCGATCCGAATGATGCTGCGGCCTACAACAACCGCGCCATCGCCTACGACGACAAGCACGACTACGACAAGGCCATCGCCGATGCCGATCAGGCCATCCGGCTCAAGCCTGCCGATGCCGACGCTTATAACACCCGCGGCACCGCCTGGCTCCACAAACGCGATTTCGACCGGGCCATTGCCGACTTCAGTGACGCCATCCGTCTCGATCCCAATGACGCCGCGGCCTACTGCAACCGCGGCAACGCCTACAACGACCAGCACGAGTACGACAAAGCCATCGTCGACTACGATCAGGCGATCCGCCTCGATCCCAAGAACTCCGATGACCGCTATAACCGGGGCAACGCTTACAGTGACAAGCACGAGTACGACAAGGCCATCGCCGACTACGATGCGGCCCTCCGCCTCGACCCGGATTCCTCCCGGGCCCACTTCAACCGGGGCAACGCCTACAACATCCAGCACGACTATGCCAGGGCCGTCGCCGACTTCACTGAGGCCATCCGTCTCAAACCCGACGACCCCGACGCCTACAACAATCGCGGCAACGTCTACAACAGCCTGCACGAGTACGACCGGGCCATCGCCGACGCCGATGCGGCCATCCGCCTCAACCCGAAGCTCGCGACGGCCCACTTCAACCGCGGCAACGCTTATCTCGCCAAGGATGATTATGACAAGGCCGTCGCCGACTACGATGAAACCATCCGTCTCGACCCCGGTTTGGTCGCCGCCTACGACAACCGGAGCGTCGCCTTTGACGACAAGCAAGAGTACGAAAAAGCGATCGCCGACTGTGATGCCGCCCTTCGGCTCGATGCCAAGGATTCAACCGCCTACAACAATCGCGGCAACGCCTGGCTGCACAAGCGCGAGTACGACAAGGCCATCGCCGACTATGGTGAAGCGATCCGGCTCAACCCGGATGATGCCGATGTCTACAACAACCGCGGCATCGTCTTTAAGAAAAAGGGAGAATTGGACAAGGCGATCGCCGACTTGACGGTGTCTCTCCGCCTCAACCCCAAGTCCGTCGAGGCCTTCAACACCCGCGGCAATGCTTACAACGACCAGCACGACTACGCCAAGGCTGCCGCCGACTTCACGGCGGCCATCGGCGTCGATGCCCACTACGCTCCTGCCTGCAATAATCTTGCGTGGTTGCTGGCGGTTTGCCCCGACCCCGGCTTCCGGAACGGCGGGAAGGCCGTGGAATACGGCACCAAGGCGTGCGAGCTGACGACGTGGAAAAATCCGGACTACATCGACACCCTCGCCGCGGCTTGCGCCGAGGCGGGCAATTTTGCGGACGCCGTCAAATGGGAAAATAAATATCTCGAGTCCAATCCGTCCAAGGACGACGCCGACGACGCCCGCAAGCGCCTCAGCCTCTACCAGCAAGGCAAACCGTACCACGACGCGGCCAACTGACCTGGCAGGCGGGCCGCAAAATGGCCGACGCGGGCGAATCGGATAGCGGTCTGCTGACACCATTGGCTTTCTCTCCATCCGGCCCGGCATCTTTTTTGACGATCTGCTGCCTCATCCCGTCGGGATGCCCTGAACCGAACGATGCCCGGCTGCATTGAATGACAGCGTGTTCAGCTTGGGTAGCTTCGATGAAGGTTCGATGAAGCTTCGATGGACCTTCGATTGAGCGCTTGAGCCTTCAACGCCCATGCTCAGCCCACATGGTTGCCCAAAGGAATAGGCCTGGCGTCGGCCGTTGGCTCGGCACGCCCAACGTAAACGTGCTGACCTGACCGCCCTGTCACCCAGATGGCCGTTGGGTAGCTTCGGGGAAGGTTCGGGGAAGCTTTTGAGAACACTTGGTCGCCTCGAAGCGATTGCCGCTGACTATTCGTTAAGGTTGATGCGTGCACCCGGCTCGGTTTCGACCGCAAACGTGCAGGCCCGACCCCGTCCGGCCCGCCCCGACCCCGTCCGGCCCGCCCCTGCCACGAAGCCCGTTTCTTAATCACTCAATAACAACATTAGTGTTGATTACACGTCTTTATGAAATAACGTCCGGTGCATGTGGTCCGAGCGCCAGGCCATCGAGGTGTTTCACCTGATCTTCGTCGCCCAGCTGGGGCGCCGGGTGGACAAGGCTTTGTTTGCGATCAAGGGCGGCTGCAACCTCCGGTTCTTCTGCCGCAGCATCCGCTATTCGGAGGACATCGACTTCGACATCCGGACCATGGCGACCGGGACGCTGGCCGGCAACGTGGACACGATTCTGGCCTCCCCGGCCTTCAGGCAGGCGCTGCGGGTGAAGCAGATCGAAGTCGAGCACGTCACGTCCGCGAAGCAGACCGGCACGACGCAGCGCTGGAAAGCCGGCCTGCGGCTCGCTGGCGGACCAGTGATCCCGACCAAGATCGAATTCTCCCGGCGGCGCGGGCTGGACGACGGCTACCAGCTTGAGCCGGTGGATTCCGAACTGATCCGGACCTACCAGCTGACGCCGGTACTGGTGCAGCACTATTCGCTCGAAGCCGCCTTTCGGCAGAAAATCGGGGCCCTCAGCCGCCGGGCGGTGACGCAGGCCAGGGACATTTTCGATCTCAAGGTCCTGCTCGATGCCGGCGCGGGACAGAAAAAGCTGCCGAAGGACATCGCGGCCGAAATCCCGAAGGCCGTCGAAAACGCCATGACTATCGGCTTTGACGAGTTTTCCGGACAGGTCCGCGCCTACCTCGCCGCAGACTATCAGGAGTACTACGGCTCGAGGAAGTTGTGGGAAACGCTGCAGCAGCAGGTCGTGGATGCCCTGGAGAAGCGCCAGCCATGAACCAGATCGAGGCACTGCAGAGGATTCAGCAGCTCGGCGTGCCGGCGTTCGAGACCCGGGACATTTCCGTGCTGCTGCGCGTCACCCCGGCGAACGCCTCGGTCCTGCTGTCCCGTCTGGCCGGCCGCGGCTTCGTTCGGCGCCTCGCCCGCGGTCGATGGTCGATCGGACCGCAGTCCAACCGTGAACAACTGGCGGAACAGGTGGCCGCGCCTTACCCCGCCTACGTTTCCCTGCAGACCGCGCTCTTTCGTCACGGCCTGATCGAGCAGGTTCCGGAGGTGATCTACGCGGTCACGTTGGGCCGGGCCCGGCGCGTCCGGACGCCGGGCGGCACGGTGTCCTTGCACCGGATGCCGCCCCAGCTCTTCGGTGGATTCGAGACCGCCGACGACGGCACCAAGGTGGCGACGCCCGAGAAAGCGCTCTTCGACCTCCTCTATCTCAGCCCGACCCGCACGCGCCTCTTCGTCCATCTGCCGGAGATTGAATTCCCCAAATCCTTCCGCTGGCCCGAGGTCGCCCGCTGGACGAAAAAGATCGCCGGCAAAAGCCGCCGCGCGTTTGTGGAGCAGAAGCTGGCTGCGTTCGGTGTGGTGCAGTGAAGAGTCAAGACATGACGTCTTAATCTGGGCGCTCGATACAGGCGGTCATATCTGGTCATGGCTGAGTAGCGGTTTTGGACGGAGCGGCCGCCAGCGCGGCGCGGAGTTTTTCGAAGCGGAGGCCAAGGGCGTCGCTCGGGTTGATCTTGAGTCCCCGGGTGATCAGCGCCTCCGCCTCGGACTTGAAACCGTGCTGCGCATTGAGCCAGGCCGCCTGATAAATGAACGACGCATCCGAGGGGAAAAATCCCACGCCCTCATCGAGCACCTCCAACTCCCGGCGCGTGAGCGTCAGGTCGGTCCACGCCCAGACCTCGGCGGTCAAGGCATAGGCCTCCAGCAAAGGAGGCTGCTGCCGGCGTAGGTCGGCGAGCGGTTGCAGCACCGCGGCCGCCTGGGCGGCACTGAGCTTTCCGCCGGGCAGCTCCGGCTGCGTGCGGGCCTCCACGTAGCGCAAACGGGCGAGCTCATAATTCGCGCGCGGACGCACCACCCCGCCCGCCACCGCCGCCTCCAGATACGGGCGGGCCGCCCGATCGTCACCCGCGTCGCATTCGCACAGCCCCATGATCGCCAGCAACCGCGGATCGCGTTCCCCTTTGTCATAGGCGCGATGCAGGGTCCGGCGGGCCTGCTCAACATACCGGGTCGTCAGGTCCGGAAAGTGGGCCTTGACGTAGTTGATTTCCAGCCGGTCCCAATCGCCCTTGATGCGGGCGATATCCAGCTTCGTGGCCGGTTGGAGATTGAGCGGCGGAAGCTGCATCGGCTCCGCCGGCACCAACCGCAGCGACTTGAACAACGCGGTGAAAAGGTAATCGCCGAGTTTCTGCCGGGCGTCGGCATAACCAAAACCAAAGCACTCCCGGAACATTGTTTCCGTCGCGGGCCCGGCGCTGGCGAGCTTGAGGAATTTCCACAATGCATCCCGCCGCGGGTGGTTTTTGCCGTCGAGACCCCAGCGGATGAAAAGCACCGCCTCATTCCGCAGCACCTCGTTGCGGTCGGGATGGTGCGTCGCGGCAAACAGCTCGGACAGGGGCGGAAGCTTGGCGCCGGGGGCCTCGTCCATGTTCCTTGGCAGCCGAAGCGTAGGATCGTCCTCCTGATGAATGCCGGTGGCGGCGGCGATGGCGGCTTTTTTGATCTCCATCGTCTCGGCGGGGGTCCCCCACGTCATGGGCGCCAGGTCCACGGCACTCCCGCTGAAGTCCGCCGTTTCAAACAGGTCGACGACGCCCTCGACAAACCAGGCGGGCAGGGCGGGTGCCCGGCTCTTGGCCAGGTAATGAACATATTCCTCATCGAGCTTGAGCTTGGCCCCGCCCGGTGGGCGGTTCATGCCGGCGGTGAGCAGGGGGGTGCCCATGAAGTACCGGTCCCTGGTGCCAAAGACCGATGGGTCCAGGATGAAAAAGAAGCCCATCGCATCCTGGTCGGCCAGCCGCATGTTGGGCAGCGATCGATAGGCGATGGCTTTTCCATCGGTCGCACCGCTCTTGCGCAGCATGTCCTTCACGACCTCGGGGGAAACCTCCGGCTGGTGCTCCAGATCGTAGAGGATGACCGCCGTGGGCACGTCCCGTTTGACCCGCAGCTCGTCCGGCAGCATGACCCCCAGCCACTGATGCAGGCGCGTAATCTCCTCAGCCCAGTGCACGACCGCGGAGGGTTTGCAGCGCGAAAGAATCTCGTAGCCGGGAATCTCGAGATAACTCCAAGGCAGTTCCTCCACCGCGGCGGAGACCGTGAGGGGAGGCAGCTCGACCACCCGGCCGGAGACAGCCTCCGCACCGCGCGCGGAAGGCGCGGGAGATGGGGTGGCTCCCTCGAGCGGCACCGGGGCCGCCTGAACCAGCCCGCAGGCGACCGCGCCAAACACCGCGGCAAGGAGGTATTTTGGAAGAGACAGCATCTGTATCATGCGACGAACGAGCCACCCGAGCTGCTATTCACTGGCTGAAGTGAAGGGGTACGTTGCGGTTGCCACGAAATGACGGACACGTGGTGGGGCAAGGAAGTAAGGGGAACTTTTCTTGTAAGGGACAGGCTATTTCAAAGTCCTCAGAATAGTTCGCCCTGTGGTTCGTGGGGAATGGGAAAGACTCCGATGATCACCCATGGATTCGGGGCGCGGAAATGAAACTCCTGCGTCGTGCCGAGGAAGAAGTGCAGGTTCTTTTGCGTGAAGTCGTCGAAGTATTTCTGCCGCACCTTGGCCAACGCCACTTTCTCGTCGCCGCCGTTGCTCCAGACACATTTCCAAAATAACGCGCCGGCTTCCCAGTCCAGCACCTGCAACTCGCTCGACTTGCCGGTATCGTCCTCGAACCGATAGGAGAAACTGAAAGGCAGCTTGCGAATGACGTCGAAGGTCTGCCGCCATGACTCCTCGGCGAACATTTCGCCCTGATTGGCGCGGTTGCGTATCTCGGCGAGTTTCCGGGCGTCCCACTCGCGCTCTTCCTCCTCCCAGATGAAGTCGGTGATGCGGGTCGGCTTGAAGACCGCGAGGGACATCTCATTGGCTTTCGCGCCGTCGATCAGGGTCTGAAGGCGCGTATAAACCTTCGCCTTGCCCAGCACCAGCTGACGTCGCTCGCGCCATTTGTGCGCGGTGTCCATGTGGCCGGCGGGGACCAACTGATGCACATCAGTTGGGTGATGGGTCTCAGGACGTGGGTCCTTCTTGCTGCGGACGACGTCGCATTCGAGCCAGTCGAATTTGTGATATTGCTCGCCATCTTCGAGTCGGCGAAACGGCACGGGGTAGAGCCGCACCCACGAGCCATCCGGGCGCAAGCCGGCGGTGCAAACGGTTTCGCCGTATTTCCGCGAGAGCGTCGGATAGGTCTTTACCGTGATCAGAATACGCTCTCGGGGCATGACGGAAGCCACCTCACAAATGCTGGGGTGAGAACTCCCGGCCAAACTCCCGCTCCAGGGCCTCGGCCACGCTATGACGGTGACACTGGCAGGCCTGCGCCTCGTAGCAGGTGAGCGCGACGCGGTGCCCCTCCTTCACCCACCCGCTAATCTTTGCCAGCGCGGCACCCTGCTGAGGCAGGCTGTCGCGCTCATAAATGGCGAATAGGGCGTCGTAGTCCGCCTGCGTATGGAGTTCGCGGCGCTCCTCCGAGGCGATGCCGAGCTCGGGCAGGTGCTCGTAGCGGATGCCGACGCCTTCGCAGCCCTTGGAAAGGGTACTCTTGGAAAATCCATATTTCCGGCTGAGCGGGTTCCGACGCACATCGCACAGCAGGGTCACGCCGGCGTGCAGCAGGCGGTTGAGGTAACCTTCCAGCGTGCTGCCCTCGTAACCGATGGTGCAGAGGCCGGGCTCGCCCTTGGGCGGACGCGCGGCGTCGATGGCGGCGCGCGCCGGGGCATCCGCGGCGAGCAGGCGGGCGGCGATTTCACTGCGCGTGGCATAGTAGGGATGCCTGCGGTAGGCCTCGACCACGAGCGCATCGCCGCGTAGGCCGGCTTTGCGCCGGGCGAATCCATCCATGCCCATGCGTACCATCGGCGACACCTTGGCGACAGTGCGGCCGGCCGCCGTCAACTTCCAGGAGCGCTCCTCGTCCACTAGCAACCCCTGCTCGGTCAGGCGGCGCTTGTCGGCATAGGAGGTGAAAGAAAACCCGCCAAACTTGTAGGGCACGAATTCATAGGCGGGCTCCGCCTCGACCTCCCGGCAATAGAGGAAAAGGAGCTTCTGGAAATCCAGGTTGCCGACCTCGCCGCCGAGGGCATCGACGAGCGCCAGCAGGCGTTTTTGGCGGTCAAACAGCATGGCTCAGGAAGTTTGTTTTCCATCCGCAACGCAATTTCGTTTGCGGGCCAAGCTGTCTGATCCGCCGCGACGGCTCCCTTCTAACGATCTGCGGCCTGACCCCATCGGGCTGCCCGGTCCGTCGGGCGCAGCGAGCTGGCGAATGGCCGCGACGAGCTTGGCGGCCAGAGCCTTGTGGTTGACGAGCAGTTGGCGCAAGCGGGCGAAGGCACGAACCACGTGCACACTCATTTCACTGGCCGCCGCGCTGCTGAGAACATTGGCCGCCTGGAGGGCGCCGTACTCGGTGAAAACGTAAGGCAGGAAACGCGGGTCCCGGTGCTTCTGTGAACCGGTCGCATTTTGCGACCGGTTGACAGCGCTGGCCAGTCAGAGGGTCGAGCCGCTACTTCTTAATTTTTATCACTCGGCAAAGGAAAACGCTGACTTCACTTGGAATTAAAAAGTAGCGGCCCGACCCCGTCGGATTGCCCCGTGCCGCAAATTAATAAGCAACGGCCTTGTATCTTTGGCAGCCCCTAAGGTCTTTGGATTGAGTTATTCACGGAATCATCATCCAATGGGACGCAGCCTGTTATCTATGGCCATTCCTCATCAGCCGGAATTGTTTCCCTTAACCACCGGCTTCCGTCCGGATGTGGCTTTGACCGAGCCCCGCTTGTGGGTACGAGAACTGCGGGTGTATCGGATGTTGAGCCCGGGTGAATCCAATCTGCTCAGGCGGGTGAGCCTGCGGCCCGGACTGAATGTTTTGTGGGCGCGGCCGGGCGACCGGGACCGCACCGCTCAATTGCATACGCCGGGCGTCTCGGGGCATGGCACAGGCAAGACGACCTTCTGCCGGTTTATCCGGCATGTCTTGGGCGAGCCCACTTTTGGTAACGACGAGCAACGCACGCGGCTGCGCCTCGCTTTCCCGGAGGCATGGATTGTGGCGGAAGTGCGGTTAGCCGGAGAATCGTGGTTGGTCCTCCGCCCGTTCAAGATCGGTCCGCACGCCTATTGTTTCCGAGGGAAAACGATCGAGCAACTGTTCGATAATGACGAAGGCAAGGCGCCGTTCGACGTCTTCGTGAAGGCGTTGAACGCGGCGCTGATCGAGCCGCTCGGGGTAGTGACCTTCGCGACCGATGAGACGCTCATCGCCTGGCAGCACTTGTTGCAGTGGCTGGCGCGCGATCAGGAATGCCGTTACGCGGCCCTGACCGACTTCCGCCATTCCGGCAGCGAGTCGCAAGCACCGGAGATGGCCGTCGAGGACCGGCATTTCCTATTCCGGGCCTTGCTCCAATTGGTCGATACGCAGGAGCAGTCGGAACTGGAAAACAACAAGAAGCTGCTCGGCCAGCGGCAGCGGGCGGAGAAGCAGGCGCCGCTTCTGCGCTTCCGGGCGGAATCCGCCCTCACGCGTCTGCGGGAAGAGCTTCCGGCGTTCCGAACCGATCTCGCCGGATCGGATTTTTTGAATGCCGCCGCGAAGGAATGGCAGCGGCGGGCGAATGAGCATGCCCAAACCCGGGATTCGATGGCTGAATCGGAAGACGTGCAGGCGGCCCGCGGGCACCTCGTGGCCGCGCAGGGCCAACTCAACGCGGCGGAACACCGGGAACGGGAATGCCGGGATATGATCGGATTCATCGAACAGCAGCTGAAGGTCCTGCGGGGCGAAGCCTCCGAAGCCGACTTGGACGCGTTCGTCCAGAGCAAGTTCAAACCGGACCAGTTCTGCGGCCAGCCGTTGACGACGGCGATTGAATGGGAATGCCCGTTGGCCAAGGGCCGGATCCTGCCGTTCGAAAAACCCGCGGATCCAATGGCACCCACGGAATCGGAGCTCACGTGCAAGCTGGATGAGGCGAAGCAGACGGCGGAAAAGCAGGCCGTGCTAGTCGCCGCGGCGCGCACGCACGTGGGCGACGCGGACTCGGCCCTGAGAGGAAAGGTGCGGGAATTTGACGTACAGCGAGACTCGATGTCGGAGGCGGTCGCCACGAGCCGGGCCTGGTCATCAGAAGCCGAACGCGCCCGAGTGGATTCCGTGGAGGCCGAAACACTTGAGCGCTCGCTCGAGAGGTTGGACCGGCGGATTCGGGAGTCTCAAGATCGGCAGGCGGCGCTCCGCCAGCAGAATTCGGCGCGGCTGAGCGAGTTCTCCGACACCTTCGCGAGAATCGCCCGGGCGATTCTAGGCAGCGATGTGCGGGGCACGATTCGTTTCCGGGGCCGCCACCTCCAGCCGGGCCTGGAAAACCGGATCGAACTCAGCAGTGCCGCCTTAGAGACGCTGAAGATTCTCTGTTTCGACCTCGCTGCCTTGGTGTCCGGGGTCGAAGGGCGCGGCCTTCATCCCCGCTTCCTGCTGCATGACAGCCCGCGGGAAGCGGACATGGACGCCGAGCTTTATCACCGGATCTTCCTGCTGGCGGGTGAACTCGAGGCGGCGTTCGGGTCGCGGCCATTCAATTTCCAGTATATCGTGACGACGACCGAGCCGCCGCCGGAGGGCATGCGGCAGGCGCCCTGGCTGATCGATCCCGTGCTCAATGCCGCGACCGGGACCGGAAAATACCTAGGAGCCGATTACTGAGTACGGTAGGCTTCAGCCTCTGCAATCAGGGGGCCGCTGATACCGGCCGTGGTGAAAAACGTCTGCCGGAGATAGTGCCAGTAGCTCTCCCGGTCAGGCGTGTTCCATTGTTGGCTCAAGTCGCGGAGGACATCGGTGAGCTCGAGATCGTTCGCCTGCGCGCACAACGGTTCGCCATGGACGGCGAGGCCGGCGTCCCGGGTGGACCGATGGATGCATTGGTTCTGCGCCTTGCCCGAACGATGCACCTGGCGGACGGCCGCGGCGGCGAAGAGGAGCCGCGCCATCATCACTTGCTCAGGCACTTCGCGGCAGCTTGGCACGGGCGCTTCCAGAATAACCGCCGGTTGGGTCCGGATGAACGGGATCACCTTGATGAACGCATTCAGGGCGGGAATGGTTAGCATTTGGTGGGCGGACCGGTCATCCACGTCGCTGAGATGGATCTGGCGGATGCGGTCGCCGAACCGGTGGATGATGCGATACACTTCCGTCATCGTGGAATCCACCTGGCGTGCGTGCGCCAAGTCGAAGCAAAGACCGGCCTCGGGCAAGCTCGCGAAGAGCGGTTCCAGCTCGTCCGCATCCCGGCCAATCGGTTTGCGGCGGTCCATGTTCTCAATGAGCAGCAGCGCCCCGAGCCATTGCCAACGCTCCGGCCGATAAATCACGTCGGGATGAACGATCACGGGCCAACCGGCGCGGATCACCGGCCTGATTGCTTCCAGGACGTGCGCTTCGTCATCGGGAGTAAAACGGCTGGGCACATGGAAAGAACGGTATTGGAAATCCGAGGTGTCGCGACGGAGGACGTTGTCGAGCACTCCGCGAAGTTCGTGCAGGCGGAGCGCCGAGAACTCGACCGCGCGGGAGCGTGTGGAGCGAAGGCAGGCGAGGGCGGTGTCGATGTCGTCTTTGGCGATCGCACCGGTGGAATATCCGTAGTGGGTCATTAGAACAGGGCGTATTTGCGGCTGAGTTTGGTGACTGCTGGGGGCCCGTCCCAGAAAAAAGCGTTGAGACCGTCCTCGAAGAGATCGCTCATCTGGCGGACCTTTTCGAAGGTCTCATCCTTAGCGGCTTCGTGGAGCTGGAGTTTCTTGAGATGATCGCGTTGCTTCGGATCATTCAACATGGCAAGGAACTGGTCGTAATTGAGGAGAATATTCTTTGCGGCCTGCTCGGTGCCGGCCCAACGGTAAGACAGCAACGCGCGGGAAAGGATATCTAGGGGCGTCAATAAGGTAAGCTGTTGCAGCCGATCCGCCAAGGCGAAGAAGGACTCCTCATCCGATCCTAGCCTTTCCGGTGGGTTCAAACCCACCTCATACGCGAGCAACATGCCCGTCACAAAGATCAGCTTCCGGGAAAAACGCAGCTTGGCGTTGCGCAAAGCCCACCCTTCCCGATCGCGCTCGATCACCTTGGCGGCGTAGTCGACCGTCATCGTGCGCCAGAAGCGCACCACGTCGTTCATCAGAAAACGAGGAAAATAGTCGTGATCATTCCCAGTCTTGTAGGCGAAACACTCGGGGTCTAGATAGCGGTTGAGGATCGCGGTGATCGCGCGGCGACGGACTTCCTGATTGAACAGCGCATGCGATTCCAGGAGGAGCAGCAGGCGATGGGTGGTGTTGAAGTTGCTATCGCGGCTGCCGCCGACGGCGTGCACCAACTCGTGGCTAAAGCACATCTTGCCGAATGCTCCCTCGGCATTCGGCTCTTTGATGCCGAGTTCCGTTGAGACGGTTTTGATCGCTTCGAAAATGCTGTGGGATTCGTCGCGATGCCGAGGATCGACCGAGCCGTCCACGAGGAAGATCCAATCAATATCGCTGTCGGAGGTCATTTCACAGCGCGCGAGTGAACCGCAGGTGACCACCGAACAATTTTGCGGGGTCGCCATGCTCAGAGCCTGCTCGACCTTTCCTGGACTTTGAGTGAATGCTCGCGAGCGGCCTTGATGGCGGGGAGCTTCAGGCCGAACTCGACCTCCATCTTGGTGAGGTAGCCGTCGGGATTAGCGGATGTGGCGGCGCTTGTCATGCCTTGGGCGGCTGCTCGTAGCCGGGGCGACCAGCATCAGGGGGGGGCAGGGGAAAGAGTGGACCAGGGAAGCAGGGCACGGCACCGAATTCTCCGGCAAGGTAAGCCTTGCGGATGTCCTTGTCGTAACGGACACCGGCAACGGTAGCCAAGGGCAAAAGTGCCGACTCGCCGTATGGGTTCTTCTGCACGAAGCCGATTTCGTCGCGGCGCAGAAGGTCCTGGTCGAGGAGCGTCACGTCGTGGGTCGTGAAAATCAGCTGCCGGCGGGCGCCGGGCTCGAGCCGCGCGAGGAAACTCTGGAGCAGGTGGCGTGCGAGCAGGCTGTGCAGGCTGCGGTCGAGTTCGTCGATGAAGAAGACCCGCCGCCGTCCCGATTGGACGAGTTCGAAGAAGGCGGGCAGCAAGTCCAGCAGGCGCTGTGCGCCCTCGGATTCGCTAGAGAGTTCAAAACGGACTAGCCGGCCGCCCCGGGACTGGTGCACTGTGAAGAGGCGGTGCACCACGAGCCTGCCGGCGCTCCGGGTGACGGAGAAACGCCGGCCTTCAGGGGAGCGCACGAAGGTTCCCTGGCCTTCGGCGAGCTTCTTGCCCAATTCCTCCTTGGTTTCGTCGGACACGGGGAAGTCGGCCCAGGCTATTTCCTCGGGTTGCAGTGCGTGGATGCCCGTGCCCGACAGGCGAAGGGCTTCGTTGCAGAATTCCAGCAGGCCCTGGTTGGTGGGGAGCTTGAATTCGAGCAGCTTGAGCGTCGAATCGGGCACCATCAGCGCAAGCTGGTCGGTGAACCAAGCCGTGACTTCGTCGATGACACCGATGCCCTTGCCGCGCAGAACGGACAGGAAGAGCTGGTTGCTCCACGTATCGCGGGTCTTGAAAGCCACGAATTCGCGGTCGTCCGCCGTGGCGCATCGGCGCTGCAGAGGGCCAATGTTCCATTCGAAACGGCCGCTGGTGTCGCGGGTGCGCCCATACACGGGGAGTATTCTTTCGCCGCGGAGTTCTTCCAGCCACTCGGCTACGATGCCGGCATGATCGATCTCGACGCGCAGGCGATATGCGGTTTCGGCTGGAAGGATGTCGATTGCGAGCCTCATCGGCAACCGTTCGCTTTCGCCTTCATCCAGGCGGAAGAAAGGAACCGCAATGCGTTCCTCGGGATTGGCGGGTTGTTTGAGCAGAAGCCGTTGCAGGAAGCGCAGGCCGCGGTAGAGGTTGGATTTGCCGGATCCGTTTTGCCCAAAAAGGGCCATGACCGGGAGAAGTTTCACCGCGGGTTGGCCGTGCTCAAAGACTCGTTCGGCATGCCGCCGCTCCTTGGTCCCCACGAGCGACAAGGTCGCGGGGTCCTTGAAGGAAAAGACATTGGTCACCTGAAATCGGACTAACATAGATGTGAAACAATCTCTTTAAAGCACGGTAATCCAGCAATAAATACGAATGATATCCTATTTTAAAGAGAAATTATCACATTAAAGTTGACGGTCATGCTAGAATCATCTTTTCCCCTACCCGCATTCGAGCAATTACACCAATACTCATGACCTGCCTCGCCAAAATCCATTCCCAAACCAACGGCCGCGAATTTCTACAGCAGGCATTCGCGCGCCAGCAGGATGTGCTGCGCGTCCAACTCAAACTGGCGGAATATAGCATCACGCATGACGGCAAGCGCGGTGACGTGGCCGAACACCACTTTATCGCCGTTCTGCGTGGATTCCTGCCGTCCCGCTACCAAGTTGATTCCGCGATCATCATCGATCGCGACGGCCAGACGAGCGACCAGATCGACATCGTCGTGTACGACCGACAATACACGCCGACGCTCCTGGACCAGCGGCACCACAAGTATATCCCGGCCGAGGCCGTTTACGCGGTGTTCGAGGTCAAGCCTACGATCAACAAGTTTTATCTCAACTACGCGGGCGAGAAGATCGCCTCGGTGCGCCGCCTGCACCGCACGTCCGCCGCGATCACCGACATCCGGGGTGTGAACGCCCCGAACACGCACAAGCCGATCTTGGGCGGCATCATCGCCGCCAACATCGAGTGGGCGGATGGATTTGGTGCGAGCTTCCTTACCAATCACGGCGAACTGATCCCGGAGTGCGGGTTGCAATGCGGCCTCGCCGTCGACGGCGGCTCCTTCGACGTCTTCGCCGTCGGCGGCGCCTTCACCTTCGGACCCACCGAGAACGGCCTCATCTTCTTCCTCTTCCGCCTGCTCAACCAGCTGCGCGTGATGGGCACCGTCCCCGCGATCGACGGCAACCTCTATGCAGAACAATTCACTACTCCGTAAGCACGTTGCTCCCTTGCCAAAGCTCCAGGCGATTGACGCCAAGGGCGTCCTCGAACTCCGGGTCCTGCCGGACGACTCCTTCGGCGCGCACTGGCAGAACATCGTGCTGCCGCAGGAACAGCGCGATCAAGTGTTGGGACAGGCGCTCATGAATTTCTCTCTCCGCGCGAAGGTGGACCGCAGCCGCCTCCCGTTGCACGGGATCATCCTGCTCGTGGGCCCGCCCGGCACGGGCAAGACCTCGATTGCCCGCGGGCTCGCCTCCCAGACGGCAAAGCTGATCAGCGGCCTAGGCCAGTTCGTCTATGTAGAGGTGGAGCCCCACGCCCTCGCCAGTGCTTCGCTCGGCAAGAGCCAGAAAGCCGTGCAGGAGTTGTTGGGGCAGACGATCGCGGAGCTTGCAGAACAGCACCCCCTGATCGTCCTGCTAGACGAGGTGGAGACGCTAGCGGCGGACCGCAACCAGATGAGCTTGGAAGCCAACCCCGTGGACGTGCACCGCGCCACCGACGCGGTCCTCGCCCAGCTCGATCACTTGGCGGCAAAATTCCCGAACCTGCTCTTCATCGCCACGAGCAATTTCGAAGGTGCGATCGATCCCGCCTTCTTGTCGCGCGCGGACCTGATCGTCCGGGTGGACCTGCCAGGACTCGAAGCCCGGCGGGCCATTCTCACCGACACGCTCGCGGCGCTGGCTGACTCTTTCCCGCAGGTGAAGGCCCACCTCAACGACGCGTTCATGGATAAACTGGCGCGCGCCAGCGACGGCCTCGACGGCCGCAAGTTGCGCAAGACCATCTTGGCCGCCTGTGCCTCGGAGAAGACCTCCGCCGTGGATCCTAACCAACTCACGACCCAGCAGCTCGAACGCGCTGTGCTCAAGGCCGTGCAAGCCCTGCCCAAACCCGCGAAGTCCCATGGCCACCATCGTTAAACGCACCATCCGGGCTACCCCGCACCGGACTTCTTCGGCCGCCTGGCGGCTCATGAAGGAATTGGTCGCGCCGGATGCCTCTTCGAGTGCCCGCCGCGAGCTCACCAAGGTGGACGCGGTCCTCGGGCAGCTCATCGCTTCCGAATCATTTTTCGACGAGCCGGTCGTCGTGCACGGCGGCGGTCCGCGCGTCCGGCTTTATTGCCTCTACAATGACGCTGCGGTCGAAGGCGACGACGCAGACGAGCGCGGCCTGACGAGTTGCCCCACGGAAGGGGACGGTTGGGCGATGTCCGTGCCGTGCGGTGAGGATGACTTCGACTGGGTCACCAAGGAACTCGCCAAGCACGGACGTCGCGTCACCGCCCGCCGCGCCGGCGAGCCGGTCGCGGAAGAGAAAGGCGAGGAAGTCGCTACACAATCCGCCAGCATCAACCTCGAGGAATTTCTGAAGTCATGAGCACGTTCGTTAGCACGCCCACCTACACCCACACGGTCACGCACCTGACGGACAAGCTCCTCACGTCGATCAGCAACATCATCCGGGATAGCGGGCTTGACATGGGCCGCTTCTGCCGGACCCGCGAATCCATGGAGGAGGGGATTAAGGCTTGGCTGGACAGTGGGCACCTAGAATACGTGGTTCTCGAAATCTGCGAGCCTGGCACGGAAAAGCTGATCAAGCTCTGGAAGTTTGAGGTCTTCACTGACGGCACCGGGGAGCAGGGCTTCTGGTTCGATGGCGCCGACATCCGCTATCACCTGCAAAAAGCCGGTGCAGTGCCGGCCCGCTGCGAATACACGGTGAAGGTGCAGAACAAACCCGGGGAGCCGGCGGTATCCGGCTGGAGCAACTGCCAGTTTCGCGATGCCTCCGCCCTCCGGCAATACAGCCTCGGCACGACCATCTCGGTGGGCAGTTCCGGTGCGCGCACCAGCTATTACCGCTAATCTCCCATGCTCACCATCGACGAAGCCTTCACCAAATTCAAAACGAAGATCAGCGAACCGACCGACAAGGAGCGGAAGGATGCCTCCCGGCGTCAGCAAGACATCCGTGAGCACATGGATCAGTCGTTCGACATCGAGCGCGACTTTCTGAGCGGTTCCTACGCCCGACACACAAAGACCAAGCCGCTGAAGGACGTCGACATTGTGTGTGTCCTCGGGTCGGAGGAGGACAAGTATCGGGAAAAGGGGCCGGCGGCGTTGCTCGCCGCTGTGGCTGACGTGCTCGCCGAGAAATACGGTCGGGACCAAGTCGCGGTGCAGCGCCGCTCTGTCGGCGTGACCTTCGGCGAGGATGAAGAAGAGACGGTGATGAGCTTCGATGTCGTGCCGGCCTACGACATGGGCGAGCACTACGAGGTGCCTGACACCAAGTCCGCCGTCAAGTGGACCAAGACTGACCCGGAGGTGCACAAGGAGAAGGCGACGGACAAGCACCAGGCGTATTCGCAGGAATGGAAAGGCCTTGTCCGTATGGTGAAAACTTGGAATCGCCATCAGGGAAAGCCTGTGAAGCCCTCGTTTCTCTTGGAGATCATGGCGCTCGACCTCTTCGACGGCGATTTTGGCGGCGACTACCGGTATGAGCTGAAGGGCTTCTTTAGCTCAGCGGCGAACCGGATCACCGACGAATGGAAGGATCCCGCCGGCCTCGGCCCCCCGGTGAGTGACAGCATGGACCTCGTCGCCCTTCAAAAGGCCCGCACCGCCCTGCTCGCTGCGGCCGAGCAATGCTCGCGCGCGATCTACCTCGAGCGGGAGGGCAAGGTGGGGGAGGCCCTGCGTGTTTGGCAGGGCATCTTCGGACCCCAGTTTTCGATGTCCTGACTTCCATCTTTTTGGATCTCGCCAGTTTGCCATTACCCGTATTTCGCAACACTCGTCGGCGGCCGAGCCGACCACCTCACGCTTTGACTCTTGACTGAGGAGGATCGATCGCCGGTACGGTTTCGGATCGAGGTTAGGTTTCACCGCGCCGCAGAAGCCGCGGCCGCTGTAGTAGGACTGCGCGCCGTTGTGATAGATGAAGACCGGATCTAAGCGGCGGTCGCCGTAGAGGGCACCGCCGTGTTTTCTTAGCTCCGGCAGTGCTTTCACCCAGCTCGACGATTTCATGTCGAAGTTTCTCAGCTTCTGCAGGTCGAGATATTGTTCCTCCGTCAGGAGCTCGATTCCCATGGTCGCTGCCAAGTCCATGGCTGTTCTTCGGCTTGAATTTTTTCCGACTAAGCCGAACCCGTTTTGGCGGCATCTACCCCGTCCGCGAGCTGGCCGGGCTGCGCCGGAGTCAATGCCGCCCGTGCGAACGCGAAAAATCCGGGTTCCTGTCGGTAAAAAATTTGCCAGCCGGCCCGCCGGCTAGCTACGTTCGTTCGCCTACCCCCATGATTGCTCAGGAAGAAAACGCCCGGACTCGCCGCTGGTTGCCGGCGATGGCCCGCTTGGGCGCGCCCGCCTTCATCGTTTGCACCCTCCTCGCGGCCTGCGCGCTCGCGCCGCCCCGGGCCAGCGTCGCGACCGTCCCCGCCGTGGCACCCGCTCCGGCGGTGACGCCGCCCGAAGCTCCGGGCCTGGCTGAATTCCACCGGAGCATCGCGCCGATTTTGAAGGCGAACTGCTATGAGTGCCATGGCCGCGGCAAGAGCGAGGCGGGCATCGCCTTCGACGAACTCAAGACCGAGGAGCAGATTCTGAAAAACCCCGGCTTATGGCTCAAGGTGATCAAAAACACCCGCGCGGGCCTGATGCCGGCCGAGGGCAACCCACGGCTCTCGGCCAGGGAGCAGGCGACGCTCGACCATTGGATTAAATTCACCGCCTTCGGCGTGGATCCGCGGAATTTCGACCCGGGCCGCGTCACCGCCCACCGCCTCAACCGCCTCGAATACCGCAACACCATCCGCGATTTGCTCGGCGTGGACTTTGACACCGACACGGCATTCCCCGGCGACGACCTCGGCTACGGCTTCGACAACATCGCCGACGTGCTCAACGTCTCGCCGCTGCTCATGGAGAAATACCTCGCCGCGGCGCAAACCGTCGTCGGGCAGGCCGTGCCCCAGGCCTCGCGGGTGGCCCCGCGGACCTCGGTGCTCGGCCGGGATTTTGTGGACGACGCCACCGGCCGCACGCCCGCACTGGACACGGTCACGCTCGAGAACGGGGTGGCCCCGCGCACCGCCGTGAAAACGAGCTATTTCAAGCCCGCCAAGTTCAGCCATGTTTTCCCCATCGCGGTCGAGGGCGACTACCAGGTGATGGTGGAGCGGGGCGTCAGCAGCAACTTCACCTACGTCGCGCAAACCTGCACCGTCACGATTCTCGTGGACGGCAAGGAGCTGAAGCAATCCGTCCTCCAATGGCACGGCGCCAACTCCACCAGTGAAAAACAGTTCTCCACCTATGACACGGTGGCGGTGCACTGGACGCCGGGAGACCACAAGCTCACCGTCTCCGTGACACCGTTGAGCGGGGTGAGCGACGGCCGGCACGACGCCAACTTCCTGCTCCGCACTGCCACCGTGGAGGGCCCCGACAACCGGGCATATTGGCAGCATCCCCCCGGTTACGCGCGTTTCTTCCCCCGCGACGAAGCCCCGGCGGACCCGGCCGGGCGCCGCGTGTATGCCCGCGAGCTGCTGGGCGGTTTTGCCGCGAAGGCCTTTCGCCGCCCCGTCCCGGACGACAGCGTGGCCAAACTCGTCGCCATCGCGGAGCAGGTTTACACCCAACCCGGCAAAACCTTTGAGGCCGGCGTGGCCCAGGCGATGGTCGCGGTGCTCGCGTCGCCCCGTTTCCTGTTCCGGATCGACACCCCTGAGGCGGGGTCCGGCCCGTCCGCCGCCGTCGCCCGGGTGGACGAGTATTCCCTGGCCTCCCGCCTCTCCTATTTCCTCTGGTCCACGATGCCGGACGACAAGCTGATGCAACTGGCGGCCGCGGGACGACTCCGGCAAAATCTCGCCGCCGAGGTCCAGCGGCTCGTCGCTGATCCCCGCGCGGACAACTTCATCAACAGCTTCTCCAGCCAGTGGCTGCAGTCCCGCGCGGTGACGAACGTGCCGATCAACGCCCACGAGATTTTCCTGCGCGAGGACTTCAAGGCCCCCGCGAGCTACGACCTGACCCCGGCGCAACGCGAGGCGCTCGAGGCGGAGGCGCAGGCGTATTTCGGCTATGTGCTGCGCGCCGACCGGAGCGTGGACGAGTTCATCGACAGCAATTACGCGTTCTTCAACTCGACTCTCGCGACCTATTATTTTGACGGCGAGCTCGAGCTGAAGGGCAACGAAATGCGCAAGGTGGAGCTCAGCGCGGGCGACTGGCGGGGCGGGATCCTGACCCTCGGCAGCGTCCTCATGGTTACCTCCAACCCCACCCGCACCTCCCCGGTCAAGCGCGGCAAATGGATTCTCGAAAACATCCTCGACGCCCCCGCGCCGCCCCCGCCCGCCAACATCCCGCCCCTTGAGGCTTCCGACAAGGACGTCGCGGGCCACACTCCGACGATGCGCGAGGTCCTCGCCAAGCATCGCGCAGATCCCAACTGCTCCTCCTGCCACGACCGCATGGATCCCCTCGGCCTCGCGCTCGAAAACTTCAACGCGCTCGGCACCTGGCGCAGCAAGGACATGAAGCAGCCGGTCGATGCCACCGGCCAACTCATCACCGGCGAAAAGTTCAATGACATCCGCGAGTTGAAGAAAATACTCCTGACCAACCACCGCGAGGAATTCTACCGCTGCCTCACCCAGAAGCTGCTCACCTACGCCCTCGGACGCGGGGTGGAGTACTACGACGTGCCCACGGTCGACAAAATCGTGGACAACATGGACAAGGACGGCGGCAAGTTTTCCGCCCTGTTGATGGGCGTCATCGACTCCGCCGCTTTCCAGGAAGAACGCCTCCAGCCCGCCTCACCGCCGGCCAAGGCCGCGCCGCTTATCTCCCAAAACACACCGCGCCCATGAACCACCCCCGCCATAACCGAAACCTTGCCGCCGAACGTCACTACAGCATGGGCCGCCGCCAGTTTCTGCGCGGGCTCGGGGTCTGCCTCGCGTTGCCCGCCATGGAATCGTTGTTCCCCCGCGGCCTCATGGCCGCCACGACCGGTGCTCCCGACGCGCTCGGGGTCGGCGGGGCTGCCACCACGGCCACCGGAGCGCCCCTGCGCATGGCCTTTCTCACCTTCGCCAACGGCTGCGTGCCCGGCAAATGGTTCCCGACCGGCTCCGGCCGGGATTACCAGCTGAACGAGACGATGAGCTCGCTCGCCGGCCTGAAGGACAAAATCCAGGTGCTCGGCGGCCTCACCGACCACTCCGCCGACGCCGGACCGGACGGCCCCGGCGACCATGGCCGCGGCGGCGGCACCCTCCTCACCGCCGTCCGCTGCAAGAAAACGGCGGGCGCCGATTTCCGCGCCGGTGTCTCCGTGGACCAGGTCGCCGCCCAGTCCATGGGCCACCTCACGCCATTTCCGTCGCTCCAGATGTCCTGCGACATCGTGCAAAACGCCGGCGGTTGCGACACGGGCTACGCGTGTGTTTATCAGAAAAACGTCTCGTGGAGCTCGCCGACCTCGCCGCTTGCCCC
>Ga0265319_1000767_pt1 | contig 20851 bp, 14 predicted proteins | sample 4824metaG_FD_192443 | JGI IMG/M metagenome (GOLD analysis project Ga0265319, IMG submission 192443) | Rhizosphere microbial communities from Carex aquatilis grown in University of Washington, Seatle, WA, United States - 4-8-24 metaG | ecosystem: Host-associated > Plants > Roots > Rhizosphere >...
CGCAGGCAAAACACCCGCTGGCCGCGCACCTGGAGCTGGTGCGCCAGCCATTTCATCTCGGGCCGGTAGGTGGCCGCCTCGTCGCTGACGACCAACGCGATCAGCGGGTTGCGCACGCCGGGGCGCAAGGCGGCCAGGGCCGCGTGAAAATTCAGGACCATCTCGTCGCGCGCACCAAGGATGCCCGCATCGGTTGGTGGCATCCCGGCTGTGCCGGCGTACAGGCGGTTGAGAAACGCCGTCAGCCCGATGCCACCCGGAACGGAATCGAGTTCGGTCATGACAAATCCGTCGTCCGTCAGCAGCAGGTCGGGCCGGAGCACCACGGGAAAGACCCCGCGGTTCTGCGCCGCGCGGGCATGCGCCACCAGCGAGGGCGGTTTGCCGCGGTCGAGGTACTCGGCCGCCCATGGAGCCACCAGCGGCTTGTTGCGCAGCAGGTTCTTGCCGGCGACGGATCGCAGGTAGAGCGTTTCCAGAGCCTGGTGAAACTCAAGGCAGGCCGTGCCAATCGCCTCCAACTGGGCAACCTGATCGGGTGCCAGGGGCCAGGCCTCCGGCGAGAGCTGCCACGACTTGTCCTCGAACAGCGACTGCGCTCCCAGCGCAGCGTGGATTTGATCGTAGGCGAGGTCGGGCATTGGGTCGGAAGGAGCCCAGAAGGCAGATGTCAGATGTGAGAAATCGCAAGCGACGGATTGGCTGGATCGGGCTGACTTCTGGCATCCGGCCTCTGACCTCCGTTTACTCCTCCATCTGGATGTCCTTGTTCCGGTGCCGGGGGCAGCCGGCGCGGAGCCAGGCGTTGATGAAGCGGTCGATGTCGCCGTCCAGCACCGCCTGCGTGTCGCTGGTGCTGACGCCGGTGCGGAGGTCCTTCACCATCTGGTAGGGCTGCAGCACGTAGCTGCGGATCTGGGCGCCGAAGCCGATTTCGCCCTTCTCACCGTAGAACTTGTCCATCTCGGCCCGCTGCTCGTCCTGCTTCTTCTCGTAAAGCCGGGCCTTCAGCACGTTCATCGCGGCGGCCTTGTTCTTGATCTGCGAGCGCTCGTTCTGGCAGACGACCACGATGCCGGAGGGAATATGGGTGAGTCGCACGGCCGAGTCCGTCGTGTTGACGCCCTGGCCGCCCTTGCCGGAGGAGCGGTAAACGTCGACGCGGATCTCATCGTCGGGAATGTCGATCACGATCTCGTCCGTGATCTCCGCCACGACGTCGACCGCGCAGAAGGACGTATGCCGGCGCTTGTTCGCGTCGAACGGGCTGATGCGGACGAGCCGGTGGACGCCGCGCTCGGCCTTGGCGTAGCCGTAGGCGTATTCTCCCTTGATCAGGATGGTCGCCTTGCTGATGCCGGCCTGGTCGCCGACCTGCACATCCTGGAGCTCCACGGTGAAACCGCGCCGTTCGGCCCAGCGGTTGTACATGCGGAACAGGATGTCGGCCCAGTCGTTCGATTCCGTCCCGCCGGCGCCAGCCTGCAGGGAGAAGATGGCGTTGTTGCGGTCGAACTGGCCGGTGAGGAAGGACGCGATCTCAAGCTGGTCCAGTTCCGTGCCCATCGCCGCGACGGAAGCCTCGAGTTCCTTGGCATACATCTCGCGCTCGGCGGGCGACGCGGACTCGACCAGTTCCACCATCACCGCGACATCGTCGACCTTCTTCTGGAAGGCGACCACAGGAAGCACGGAGCGCTTCAGGCCGTTCAGCTTGACGATGAACTTCTGCGCCCGGTCGTTGTTGTCCCAGAATCCGGGCGCGCCCATCTGCGCGTCCATCGCCTCGATTTCACGCTGCTTTTGGTCGACGTCAAAGAAACCTCCATAGGTGGCCGGCGCGCTTCTTGATGTTCTCGATGTGATTAAGGGTTTCGGTGGCGATCATGGTAAGGGCTGATGGCCGCAAAGACCCGGGCGCGGCGCAAGGGGAAAGTGAGGAACAGGCCGATCCCGGGCGGTAGAATTACGTAGCCGGAATGCGTAATCTTACACGCGGCCAAACCTTGCCCCGACCCGGACCGTCTCCACCCTGAGCGATGCGTCCACTTCGGCGGCGTCCCTGCACCAAGTCCCTTATTTATGTCCGCCGCAAAAGATGATCCGACGACACCGCCCGCCCTGAACGCGGCGATCCTCGATGCCTTTCCCGCCGGCATCGCCGTGCTGGACGAACGGGGCGATATCACGGCGGTGAATGCCGGATGGCGCCGGTCGGATGCCATCGGTGGCCCCGCGGGCGCCTTGTTCACCGGAAAAGGCGGCAACCTGCTGCAATTCCTCGACCGCGCCGGAGGCCCGGAGGCCGACGCTTTTCACGCCATCGCCACCGGACTGCGCCAGGTGCTGGCCGGGGCCAAGCCCGGGTTCGTTCACCCGTACGCTTCCGATCAACCGGCCCCAGGCAGATCGTATCGCGTCGTGATCGCGCCCTTGGCGGGAATCACGGGGATCGGCGCCGTCGTGTTTCACCTCGATTTCAGTGACCAGCAGGAATCACAGGCGCAGCAGCTTCACCTCCAGCGCCTGGAATCCATCGGCACGCTGGCCAGCGGGATGGCCCACGATCTCAACAACGTCCTGTCCCCGATCCTGATGTCGATCGACATCCTCTCGGATGAACAGCTGACGCATGCCCACCGGCTCCACATCCTCGACGGCCTGCGGCGCAGCGCCCAGCGCGGGGCGACGATGGTCCGGCAGGTGTTGTCCTTTGCCCGGGGCATGGAAGGACAGCGGGTCCCGGTCTCGTCCGAGCTCCTGATCCACGACCTGGCGGAGATCATCCAGGAAACCTTTCCGAAGGGCATCCGGTTCAAGGTCGAGAAAGCCGACGCGCTCTGGTCGGTGCGCGGCGACGGCACGCAGCTTCACCAGGCGCTCCTCAATCTTTGCGTCAACGCGCGCGATGCCATGACACAGGGCGGCAGTCTCGTGCTCAGCGCCGACAACCGGGTGCTCGACGAGAGTTACTCGGCGATGAACCCCGGGGCCCGGCCCGGGCCGTACGTCGTCGTGCGGGTGACCGACTCCGGCGCCGGCATCCGGCCTGAGATCAGGGACAAGATCTTCGATCCGTTCTTCACCACCAAGGACCCCGGGAAAGGCACCGGCCTCGGTCTTTCGACCGTGCTGGCCATCGTCAGGGGCCACGCCGGTTTCATCCGGGTCAAGAGCGAGCCCGGCAAGGGAAGTTCCTTCGAGGTCTACCTGCCCGCCGATGGCGCCAAGGTGGAGGAAACCGCCGCCCCGTCCGTCCCCGCCGCGGAGTCGGGTGGCGGTGAGCTCATCCTCGTGGTAGACGACGAGGAGGTCATCCTGGACATTTCCCGCAAGACGCTCGAAAGGCGCGGCTACCGCGTGCTCACCGCGACCGAAGGCGCCACGGCCGTGGCGCTTTACGCCCAGCACGGCAAGGATGTGGCCGTGGTCTTGACCGACATGATGATGCCGGTGATGGACGGCATCACGACCCTTCATGCCCTGCGCCGCATCAATCCGGCGGTGAAGGTGATCGCCGCGAGCGGGCTGAGTTCGAACATGAATCCCGCCAAGATGAGCGACGCCGGCGTGCGGTTCTTCCTGCACAAACCCTACCGAGCCGAAACCCTGCTCAAGACGCTCCGCGAGGCGATCGAGAGCGAGCCGGCCGGGCCGGCTGTAAACTAAGCCCGGCCGCAATCGCGTCAGGTGCGCAGCGTGCCGGCGGCTTTTTCCGCCAGGAAACTCGCGTAGGTCTTTTCGATCCCTTCGCGCAGCCCGATCTTCGCGCTCCAGCCCAGGGCGGTCAGCCGGGAAACGTCCATGAGCTTGCGCGGCGTGCCGTCCGGTTTCGTCGCATCCCAGGCAATGCGACCGCGATAGCCGGTCACGGCGGCGACACACTCGGTCAGTTCCTTGATCGTGACATCCGTGCCGGTGCCGACGTTGATCCAATCCGGCGGATTCGAGAGCTGCAGCAGGAACGCGCAGGCGTCCGCCAGGTCGTCGACATGGAGAAACTCCCGCATCGGCCGGCCCGTGCCCCAGGCCATCACCTCGGCCTGCCGGCTCTCGCGGGCGTCATGGAAACGGCGGATCAGGGCCGGCAGGACATGCGAGTTCTGCGCGTGATAATTGTCCCCCGGCCCATAGAGATTGGTCGGCATCGCCGAGTGAAACAGGACGCCGTGCTGCCGGCGATAAGCCTGGCAAAGCTTGAGGCCGGCGATCTTGGCGATCGCATAGGCCTCATTGGTCGGCTCCAGGGCCGACGTCAGGAGGCAGTCCTCGGGCATTGGCTGCGGCGCCAGCTTCGGGTAAATACAAGAACTGCCGAGGAAGAGCAGGCGGGAGACCTTCTGGCGGAAAGCGGCGTGGATCGTGTTGGCCGCGATGGCGAGATTCTCGAAGAGAAAATCCGCCGGGTAGGTGTTGTTGGCATGAATGCCCCCGACCTTTGCCGCCGCAACGATCACGACGTCGGGCTTCTCGGCGGCGTAGAAGGTCTCGACCGCGGGCTGGGACAGCAGATCGAGTTCCTTGCGCGTGCGCAGGAGCAGCGAGACGCCCGGTTCCGACTGGAAGCGGCGGACCAGCGCCGAGCCGACCATCCCCTGGTGTCCTGCGACATGTAGTTTCACGGCGGCGAAAAGTAGCAGGCGTCTCCTTGCCTCAGGGCTTCGGCAGCTTGCTGATCTGGAGTTCCTGTTTGGCCAGGCCGAGGTCGTGCTCGACCATGATCTTGACGAGTTCCTTGAACCGCACCTTGGGTTCCCAGCCGAGCTGCCGGCGGGCCTTGGCCGGATCGCCGATCAGCAGCTCCACCTCGGCCGGCCGCTCGTAACGCTGGTCGTACTTCACGTACTTTTCCCAGTCGAGGCCGAGCAGGCCGAAGGTTTCCTGGCAGAACTCCTTCACGCTGTGCGTCTCGTTGGTCGCCACCACGTAGTCGTCGGGTTTGTCCTGCTGCAGCATCAGCCACATCATCTCGACATATTCCTTGGCGTAGCCCCAGTCGCGCTGGGCATCGAGGTTGCCGAGATAGATCGAGTCCTGCAGGCCCATCTTGATGCGGGTGGCGGCACGGGTGATCTTGCGGGTGACGAAGGTCTCGCCGCGGCGCGGGGACTCGTGGTTGAAAAGAATGCCGTTCGAGGCGTGGAGGTTGTAGCTCTCGCGATAATTGACGGTCAGCCAGTAGGCATAGACCTTCGCGCAGCCATAGGGCGACCGGGGCCAGAAGGGGGTCTTTTCCGTCTGCGGTACCTCCTGGACCTTGCCGAACATCTCGGATGAAGAAGCCTGGTAGAACCGGCACTTCTTCACGAGCCCGGCCTCACGGATGGCCTCGAGGATGCGCACGGCCCCAAGGCCATCGACGTCGCCCGTGTATTCCGGGATGTCGAAGGAGACCCGCACATGGGACTGGGCTCCGAGATTGTAGATTTCCTCGGGCTGGAGTTCATACAGCAGCTTCACCATCTGCACGGAATCGGCGAGGTCGCCGTAGTGCAGGATCAGCCGCACGCCGTTCACGTGGGGATCGCGATACAGGTGGTCGATCCGGCTCGTGTTGAAGGTCGAGGCGCGGCGGATGACGCCGTGCACCTCGTAACCCTTTTCCAGCAGGAGCTCGGCAAGGTAGGAACCGTCCTGACCCGTGATACCGGTGATGAGCGCTTTTTTCATGCGAACCGGGAACGTAGCGAGCCGGCCGGGCGACGGGCAAGCACGCAGACCGGCCGCCGGGCGAAAATCGGAACTATCAGGGAATCCCTGAGGCCGGACAAGGGGACCCCATCCCGGAGGACGATCAGTCTACCTGGCGCCCGGCGGTCCGCACGAGCGCGACGGCGAGGGACTGCACCAGATTCCGCGCCCGCGGCTCCACCAGGGCGCCGTTCGCATCAAAGGCCTTGTCGGCGTGCGGCAGATACACCTGTCCCGGCACGACGTGGCACCCGAGCTTCAAAAGCAGCTGCTGCACGAGCTGCAGCGAACGGACGCCGCCCAGCGGCCCGGGAGATGCCGAGATGACCGCCGCTGCCTTGCCGCCGAACGGATCGGTTTCACCCCGCGTGCACCAGTCGATGGTATTCTTCAGCAGCGGCGTGAACATCGAGTTGTACTCCGGCGAGGCGATGAGCAGGCCATCGTGCCGCGCAATGAGTTCGATCAGTTTCACGGCGTTGCCTGGCAGTCCGTCCGCATCCTCAAGGTCGCCGTGATACAGCGGAAGCACATGGTCGTTGAGATCGATCAGCGTGACCTCCCCACCGGATTCGCGCACCGCCTGCACGGCGTGGCCGAGAAACTTCCGGTTCAGCGATTCCTTGCGGGCGCTGCCGGAGAATGCGAGGACGCGCGGTGGAGTGGCCATGGTGCGAGCAAAATCAACCCAGCGCTTTCAGCAAGCGTTCCAGCTCGGCGAATTTCGCCTTCTGGTCGGCCAGCTGCTTCCGGGCGCCCTCCAGCACCGCGGGCGGGGCCTTGCTGACAAAAGCCGCGTTGCCGAGCCGGGCCTCGGTGGCAGCGATGTGCCTGGCGAGGGCCTCAAGCTCCTTCGCGAGGCGCACTTTTTCGGCTCCTGCATCGATCGTGCTCGCGAGATCGAGGTAAAGGGTGCCCAGCGGAGTAACCGCGGCGGGTGCGCCGTCGACCGAGACCTTGCGCAGGATCTCGGCGGCTCCCGCCATGCGCGTGATCTTGGCGAGGTTGGCCTGGATCTTTTCCCAACCGGCATCCGTCGCGATCACGAAGAAGCGCACATCGCGGCGGCTCGCGAGATGGTGGTCGGCCTTCAGGGCTCGGGCCTGCGAGACAAAGGTCTTCACCGCCTGGACGGCCGCCACCTGGGTGTGATCGATCCTTACACCCTGCAGGCTGTGGGTCGAGGCCAGCTCCGAGGCGTTCCGCAGATGCGCGTCCTCGATGAAACTGTCCGGACGCCCATAGCCGAGCAGCTGCCACAGCTCCTCGGTGATGAACGGGATGAACGGGTGCAGCAGCAGCAACGTCTGGCGCAGCACCACGTCCTGGATCGCAAGGCAGTTGGCCTTGGTCGCGGGCGCCTGGAGTTTTGATTTCGAGACCTCCACGTACCAGTCGCAAAAATCGTTCCAGAAAAAGCCGTAGAGGGCCTGCACCGCCGCACTGAACTCGAACTCCGCGAAGCAGCGGTCCACCTCGCGCGTCGTCGTCAGCAGCCGGTCCAGGATCGCATGGTCGTCGGCGTCGAACCGGGTCGAATCGAGCCGGGCGAGGATCGGCGGGAGCGTGACGTCCGGGTCCGGCTCGCCGCTGATCTGGCGGAACCGGCAGGCGTTCCACAGCTTGTTGCAGAAATTCTTGCCGCTCTCAATGCGGTCCTCCTGGAACCGGATGTCCTGGACCTGCGGCGCGATCGACACGATGCCGAAGCGCAGCCCGTCGGCGCCGTACTTGTCGATCAGGTCCAGCGGATCGGGCGAGTTGCCGAGCGACTTCGACATCTTGCGGCCCTGCTGGTCGCGGATGATGCCGGTGAAATAGACGTTCCGGAACGGAATCCGGCGTTCCAGCGGCTCGCCGGGCCGGGTGAACTCGAGCCCCGCCATGATCATGCGAGCGACCCAGAAGAAGATGATGTCGGGACCGGTGACCAGCGTGGTCGTCGGGTAGAAATAATCGAAGTCCGCCTTCTCCATCGCGGCCGCATCGGGCCAGCCCATCGTGGCGAAAGGCCAGAGCCAGGAGCTGAACCACGTGTCGAGGACATCCTCCTCCTGCACCCAGCCGGAAGGGTCCGCCGGTCCATCGAGCGAAATGTGCACCTTGGCGGGATCCTGCAGGTCAGCCTCGGTGAGTTTTTCACGGTCGAGTCCCTGGCGGTACCAGACGGGAATCCGATGCCCCCACCAAAGCTGCCGGCTGATGCACCAGTCCTGGATGTTCTCGAGCCAATGAAGGTAGACCTTAGTCCAGCGCTCGGGATAAAACTTGATGTGGCCGTCCCGCACCGCCGCCTTCGCCTCCTCGATGCGCGGGTAGCGCAGCCACCACTGCCAGGTAAGCCGCGGCTCGATCGGCACGTCGGCTCGCTCCGAATAGCCGACGTTGTTGGCGTAGGCCTCCTCGCCGACCAGGGCGCCGGAAGCCTTGAGCAACTCGGCCGCCTTCTTGCGTCCGGCGAACCGGTCGAGGCCCGCCAACTCCGGGCCGGCCAGCTCGTTCAGACTGCCGTCGGCATTGAGCACATCGATGATCGGCAGCTTGTGCCGGGCACCCACGTCAAAATCGACCTTGTCGTGCGCCGGCGTGATCTTGAGCGCACCCGATCCGAATTCACGGTCCACCGCCGTGTCGGCCACGACCGGGATCTGCGCCCGGTTCAGCGGACGCCAGACGGTTTTTCCCACCAATCCGGCGTAACGCGGATCCTCCGGGTGCACGGCAATGGCCACGTCGCCCGGGATCGTCTCGGGCCGCGTGGTGGAAACCTGGATGTATTCGCCCGGCCGGCCGACCAGCTCGTAACGCACCTTGTAGAGCGTGCCGTTCACCGGCTTCATGATCACTTCCTCGTCGGAGAGGGCGGTCTGCGACGCCGGGCACCAGTTCACCATGCGCTTGCCACGGTAGATGTGACCCTTGCGGAAAAGATCGACAAACACCCCCAGCACCGCCCGGGAGTAAACCGGATCCATCGTGAAATGCGTGCGGTCCCAGTCGCAGGAGGCGCCGAGGCGGCGAAGCTGTTCCAGGATGATGCCGCCTTTCTCGTTCCGCCACTCCCAGACCTTTTCCACGAATTTCTCCCGGCCGAAATCGCGCCGCGTCTTCTTCTGCTTGCGCAGCTCGCGTTCCACCACGGTCTGGGTCGCGATGCCAGCGTGGTCGGTTCCTGGAATCCATAGCGGGGATTTGCCCTCGAGGCGCGCCCGGCGGATAAGGATGTCCTGCAGCGTGTTGTTGAGCACATGGCCCATCGTGAGCACACCCGTCACATTCGGCGGCGGGATGACGATGCTATAGGGCTCCTTGCCCGCAACCGCCTTGCCCGCAAAGGACTGCGCGGCCTGCCAGGCGGCATACCACTTTTTTTCAACCTCGCGCGGTTCGTAACTCTTGGTGATCTCGGCCATGGGTCGGTGCGGAATCGGAACCGCCGAGAAAATCGCCGGGGCCGGTCAGTGGCAAGTGGTTAAACACCCCGGGCAATCCGTAAAAATCGCCCTCGCGCGCGGCGGGTTTCTCCCTTCAGTGTGCCTCTTTACCGTCCATGCCCGGCCGTCTCCAACAACATGCCCGCGAACGCCTGAACTTCACCGGCGAGGTGTCGACCGCCAAGCGGCTGGCCGCCTGCAAGACGTTCCTGCGGCTGGAAAGCGCCATGATCCGCATGCGCCATGAGGCCGGCGACCCGGGCCTCAAGGTCGCCCATGCCCGGGCCGCGATGATCGACGCGCTCCTGGCCCACCTGTTCGACTACGCCATCGAGGCGTATGTCCGGGCGCACGGACCTCTGCCCTCGCCCGTCGCCCTCATCGCCCTCGGCGGTTACGGGCGGTCCGAGCTCAGCCCGTTGAGCGACATCGACATCATGTTCCTCTTCTCCGCCAAGACCAAGCCCGTGGCGATGAAGCCTCTGCAGGAGCACCTGACCAACGAGATCCTCTACATCCTCTGGGACTGCGGCCTGAAGATCGGACATTCCACCCGCACCCTCGACGAGGTGTTCGTCGAGGCGCGGAAGGATATCCAGACCAAGACCGCCCTGCTGGAGTCGCGCCTGATTGCCGGCTCACAGGGCCTCTACGATACCTTCGCCCAGGCCTACCGCAGCTTCTACATCGGGGAGGATCCGCGGGGCTACATTGCCGCCCGCCTGGCCGATCAGGCGGCGCGGCGCGCCAAGTTTGGCGAGACGGTTTTCCTCCAGGAACCGGACATCAAGAACGGCGTGGGCGGTCTGCGCGACTACCAGAACGCCCTGTGGATGGCCCGGGTGAAGCTCGGCATCAACAGCATGGAGGAGCTCCAGGCGCAAAATTACCTGCGAAGGAATGAACTCCGCGACTTCCAGCGCGCGTACAACTTCCTCCTGCGCGTCCGGAACGAGCTGCATTTCCTCAGCAAGCACGCGGCCGACCTGCTCTCGCTCGACATCCAGCCCCGCCTCGCGCTGAACATCGGCTACAGCCAGCACGAGATGCTCGGCCGGGTGGAGGCGTTCATGCACGACTACTACCGCGCGGCGCAGACCATCTACCGTGTGTCCAAGATCATCGAGAACCGCCTCGCGCTCGGCCTCGACCGGGAGAAAGGTACCCTGTCCTCCTTCCGCGAATCATTGCGCGCCCAGCGCTTCCAGCGCGCCAAGAACTTCGATGGTTTTGTGCTTCGCGGCCGCGAGCTTGCCGCAGAGAAGCCTTCCGTCTTCGAGGAGGACCCCGCCCGTCTCATCCGCGTCTTCCGTCACTGCCAGCAGCTAGGCTGCGCGCCCGATTTCCACCTCACCTCGATCATCCGCGACTCCCTGCCCCTGATCAACCGCAAGGTCACGCACTCGGCCGACGCGAACCTGAGCTTCCGCGCCATCCTGTCCGAGGCCGGGGCCGTGTTCCCCACCCTCAACCTCATGCACGAGCTGGGCGTGCTGGGACGTTTCATCCCGGAGTTCGACAAGCTCACCTGCCTCGTCCAGCACGAGTATTACCACCGCTACACGGCGGATGTGCACACACTCAATGCCATCCGCCAGCTCGACCTCATCTTTTCCGAGGCGGAGCCCATCACGCTCAAGTACCGGGCCGCGCTCCATGAGACCGCCGAGCCGGAACTGCTCTACGTTACACTTTTGTTACACGATATCGGCAAGGCCGAGGGCATCCAGGGCCACGCGGAAAGCGGCGTGCGGATCGCCCTTCCCCTGCTGGAGCGTCTGCAGATCGCCCCCCAAAGCCGCGAGCTGGTCGCCTTCATCATAAAAAATCATCTCGTGATGGCACGCTTTTGGCAGAAGCGGGACGTAGATGATCCCCAGACAGCCGCTGCTTTTGCCGAGGTCGTGGGCGACGCCGAGAGGCTTCGCCACCTCTACGTGCACACGTTTTGTGACGCCCGCGGCACGGCCACCAGCCTCTGGAACAGCTACAAGGACACCCTCCACACCACGCTTTACCGCACCACGCTGGAGCGTTTAAAACTCGGCTCCGCCATTGACCTTAGCTATCGGGAAAAGAAGCAAATGATCTACCAGGACCTCATCGCGAAGCAGATCCCCGGCATCAGTGCCGATGAAATCACGGCCCATTTCAACCTGCTGCCCGAGCGGTATTTCATCCACACCGATACCAGCGAGATCGCCCTGCACATCCAGATGGTCAACCGGCTGCTCAAGTCGATCACCGAGGCCGACTCCGTGGGTTCGCTCAAGCCGGTGATCGAATGGAAGGACGACCTCAACCGTTCGCTCACCGTGGTCAATGTCGTGACCTGGGACCGCGCCGGTCTGTTCTACAAGCTGGCCGGGGCGTTCAGCGTGGCCGGGCTCTCGATCCTCGGGGCCAAGGTCATTTCCCGCAGCGATCACATCGCGATCGACACCTTCTACGTGGTGGAACCCGGCCGGGGCGTCGTCCAGAGCGCGGCTGCCCAGGAAGCTTTCGCCAAGAACATCGAGGCCGCCCTGGTCTCCAACAAGGACCTCTATCCCGAAATCGTCACGCAGGCGAAAAAACTCGCCAGCCGGCGGCTGCTGTCGCCCAGCCAGGGCGAGGCCCTGCACAGCTCGTTTCCTCCGACCGTGGATGTCTATCACGAGCTTTCCATGCAGCGCACCATCGTCGAGGTCCAGGCATACGACCAGATCGGCCTGCTCTACCAGCTGGCGAAGACCATTTCCGACCACGGCTTCGACATCACCTTCGCCCGAATCGGCACCGAGCGGGGCGTGGCCATCGACACCTTCTACATCGAGAGCGCCGATCATGCGCCCATCGAGGGCAACGGCCGGCTGCACGCGCTGCGCGACGCGCTCGCGCTCATTATTGCGCCGGCTTCGCCGGTGACGGCGCCCGCCGCGGTCTGAGGCAACCCGTCCGGGCTCGCCGCTGGGCCTAAAAACCTTGCGCGCCGCGGCCCGTCTTGGCCGACTCCGCACCATGGATGCTTTGGCCGACGCCCGGGCCTATCCGGCACTTTATCGCATCAGCACGCTCGTCGGCCGGGTCGACGACCCGCGCGAGGCGTTGCGCGCCATCCTCGCGATCGCCGTCGAGACCTTCAACGCGGGCTCCGGCTCGATTTCCCTGCTCAATCCCGATTCGGGCCGCCTTGAGATCGAGGTGCACCAGGGGATGCCGGCCGACACGGAGGAAATCGCGCTCCGCCTCGGCCAGGGCATCACAGGCTGGGTGGCGTTCCATGGCCGGCCCCAGCTTGTGCCCGACGTCGCGCACGACCCGCGCTACATCCGGCTGCGGACCGCCGTCCGCTCGGAAATGGCCGCCCCGATGATCGAGTCGAGCGGCCAGACGATGGGGGTCATCAACCTCGACTCGGACCAGATCGCCGGGTTCTCCGCGGCCGACCTGGAGCTCTTCGTGCTCCTCACGGCGGAAGCCACGGCCATCATGCAGCGCCTCTGGCAACTCCGGCAGCTGGGGGGCAAGGCCCGCCAGCTCGAGGCCCTGATCACCATCGGTCATTCCCTGGTCACCAAGCTCGAGCCCGAGGAGCTTTTCGACAGCCTGACGACCGACGCCCGCCAGATCACGCAGTCCCGGGCCTGCGCCCTCTACCTCCACGATGCCGGCCGGGGGATCGTGCGCCCGGCCTCGCTGACCAGCCGCGCCATCACGGAATTCGTCGGCGCCGACCTGCCGCTCGATTCCTGCTTCACGTCGGCCGCCATCCATACCCGCCGGCAGGTCGAATATCCCAACGTCCAGTCGCCCGAGTTTGCCGACCTGATCGACGTGCCGCGCGACCCGGCGCTCTGCTCCGTCCTCGCCACGCCCCTGCTGTACGAGAACGAGGTGATCGGCGTGCTGGCGATCTTCACCGACCACGTCCACCGCTTCAACAACGACGAGAAGCGCCTCTGCGCCGCGCTCGCCAGCCTCGCGGCCGTCGCCCTGCAGAACACCCGCCTCTACGCCCGGGTGTTCCAGAGCGAGGCGTCGCTGCGGAAAAACGAGCAGCTGACCACCCTCGGTTTGCTCGCCGCCGAGATCGCCCACGAGATTCGGAATCCCCTCACGGTGATCAAGCTGCTCTACGGTTATCTCGGCCTCGATTTCCCGGAGGGTGACCCGCGCCGCACCGATGTCCGCGTGATCGGCGAGAAACTCGACCAGCTCGAGGCCATCGTCACCCGCGTGCTCACCTTCGCCAAGGCCCCGTCGAGCCTGCACTCGCGCTGGAAGATTCCCGATATCATCGAGGACACGATCGTCCTCATCCGCCTCAAGCTCGCGCAGAACAAGATCCACCTGCGCTTCACCCCGCCGGCCCGCCCGCTCGTCGTCGACGCCCACAAGGGCCAGCTCCAGCAGGTGCTGCTCAACCTCTTGATCAACGCCACCCAGTCCATGCCCGACGGCGGCTCCATCACCCTCACCGCCGGCACCGAGGATCGCAACGGCGTGCTGTTCGCGACGATCGACATCACGGACACCGGCACCGGCATCCCCGAGGCGATCCGCGACCGGATCTTCGATTCCTTCCTCTCCGGCCGGCCCGACGGCACCGGTCTCGGCCTGGCGATCGCCAAGCGCATCCTGCTCAGTCACCACGGCGACGTCACCCTCGTCTCCACCAGCCCGAAGGGCACCACCATGCGGATCACGTTGCCGCTCGCGAAAAACTGATCTGCCGGGATCACTACCATGTCGATCACAGTTGCCACGATCAGTTCCATGACGGCGGTCCTGCTCCTCGGCTCGTCACCGGCTCGGCTGCGGGTCCGTCTTTCCCGGACCGGGAAGCGTCAGCTCGGCTCGAAAGGGTTTTGTGTCGTTGCGCATTTACGGTTCCGAGAGACCGGGGCGTGGGAACCATGAGTGCGGCGGACCATCGGGACGCACGGACACGTTCCAGACAGAACATCATTCTCCTCACCCTCGCTTTGGTGCTGCTGCTGGGCGGGCTGGTGGTTCTACTCTATCTCCAACGCATGCCGTTGCCCATGCGTCTGGTCGTCTCCCTCGGTGACTTCGCCGCGGCCACCGCGTTGTTGTTGCTGCTTTACCAACGCGCGGTCCGACCGTGATTCACGCGGCATGCCGCCATTACCGGAAGGCCGGATCGGCATATCGGGTTACTCTTCCAATTCGACGTTCCAGTAGGCGAGGTCGAGGAAGTCCTTCCACATCTCGTGATGCTGGGCGCCCAGCACCATCGAGATGACGGGCCGCCACTTCGGGCGCACCGGCTTGCGGATCAGGCGCATGTGCGCCTCGTGCGGCAGGCGGTTCGCCTTGCGCGTGTTGCACTTGATGCAGGAGCAGACGATGTTCTCCCATGTGGTCTTGCCGCCGTAGTGCCGCGGGATCACGTGGTCGAGGTTGAGCTGTTCCCGGGGCAGCGCCCGCGAGCAATACTGGCAGGTGCTCTTGTCGCGCTCGAAGACGTTGTTGCGCGTCAGCTTGAGCTCCTTGCAGGGCAGCTTGTCGAAAAAGGTCAGCAGGATCACCCGCGGCAGACGGATCGCACGGCTGGGCGTGTGCACCGTCTCCAGCGCCACCCGCGGCGGGTTGCTTTCGGAGAAATCGATCCAGTCCAGCATCGAGAACGTCCGGAAATCCTCGTCATGATGATGCACCACCTGCGCATGCCCGCGGGCCAGCAGTGCAAAGGCCCTCCGCGCGCCAATGACGTTCACCGCCTGCCACAGGCGGTTCAAAACCAGCACCGGTTGATCGAGGGCGACCTCCATACGGGGCCAACGGCATAATGGCGGTGCCGGAGGGGTGTCAAGCGGCCCGGCTGGAGGATCGCGTCCCAATATCTCTGCGCTTGGTTAATAATCATTCTCATTTTCCTTCTCGTTCGTCGTGCCCGGGTTGTGGTTCGGAGAGAGACCGGGAAAAGCGGATGCGAATGATGGGGCCGAATCGACACTGCCATTGGTCTCCTGCGCCGGTTGGTGTGCGCCGTGACGCATGCGCTTGTTTTCCTCGCACCCCGTCCAAAATACGCGGTCTCTTGCTTCAATCCTCCACCTCCCATGAAAACACCCACCCTCGTCTCTTGGTTTCTTGCGGCCGGCCTCCTGCTCGCCGCCACGGGCTGCACCTCGGCTAATTCCTCCGGCGTCGCCCACCGGAACGGGCCCGTGCGCCTGCAGGTCGCCGTCGTCGTCCCGGCCAGCATGAACATGATCCGCGACGACGATGTCGCCGATTCCTTCGGGCAGAGCGTCCGTGCGACCCTGCACGCGCACGGCTTCAAGGGCCGCATCAAGCTGCTCGACGAAACCGACGCCACGAACCCGGACCTCCCCTTGCTCGAGGTCAATCTCACCCAGTGGCAGGTCGACCCCTCCGGCAATGTCTCCTGCACGTTCGGTGCCACGTTGCGCACACCCGCCGGAGAAAAAGGACTCGGGCTTTTCACCGGGAATGCGTTGCTTGTCTGGGCCCCGCGTAATTCTAATGCGCGCATCGACAGCTTCGAAGGCGCTGCGCATGACGCGCTGGACAATCTGGCGGACCGCATCGAACAGACGGGCCTGCTGGCCAAGGCGCCCGCTATGTAATCGCAAAGGGGCCGGCCAAGGGACGATTCAGGATCCCTTGGTTTCCGGACCCGCCAGCGCCGGCGCGAGCGCCTCGCCCTTCAGGCGGATGCCCGCGAGCTTGCTCACAATCAGCGCCGCATGCTCCTGCGCCACGTCGACCAGCACGTGGCGCTGGTGGATGTCGATCGCACCCACGACTGTCGCCGGCAGGCGGGTGACCCCGGCAATCTTGCCGACGATATCCGCCGGAGTCACGAGATGCTTCCGGCCGACATTGAAGAACACCGTGGTCATCCCGGCTTCGCGTCCCGTGCGCGCCGCCCGTTCGTATTTTGAACGGCGCAGCCCGGTCGCATCGGAGTCGCCGCCCTCCTCGATCGGCGCGCCGCTTCCGGCATCATTGGCCGCCAGGGGCGAGGCGAACTGATCCAGGGGCGCCTTCGACACTGGCGCATCGGCGCCCACGCGCTCCACTTTTTTCGGACCGTTCGCCTTGGTCGCGGCCCATTCGGGAGCGCCGCGGGCGGCTTTGCCTTCGGACTTCTGGACGGCCGCATGCGGTTTCGGACCGCCATAGCGCGCCTTCGGACGGGCATCCTCGTCAGGATACGCCGGAGCGGCCACCGGTTCCTTCTTCTTGGTCGCCGCCGGCGCGGCCGGGCCCGGTGCTCCCTGCAACAGATGGATCAGCGCCGAGCTGATGTCCGTGCTCGCGTAACCCTGGTCGAGCAGCCGGTCGATCATCCGGTCGTGCGGCGTGAATTGCTTCGCCTCCAGCGTCGCCCGGATCTTCTCGAAGAACACGTTCGCCCGGGCCTCGTCCACCTCGTCGAGGGAGGGGATGCGTTCGCGGCGGATGTCCAGCTTCGCCCAGCGGACCATGCTCTGCAGCTTGTAGATCTCCTGCCCGGACACGAAGGTGAACGCCCGGCCCTTCCGCCCCGCGCGGCCCGTGCGGCCGATCCGGTGCGTGTAGTCCTCTGCGTCATTCGGGAGGTCGAAGTTGAAGACCACCTCGAGGTCGTCTACGTCCAGCCCCCGCGCCGCGACGTCGGTCGCCACCAGGAACTCGAAGCCCCGCCGCCGGAACTTGTCCATCACCCGGTCGCGCTGCGCCTGCGTGATGTCGCCGTGCAGCCGGTCGGTCGAGTAGCCGCGCGCGTGCAGGTGCTCGTCGAGCTCGTCCACCATGATCTTGGTGCTGCAAAAAATGATGCCGTAGCGGAAGTCATACACGTCGATCAGCCGGGTCAGCGCCTCGATCTTCGAGCGGCGGTCCACCTCGAAGTAGACCTGCTCCACCTGCGGGGCGTTCTGGGCCACCGACTCGATCCGGATCCACGCCGGGTCCTTGGAGTAGCGGCTGATCAGGTCTTGGATCGCCCGCGGGATCGTCGCGGAGAAGAACAGGAGCTGCCGTTTTTCCGGCACGGCCTTCAGGATGTGCTCGATGTCGTCCCGGAAGCCCATGTCGAGCATCCGGTCGGTCTCGTCGAGGATGACCAGCTTCAGCTTGTCCAGCTTCAGCGTGCCGCGGTCCATGTGGTCCATCACGCGCCCCGGCGTCCCGATGACCATCTGCGCACCGGCCGCCAGCGCCCGGAACTGCCGCTCGTAGCTCTGCCCGCCGTAGACCGGCACGCCCATCACGCCGCGCTTGAAGAGCGCGAGCTTGCCCGTCTCTTCCGCCACCTGCACCGCCAGCTCGCGCGTCGGGCAGAGGATGAGCACCTGCACCGCGCGCACATGCGGATCGACCCGCTCGATCGCCGGGATGGCGAACGCCGCCGTCTTGCCCGAGCCCGTCGACGACTGCCCCACCACATCGCGCCCCGAGAGGATCGCCGGGATGACGGCAGTCTGGATCGGCGAGGCCTCCTCAAAGCCCATCTTGGCGACGGCCTTGAGGATCTCCGGCGAGAGGCCGAGTTCCGTGAACGGGAGTTTTTCCATGCAGCATGGTGAAGTGAAGCCCTCCAACCCGCCAGCCTGCATTCGACCTTTCGTCCGGCCCGATCGATCCGCCTGCCGCGCGGTGCGTTTCGCGGCCGGTCATTCCAAACCGGTCTCGCGCAGAGGCGCAAAGCCGCGGAACGGAACGGGAATCATCCGGAAAATTGGCCGGCAAGCGCGTGGCCGCCGCCGCTTCCTGATCCTCCGTCCTCCTTGGCTTGCTTTGCGCCTCCGCGCCTCTGCGCGAAACCTCAACCAGCGCCGGCAGCCGGGCTGACTTGATGTTTTCTTAACACCTTCCCCCCTCCGCTTGACTAGGCGAACGCCCCTGACGGTGCGATACTCGCGGCGTCATGAATAACGACTTCGTCTTCCTCGCCCTCTCCGTCGCCTTTTTCGTCCTGAGCGCCGCCTATGCCCGCTTCTGCGGGAAAATGCGCTGACTTCGGCAATATAAGCCCAGCCCACCGCCACCGTCACCAGCTAAGCTTCCGCCATGGAAAACATCGTCATCAGCCTCATCTCCCTCGGCCTCCTCGTCTATCTCGTCGTCGCCGTGCTGCGCCCCGAAAAATTCTGACGCCCGACCGCCCGCCACGCCCAAAGCCAATGTCACGTAATACGTGACATTCCAATTTCATGAACAATCCCAATTCCTGGTTTCAATTCGCGCTCTACGTGGGCGCGCTCCTCCTGATCACCAAGCCCCTGGGGCTTTACCTGGTGCAGGTGCTTGATGCCCGCGGCCGGACCTGGCTCGATCCGGTCATCCGCCCCGTCGAGCGGCTGACCTACCGTCTCTGCGGCATCAACGCGGAAAACGAGCAGGGCTGGATCGGCTACACCTTCGCGATGCTCGCTTTCAGCCTGGTCGGGCTCGTGTTCACGTACTTTATCCTGCGGTTCCAGGACCATCTGCCGCTGAACCCGCAGGGCCTGCCGGGCCTGACGCCCCACCTTGCGTTCAACACCGCCGCGAGCTTCACGACCAATACCAATTGGCAGAGCTACACGGGGGAATCGACCATGTCGTATTTCTCCCAGATGGTCGCACTGACCATCCATAACTTCACGTCGGCCGCCTCCGGTATCGCCATCGCCGCCGCGCTCGTGCGGGGCATCGCGCGCCAGACCGCGCAGACCATCGGGAACTTCTGGGTCGATACGGTCCGTGTGACCTACTACCTGCTCGTGCCGGTCTGCATTGTCTTCGCGCTGTTCCTCGTCTCGCAGGGCATCATCCAGAACTTCAAGCCCTACACCGCCGCCAAGACCTTCGAGCCCTATACGATCCAGGTGCCGAAGACCGACGCCACCGGCAAGCCCGTCCTCGCCGCCGACGGCAAGACGCCGGTCATGGTCGACCAGTCCGTCGACACCCAGACGATCCCGCAGGGGCCCGTCGCCTCGCAGATCGCGATCAAGATGCTCGGCACGAACGGTGGCGGCTACCTCAACGCCAACGCCGCCCATCCCTTCGAGAACCCCACGCCGCTCTCCAACTTCTTCCAGATCCTCTCGATTTTCGCCATCCCGAGCGCGCTCACCTACTTCCTGGGCCGCATGGTGAAGAACCAGCGCCACGGCTGGGCCGTGTGGGGTGCGATGTTCGTGATGTTCGTGGCCGGCGTGCTGGTGTGCTGGAAGGCGGAGTCCTCCGGTAATCCCATCCACCAGCAACTCGGCGTCGCCGCGGCCGATGGCAACATGGAGGGCAAGGAAGTCCGGTTCGGTATTTTCAACTCGGCTTTGTTCGCCACGATCACCACTGACGCCTCGTGCGGTGCGGTCAACGCGATGCACGACTCCTTCACCCCGCTCGGCGGCCTCGTGCCCCTGTTCAACATCGAGACCGGCGAGGTCATCTTCGGCGGTGTCGGCGCGGGCCTCTACGGCATGCTGGTGTTCGTCATCCTCGCCGTCTTCATCGCCGGCCTCATGGTCGGCCGCACCCCGGAATACCTGGGCAAGAAGATCCAGGCGTATGACGTGAAGCTCGTCATGCTCGTCCTGATGGTGCTCGCCGCCACCATCCTGGGCTTCACCGCCTGGGCCAGTATCTCCGCGTGGGGCCAGGCCGGCCTCAACAACGCCGGCCCGCATGGCTTCAGCGAAATGCTCTACGCCTTCAGCTCGGCCGTCGGCAACAACGGCTCGGCTTTCGCCGGCCTCACTGCCAATCCCGCCGACGGCGACCCGCACTGGGACACCACGCTCGGGATCGCGATGCTGATCGGCCGCTTCCTGATGATCGTCCCCATCCTGGCGCTCGCCGGCAACCTGGCCTCCAAGAAGCTCGTCCCCGCCAGCGCCGGCACCTTCAAGGTCGAGGGTCTCACCTTCATCGTGCTGCTCGTCGGCACGGTCGTCCTCGTCGGCGCCCTCACCTTCCTGCCCGGCCTGGCGATGGGCCCGGTCGTCGAGCACTACCTCATGGGCGCCGGCAAGCTGTTCTGAGCACATCACCCTTCCTCTTCGATTTTTCAACTTTCGCCCTCCTCCACCATGAGCACCAAAGCCGTCTCTCTTTTCGACCGCGCGATCATGCGCCAGGCCGTCGTCGACTCCTTCAAGAAGCTCGATCCGCGCGCCCAGCTGAAAAACCCGGTCATGTTCGTCACGCTGATCGGCGCGCTACTCACGTTCGAGCAGCTGTTCACCTCGACGGAGCCCTTCCGCTACGTCCTCCAGGTCGCGCTCTGGCTGCTGTTCACCGTCATCTTCGCCAACTTCGCCGAGGCCGTCGCCGAGGGCCGGGGTAAGGCCCAAGCCGACACGCTCAAGCGCGCCCGCACCCAGACGTTTGGCCGCCGGCTGCGCGATGGTCGCGAGGAGAAGGTCGCCGCCACCGACCTCCGCAAGGGCGACTCCGTCGTCTGCGAGACCGGCGATGTCATTCCCGCCGACGGTGACGTCATCGAGGGCATCGCTTCGGTCGACGAATCCGCCATCACCGGCGAATCCGCCCCGGTCGTCCGGGAAAGCGGCGGCGATCGCTGCGCCGTCACGGGTGGCACGCGCGTGCTCAGCGACCGCATCGTCATCCGCATCACTTCGGAGCCGGGTAATACGTTCATCGACCGCATGATCGCCATGGTCGAGGGCGCCAGCCGACAGAAGACACCGAACGAGATCGCGCTGACCATCCTGCTCTCCGCGCTCACCATCATCTTCCTGCTCGTCATCATCGCA
>Ga0265319_1000768_pt1 | contig 20847 bp, 16 predicted proteins | sample 4824metaG_FD_192443 | JGI IMG/M metagenome (GOLD analysis project Ga0265319, IMG submission 192443) | Rhizosphere microbial communities from Carex aquatilis grown in University of Washington, Seatle, WA, United States - 4-8-24 metaG | ecosystem: Host-associated > Plants > Roots > Rhizosphere >...
CGAGCTGATCGCTAGGGCCAAGAGCCTCTGCGCCGACCCGAGCGAGCGGGAGCTCGACCAGCTCCTCGCGATCGGAGAGCAGGAGTCCATCGCGCTGATGGCGATGGCGCTGCACGGCATCTCCATCCCCGCCGTAAGCTACACGGGGGCACAGGCCGGCATCTTCACCGACAAGGTCCACACCAAGGCCAAGATCAAGATGGTGAACCCGAAGCCGATCGCCAAGGACCTGGCTGCCGGCCGCGTCGTCATCGTCGCGGGCTTCCAGGGAATCGACGAGGAGGGCCAGATAACGACCCTCGGGCGCGGAGGCTCGGACCTGACGGCCGTGGCGCTCGCCGCGGCGATCAAGGCCGACCGCTGCGAGATCTACACCGACGTCGACGGCGTCTACACCGCCGACCCGAGGGTCGTGAAGAGCGCCCGCAAGCTGCCCGAGATCTCCTACGACGAGATGCTCGAGCTCGCCTCGGCCGGCTCCAAGGTGATGCAGTCGCGCTCGGTCGAGTTCGCCAAGAAGTACGGCGTCGTCTTTGAAGTCCGCTCCTCGTTCAACCACAACCCAGGGACACTCGTGAAAGAAGAAGTCGCTTACATGGAACAGGTCGTCGTCCGCGGCATCGCCGCCGACAAGGACCAGGCCAAGGTCGTCATCAGCAACCTGCCGGACAAGCCGGGCTGCGCCGCGAAAGTCTTCCGGGCCCTCGCCGACGCGAGCGTGAACGTCGACATGATCATCCAGAACGCCGGCCACAAGGGCGTGGCCAACCTCACCTTCACGGTGCCGCTGGCCGACACAAGGAAGGCCGAGAAGGCGCTAAAGCCCGTGCTGCTCGCCATCGGCGGCGGCCAGGTGGGCGTGCACGAGCATATCGCGAAGCTCTCGGTCGTCGGCGTCGGCATGAAGACCCACAGCGGCGTGGCCGCGATCCTGTTCGAGGCCCTGGCCGAGGCGGGGGTCAACATCGACCTCATCAGCACCTCGGAGATAAAGATATCCGTCGTCGTCGACCTCGACCGCGCCGACGAGGCCGTCCGCGTGGCCCACGCGGCCTTCGGGCTCGACAAGGTCTAGGGCGGGCACCCCGGGGGCATGCGCTACGTCTCGACACGGGGCGGCACCCCTCCCACGGGCTTCGCGGACGCCGTGGCCCTGGGGCTGGCCCCCGACGGGGGCCTCTTCGTCCCGGAGGAGCTCCCGGACCTCTCCGGCGAGCTCGCGCGCTTCGTCGGGCTCTCGTACCCGGAGCTCTGCGCCCGCTTCCTGTCGAGGTTCGCGACCGACATCCCGGAGGGCGAGCTGCGCCCGCTCGTCGCGGCCTCATACGCGACGTTCGACCGGGCGGAGGTGGCGCCGCTCCTGTCTTTGTCACCGGACATCCACGTCCTTGAGCTCTTCCACGGCCCCACGCTCGCCTTCAAGGACTTCGCGCTCCAGCTCCTCGGCAACCTCTACGCCCGCCAGTGCCGCCTGCGGGGCGAGACGATCAACGCGCTCGGCGCCACCTCGGGTGACACCGGCGCGGCCGCCATCCACGGGCTCATGGGCAAGGAGGGCGCGGCCGTCTTCATCCTCTATCCCGACGGCCGCGTCTCGCCCCTGCAGGAGCGCCAGATGGCGTGCACCGGGGCGCCGAACGTGCACGCCCTCGCGGTCGACGGCTCCTTCGACGACGCCCAGGCCGTCCTGAAGGACATCCTCGCGGACGGGCCCTTCCGCACCCGCCACAGGCTCGCCGCGGTGAACTCGATCAACATCGCCCGCGTGCTGGCCCAGTGCGTCTATTACCTGCACGCCTGGCTTCGCCTTCCCCCCGACCACCAGCGGACGGCCGACTTCGTCGTGCCCACGGGAAACTTCGGGAACGTCCTTGCGGGATGGATGCTCCAGAAGATGGGGGTGCCGATCCGGGGCTTCCGGGTCGCCACGAACCAGAACGACCTCCTGCACCGGCTCTTCACGACCGGCGAGTACCGGGTCGGCGCGGTGGTGCCGAGCCTCGCCCCGTCGATGGACATCCAGGTCGCCTCGAACTTCGAGAGGTTCATCTACTACAGCCTCGGCAGGGACGCAGACCGCGTCCGGACGGTCATGGCCGAGATCCGCTCGAAGGGGGCCTACCGCTTCGAGAGCTTCGACCGGGACACGTTCACGTCGTCGCGGTGCACGGACGCGGAGATCCACGGGATCATCCGCCAGGTCCACCGGGCCTACGGCTACGTGGTGGACCCGCACACCGCCTGCGCCTTCGCGGACATGGAGCGCACGAGGCCGAGCGTCGTCCTGGCGACGGCGCACCCGGCCAAGTTCCCGGACACGATCCGGGCCGCAATCGGCTTCGCGCCGACGCACCCCTCGCTGGAGGCCCTGAGGGACCTGCCGATCGTGCGCCACAAGATTGTGGCTGACGCGGCGGCAATACGTGGCTTCATCGAAACCCGCGCCGTATAAGACGGGGCGCCGCACCATGGCCTCATCCAAGATAAGGATCTACGACACCACCCTCCGCGACGGGACGCAGGGGGAGGGGATCAGCTTCTCCGTGGCGGACAAGCTGCTGGTGGCGAGGCGCCTGGACCAGTTCGGGGTCGACTACATCGAGGGGGGATTCCCCGGGTCGAACCCCAGGGACATCGCGTTCTTCGCCGAGGCGAGGAACCTGAAGCTCTCCCATGCGAAGCTGGCCGCGTTCGGCTCCACGCGCCGGGCGGGCTCCAAGGCCGAGGCGGACCCGCAGCTCAGGACGCTCCTGGACAGCGGGATGCCCGTCGTGACGCTTGTCGGCAAGACCTGGCTCCTGCACGTGACCGAGATCCTGCGGACGACCGCGGAGGAGAACCTCGCGATGATCGAGGACTCCATACGCTTCCTGACCGCGCAGGGGCGCGAGGTGATCTACGACGCGGAGCACTTCTTCGACGGCTACCTGGACAACCCTGAGTACGCGCTGCGCACGCTGGAGGCGGCCGCGCGCGGCGGGGCCTCCAACCTGTCCCTCTGCGAGACGAACGGGGGCAAGCTCGTTCCCCAGGTGCTCGAAATTACGGCGGCGGTCGTGAAGCGCTTCGGCTCGGAGCTCGTGGGCGTCCACTGCCACAACGACAGCGGCCTCGGGGTCGCCGTGACGCTCGCGGGCGTCGACGCGGGCGCCAGCCTCGTGCAGGGGACCATGAACGGCTACGGCGAGAGGGTCGGCAACGCGAACCTGGTCTCCATCCTTCCCAACCTCGCGCTCAAGATGGGGCGCCCGATGAACTGCGCGCCCAACATGGCGCAGCTGCGCGACCTTTCCCTCTTCTTCGACGAGCTCGCGAACCTGCGGCCGGACGCCAAGGCGCCGTTCGTCGGCCAGTCGGCCTTCGCGCACAAGGGGGGCCTCCACGCGAACGCGGCGCAGAAGGTCGCCCGCAGCTACGAGCACATCGACCCGGCGCTCGTCGGCAACAGGACCCGCGTCCTCGTCTCGGACATGGCCGGGCGCAGCAGCCTGGCGCTCAAGGCCAGGGAGTTCGGGGTGGACCTGGACGAGAAGAGCCCCGAGCTGAAGGGGCTGGTCGAGGAGCTTAAGGAGCGCGAGTTCCGGGGCTACGAGTACGAGGCCGCCGACGCCTCCTTCAAGCTGCTGGTCGCCCGCAAGCTCGGGCGCCACAAGGAGCTCTTCGAGGTCGAGGGCTACCGGGTCATCGTCGAGCGCCACGGCGCCGACATCTGGTCCGAGGCGACGGTCCGCGTGAAGGTCAACGGGGAGTCCATCCACACGGTGGCCGAGTCGGCGGGCCCGATCGGGGCGCTCGACAAGGCGCTTCGCCTCGGCCTGGAGAAGACCTTCCCGCAGCTGCGCGACATGACCCTGCGCGACTTCAAGGTGCGCATCGTGGAGGGCAACGAGGGAACCGGCTCCAAGACCCGCGTCCTCGTCGAGAGCGGCGACGGCCACTCGATCTGGGGCACGGTCGGCGTGAGCGACAACATCATCGACGCCTCATGGGAGGCGCTGAGGGACGCGGTCGAGTACCGCCTCTCGATCGCGGCCAAGGCCTGAGCCCGGCCGCGCGCAACTTACGGCGCGTCACCTGGCGATGTCGCCGTAGAGGATCCCGCGCCCGCCCGTCCCGAAGTACACCCTGCCGTAGAGGCGCGGGTCGCCCGTGATGGCCCGCATCTGGCCGAAGCCGTGGCGCTCGTCGTTGATCCGCACCCAGGCAACGCCGTCGTCGGAGCGGAAGAGGCCCTCCTGGCCGGCGACCCGGCCGGCCATGAAGACGGCCGCGTTCCTGCGGCCCGGGGCCGCCATGCCGAAGCCCACGAGCTCGGCCTCGACGCCCGGCGACGCCTGGACCGAGGCCCCGGCGTCCCTCGAGTGCAGCAGGACGCCGTTTGCGATGACCCAGAACTCGCCCTCGCTTCCCGGGACCGCATAGAGCTTGCCCGGGGCCGGGCCCCACCGGCCCTTGAGGACGGGAAGGCCCGCCCCCTTTGACGTGAAGCTCTTCGCCCCGTCGGTGCTGACGACGATCGAGCCGGCCTCGGTGTCGTAGGCGTAGAACTTCGAGGCGTTGACGGTGTCGGCGGCGACGGCGAGGTTGACCGACCCGCCGACGCACGGGAACCACGTCTGGCCCCAGTCATGCGTGTAGTGGGCGGCGACGCCCGTCGGGGACCAGACGATGGTCTTCGCGTCGGGCGAGATCGCGATCGGGCCCTCGCCGCGCCAGTAGGGGCCGACGGTGCCCGGCGGCTCGCTTGCGAACGCCTTCCAGGAGCGCCCCCCGTCGAGGGAGTAGGCGCCCGTCGTCAGGTTGTTGTGGTAGGTGTTCCCGGAGCGCACGATTACCTCGGGGTGCTTCCAGGCGAACGCGAGGCGCGCCGTGTTCTTGAACGCGGGCGTCCCGAAACGCCCGGAGGGCGGCGACACAGAGAGGTCTTCGTGGCGGAAGCCGTCGACGTCGCCGACTCCGCTCAGGAGGTGGGCGCCGTCCGGGGGGCTCACCAGGGTGAGGGGCACCGTCTCCTCGATCCCCTCGTCCTCGAATGCCCAGGCAGTCGGCTTGCCCCTGTCCGCGTCCCGCAGGTCGTGCGTGGCCCAGACGCCGTATCCGGTGTCGAAGATCGCGTGGTCGGGGTCGAAGGGGTCGATCTCGACGTCCGAGATCCAGTGGCGGTTCATCGAGGCCGTGTACGGCGCCGCGGAGTGGTCCCACTTTGCCCCCTCGAGGACGGGCACCCAGGTCCTTCCGGCGTCCGTGCTCCGGAAGATCTCGTCCAGCGGGTGGTAATGGTTCCACGTCCCCGCGAGGACCGTGTCGGGGTGGGCCGGGTCCACCGCCACCGACCCGTACCCGAAGCGGACGTCCTGCGTGGGCCTCTCCGGGGTCACGTCGGTCCAGGCGCCGGCCGCCGTGTCGAGCTTCCAAACGGCGCCGTCCGTCATGGAGTTCGGGCCGGACTCGAGGCCGTAGCTCACGTAGAGGGCGCCCGTCGCGCCGAGCGCGGCGCGGGTCGGGCGAAAGCCGAGGGGCTGCCCGGCGACCGCGGCCCATGTCGCCCCGGCGTCCACGCTGCGAAACACGCTGGGGCCCGGGGTGGACGCGAACGCGTAGAGGGTCGAGGTCGGCGAGCCGCGCCGGCCGCTTCGGGCGTCGAAGCAGACGATGTCGATCCCCACGTTCTGGGGCACGTAGGTGTAGCCGCCGTTGCTCCTCGGCCTCGGGATGGCCTCGTCAAACTCCGGGAACGAGGCGACGCGCGCCCACGTGGCGCCGTAGTCGGCGCTCCTCCAGAGGCCCTCCAGCCGGGTACCGAGGAAGAGCACCCGGCCGTCGTTGGGGTCGACGGCCAGGCGCTCGCCGTTGTTGCGGCCGTTCTCGTTGCCGCCGAACTTGAAGGGCAGGGGGGTGCGCGCCCACGTCCTGCCGTGGTCCGCCGAGCGCAGGATCTCCCCGTTGCTGACCGCGGGGTTGGTGTAGGTCCCTGCTGCGATGTACACCCGCGCGGGCTCGAGCGGGTCCGAGGCCAGGCTCTCGACCCCGTAGAGGTTCCAGTCCCCCTGGCCGGCCCAGTCGAGGAGGGGCTCCCACCGCGCCGAGGCGGCGTCCCTGCGGTAGGCGCCGCCGACGTCGGTGCGGATGTAGACGAGGCCCTTCTCCGCGGGGTTGAAGACGATCCCGGTCACGAAGCCCCCGCCGCCGAGGGCGACGTTCCTGAAGACGTAGGGCTGCGAGGGCAGGGGCGCGGGGGCGGCCGCGTCCGCCGCGCCGAGCGCCGGGCAGGCCAGCGCGGCCGCGGCGGCCAGCGAAAGGACAAGCGGGCGTCGGGATGGCGTCATGGGGTTTCGGGGACAAGTGTGACCGGCCGCGCCACGGAAAAGCAAACGGGAAGGTGTCTCAGAGCATCGGCGCCAGAAGCCCGCAGAGGTCCTCCGCGATGCTCGTCAGCAGGCTCGACTTCGCCTCCCCGGGGACGACGCACTGGGTCATCACGTCGTCGACCCACGCCCGGACCCGGGCCACCTCGGGCGCCGTGTAGACCAGCACGCCGACCTCGAAATTGACGAAGAGGCTCCTCAGGTCGAAGTTCGGCGAGCCGAAGAGCGCCACGGTGCCGTCGATGACGATCGCCTTGGCGTGGATCATCCCGGGGGTGTACAGGAGCACGTGCCCGCCGGCCTTCCTGAGCTGGCGGGTGAAGTTGCGGCGCGCGAAGTCGGTCACGGGGTGGTTCGACCTCTCAGGGACGACGAGCGTCACGTTGCAGCCGGCGCGCGCCTTCACGATCATGGAGCGAAGGAGCACCTCGTCCGGTATGAAGTACGGGGTCACGATCCAGATGTCCTTCTCGGCCTGCTGGATCATGGAGAGGATGCCCTCGTAGAGCGGGTCGCCGGGGACGTCCGGTCCGCTGGCGACCACCTGGAGCTCGCACTCCCCCCTGATGGGCGCGCCGCCCGCCTGGGCGTCCGCGCGCACAACGTCCGGCGGCTGGCTCGTGACGAAGCACCAGTCCGCGATGAACACCTCGCCAAGGACGACGGCGCCGGGGCCCTCGATCACCGCGCCGAAGTCGCGCCACCTTTTCGGGTTCGGCGTGGGGCCCATGTACTCCGTGGCCACGTTGCGCCCGCCGATGATCGCCGCGGCCCCGTCGAAGATCGCGACCTTCCTGTGGCTTCGCAGGTTTGCCGACCCGCGCGAGGCAAAGGGCATGACCGGCATGAAGCGCCCGACCTCGCCGCCCGCCTTCCGGACGGGGTCGACGAAGCCCCGCGACGTCGGGAAGCAGCCGAGGGCGTCCAGGAGCAGGCGCACCTTCACGCCCTCCCGCGCCTTCTGGGCGAGGATCTCCACGAACCGGCGGCCCGTCGCGTCGTTGCTCAGGATGAAGGTGGCGATGTGGATGGAGTGCTTGGCGCCCAGTATCCGGCTCTCCAGCTCCGCGAATTCCTCCTCTCCCGTGACGAGGAAGCGGACCTGGTTGCCGCCCACGGGCGCGAAGCCCCCGGCGGCCTCCACCGTCTTGGCCACGGGCGCGCAGACGTGGTGGGTCTCTGCCGTGCAGATCGACGGGACCTCCTGGAGCAGCGCCTTCTTGTCCCGTACCAGCTTCCTAAGCTTGCGGCCGCCGAGCATGAGGTAGAGGGGCACCCCGAGCCAGGGGATGAAGACCACGACCAGCATCCAGGCAAACGTGTTCGCCGGGGCCCTGCGCTCGTGCATCAGCCTCGCGAAGAAGAAGATCGCAAGAAGGAACCCCACGATCGTGGACAGGTGGGCCAGGAAGCCCCCGGGAATGAAGCGGTCGATGAACTGGTTCACCTCGGTCATGTCAGCCCAGAGGAAGCACTAGGATAAGGGCGCGGGCGAGGCGCAACTGGCGCGCGGCCAAAATGGACCTTGACGGAACCCCGCGCCCGTGGATGTTTCGGCGTTTGCGTTGGTGGAGTTGAGCAGTGGCCGCTCCGGAGACTGTAAATCTCCCCTCTTACGAGACCGTTGGTTCGAATCCAACCTCCACCACCATTTTGTCTACTCCAAAGATCGGGGACACGTGTGCGGATGGGACGGGTTGATGGAATCTGGTTCTACGATTGGAGACCGCGGCGCTCCCGTGCAGCAACGACGGGCGGATTGTTTGACAATATCACGTTTGTCTGACAAGTTCCAAACATGATGACAAATACCCGTACCTTTCTCCGCACGTTCAGCTCGTTCAAGGCCAGGGCGCGCAGGGGAGAGACCATTCGCGTCAAGGACAAGGAGGGTGATTTCCTTTTCACGGCGGCCTCTTCCCGCAGGTCGCTACTCGGTTCCGCGAAAGGCAAGATCGCGATTAGGGATGACCTGACGTCACCAACTCTTGCGAATGACGCTTGGACACCCTCGCTGTGACGGCTCGCGTCAAATACCTGCTGGATACCCACGCCTTCATCTGGGCGGCGACCGACGAGGACCGGCTTAGCACCAGAGCCGCGCGCGCGATCAGCACGACACCGTACGAGCAATTAGGAATCTCGGATGTCACCCTTCAGGAGATTGGCCTCCTGCTCTTCTCCGGCCGCATCTCCTTCAAGGGATCACCGGCTGGGATCCTGGGGTTGATGCTCGACCATGTGAACGTGCTCCCCGTCACGCTCGACATCGCGATTGCCGCGCCGGGGCTGCCGCTCCCTCACGGCGACCAGTTCGACCGTGTGATCACCGCTACCGCAAAGATACATCGGATCCCGCTCATTACAAAGGACGCAAACATCAGCGCCTCGTTAGCAGTCGCCACCGTCTGGTGAGGTCGAGCATGCGCTGGTCTGACGCGACCCGAGTCACTCCTGGGTCAGCTCGTAGCCCTGGTCGGCCCTGAAGGCATAGGACCCGGGCGCAAGCGTCCCGGTCGTCGTGAGGAGGATATACCCCGGAGCCGGGCGCCTCACAAAGGCCGCCATCCTGCGCTCGCCAAAGCGGATCCCCTTGTCCTGCCTCTCGGTGATCTCGAGCCAGCGCTGGCCGTCACTCTGCACTTCCGTCGGCGCGAGCTCCACGGCCGGTTCGCCGGACGGCTCCGGACCTACATAGAGGACGACGACGGACTGCCCTGAGGAAACGGGCGGCACGTCCTTCCCGTCGAATTCCAGGTAGGTGACCTTCGCCTTGTCCTTTGACTTCAGGGCCTCGTCCAGCCCCGCGTTGACGGCGCCGAGCAGGGTGGGCGGGGCCTTCTTCTCGGTCTTCAGGGTGATGGTCTCCGCGACCACGTGGCCCTGGTTTCTCGGCATGGGGAGCCAGCCGGCCTTGCCGAGGAGGTAGGCCCCGGCAGCCTTCGGAAAGGCCGGGAAGACGGAGCCGTCCGCGGGCGGCGAGCCGGGCTCGTCGAGCTCCGTCGGGGCGGACAGGAACGCCGCCGCGGGGAATTCCAGGGCCCAGTGCGGGTCGCCCTCGATCCTGCCGGCGAGCGACTTCCCTGCGAGCTCCAGGTGGAGCGAGCTCGCGGCGGGGCTGGTCAGGAACGGGATGTCGAAGCTGCCGTCGTCGCCGTACCGTCCGCGCGCCGCGGCGCTGAGCGCCATCAGCCCGCTCGGCGGGTCGCAGGTGCCGGCGAAGTCCCGGAAGACCCCGGGTCGCGCGAGGGAGCGCACGGTCACCGTCACGGCGCCCGAGGCGCGGTCGAGCCCGACGACCTCGAGGCGCGCGTGGGTGATGAAGCCCTGGTCCTCGCGCAGGGTGCCGTCGAGGGCCATTCCCGGCCGGACGATCTCCCGGATCAGGCGCGCGCGATCGGCACGGGCGGCCTCAAGGCGCCCGAGGTCCGCGTTGCCGGCGGGCGCAAGCTGGTACGTGTAGCGTCCGTCCCCGCCGGCGAGCGAGCCGCCCGAGAGGCCGAGGCTCAGCTCGAGATCCTCAGGGTCCCCCAGCATGGACGCTGGGGGCGCGTCCTCGACCGCCTCCCGCGCCGACGTCCGCAGCCTCAGGGGCTCGCCGCCGGAGCGCCTGGCGTTGTCGATGATCGTGCCGTGGAGCGGCCGGGACCAGGGATGGGCCGTTGACTCGAGAGACGCCTCGAACGATCGCCCGTCCGCCAGGCGGCCGGTCACCTGCAGCACCACCGGCTCGGAGGCGGCGAGCGCGCCGGGAGAGACCGAGCCCTGGTAGACCGTGCCGGCCTGGGTGGCGGCGAGCGCCCTCTCAAACTCCGCCTCCAGGCGCGCCTTCAGCTCGGTGACCTGAATCGGCAGGAGCGGCTGGAACCTGTATTGGAAGTACCGGGTCTGCCCCGTCAGCTCGCCGCTGGGGTCCATCTTCAACTCGAGCGTCCAGTTCTGGGTGTTCTCGAGCACCGGCCCCGCGTTGCGGACGGCCAGGGCGGCGGGGGAGGTGAGGGTGAGGGCGGGGCTCAGGAAGTCCTCGTCCGAGGACCAGGATCCCTGGAAGGCGCGCGCGTTGTGCCATCCGCCCTCGTTGCGCAGGACCGCCGTCATGCGGTTGTCCGGAGTGAGGCCGGTTATCTCGAGATAGAGCGGCGTCCCGTTCTGCTCGCCGGCCTCCGAGGCCCTGCCGGAGAAGACCCGGCCCGGGGCGATGCGCGCCAGGAAGGAGGCGCGGCGAGCGTCGTGCGCGGCGGTGCGGGCGATCTCAGCCGCGTGGCGAACCTTGGCCGCCCTCGCCGCGAACGCACGGAAGTCCGACACGAGCGAGCGCACGGTCGCGGCATCGCCCGCGTCGCCCGCGACATAGGAGGGTCGCTCGAACGCGGACCTCGGCTCGCCCTGGGGACCACCGCCGCGGATGCCGCCGGAGGCGAGGGAGAAGCCCCAAGCCGAGCCGGCGCGGTGGGCGTCCAGTATCCCCTGGAAGTCAAAGGACACGTCGGTCGGCGACGTCGGCTCCAGGACGACGACCAGGAAGGGGTCCGCCGGAAGGGGGCGCCCTCCCGTCAGGACCGTGTTCCTCGCGGTGGCCTTGTCGAGCAGGAGCGCGCGGGCCTCGGCGGCCGACTCGGGCTCCACCTGAAATTCCCGCTGCAGGTAGTCGGAGGTGTCGACCTTCCTGTAGAGGGGCTGCACGAGCCAGGCCTTCGCCGTGACGGCGACCTGCCGGCCGGTGCCGTCCTGGCGGACGGGCTCCATGGCGGTGACGGTGAACCGGACGCGGCCGGCCCCCACGGTCGCGTCGAGGAACGCGGCGACCTCGTCGGCGGGGATGCTCGAGCGCGCGTGCAGCCAGAAGAGGACGGCGCCGAGCGCGACCACGAGGGCGGCGACCGAGGCGACGATCCATCGTTTGCGCGGGGAGTTCATGGGCGGGTCGGGATGAGTAGTGCCGCCATGCGGGGGGCCAGACGAGCCCTAACGACTGGGGCTTGCGGGTCAAACAGGCCCGGCGAGGCCCCGGGGGTTCACAGGCCTTTGACGAGTCCCGGGCACCTCCCTTGCCCGAGCGATTCGGTCTTTGACCAACCTCCTTGCTTCACCATAGGTTGCGCGACCCCAAAACCCCAGCCCCATGCAATCCATCATCCATCTTGGCAGCATCGACTACCTCATTGTCGCGATCTATTTCGTCTTCGTCCTCGGCATAGGCTGGAAGCTGAAGGGCGACATGAAGGGGAGCGGGGACTTCCTGACCTCGGCCCGCTCGATCCCCGGCTGGGTCGCCGCCCTGGCCTTCCTCTCGGCCAACCTCGGCGCCCAGGAGGTCATCGGGATGGCGGCCTCGGGGGCCAAGTACGGGATCATGACCAGCCACTTCTACTGGGTGGGCGCCATCCCCGCGATGGTGTTCCTCGGGGTGTTCATGATGCCGTTCTACTACGGCTCCAAGGCCCGCTCCGTCCCGGAGTACCTCAAGCTGCGATTCGACGAGAAGACGAGGGGCTTCAACGCCTTCAGCTTCGCGGTCATGACCCTCTTCTCCTCGGGCATCTCGATGTACGCCATGGCGAAGCTTATGGGCATCCTGCTCCACTGGGACTTCGCGCCGAGCATCGCCGTCTCCGCCGCGATCGTCCTCGTCTACATCTTCCTCGGCGGCCTGACCTCGGCCATCTACAACGAGGTCCTGCAGTTCTTCATGATCGTGTTCGGCTTCGCGCCGCTCGTGTTCCTGGGCCTGAAGAACGTCGGCGGCTGGAGCGGGCTGAAGGAGAAGCTGGTCGGCGTCTCGACCTCCGCGGGCTTCGCCCCCGGGGCGTGGACGCAGGCCTGGAGCCACATGGGCTCACCGTCCCAGAATCCCCTCGGCGTCGAGTCCTTCGGCATGGTGATGGGCCTCGGGTTCGTCCTCTCGTTCGGCTACTGGTGCACCGACTTCCTCGTCGTGCAGCGCGCCCTGGCCGCGAAGACGATGACCGCCGCCCGCAGGACGCCGCTGATCGCCGCCGTCCCGAAGATGATGCTCCCGTTCCTCGTGATCCTGCCCGGCATGATCGCGATCGCGCTCACGTACCAGAGCTCCCACGGCGGGCCGGCCGGCTTCGAGCTGCCGATGAAGAACGGCTCCTACGACTACGACCTGGTGATCCCGTACCTGCTCGGCCACTACTTCCCGACGGGCATGCTGGGCTTGGAGATGACGGCGCTCCTGGCCTCGTTCATGTCGGGAATGGCCGGCAACGTGACGGCCTTCAACACCGTCTGGACCTACGACATCTACCAGGCGTACTTCGCGAAGGACCGCACCGACCAGCACTACCTGCACGTCGCCCGCTGGACGACGGTCGTCGGGATACTCCTGAGCGTGTGCGCGGCGTACCTCGCCAACGCGTTCAACAACATCATGGACGTGCTGCAGCTCGTCTTCGCCTTCGTGAACGCGCCGCTGTTCGCGACCTTCCTGCTCGGGATGTTCTGGAAGCGCGCCACGGGCCACGGCGCCTTCTGGGGCCTCTTCATCGGGACCGCGGCCGCCGCAATCCACCACGGGCTCACGGTTCCCGTCGGGGCGATGTCGCTCGTCAAGGGCGGCTGGCTCGGCCACGTGCTCCACACCTATCCCAGCGAGATGGCCCAGAACTTCTGGACGGCGATCTGGGCGTGGACGAGCTGCTTCGTCGCCACGATCCTCATCTCGCTCGTCACGGCCTCGCAGAAGTCGGACGCCGACCTGCGCGGCCTCGTCTGGTCCCTCACGCCGCACGAGGACAAGGGCGAGGTCGGCACCCCGTTCTGGAAGCGGGTCGCCCCCCTGGGCGCGCTCGTCATGCTCCTCACCGTCATCCTGAACGTCGTCTTCTGGTAACCCGAACACCCACCCCATGAACCTGGACATACGCTACCCGATCGGCTACCTCTTCCTCGTCGTCGGCGGCCTCCTGGCCGCCTACGGGCTCTTCACCGGGCCGGAGATCTACGCCGAGCATTCCCTCGGCATGAACGTCAACCTCTGGTGGGGCGCCGTGATGATCGTCTTCGGCGGCATCATGGTCGGACTCGCCAAGTGCGGCGCCTCCAAGGGCAAGGACTGAGCTACTTCAGGGCCAGCTCCGTCGCCGCGTCGAAGATGTGCGCGTGGGACAGGTCGAACGTCACCTGGACCGCCTGGCCGGCGTCGAACCGGTCCGTCGGGTTCACCCGAGCGATGAAGGACGTCGCGCCCGTGTCCAGGTAGAGGAGGGTCTCCGAGCCCATCGGCTCGGACACCTCGACCTTGACGTCGGCGGTGCGGCCGGGGTCCGGCACAGCGACCGTGAGCGAGTCGCGGATAGCCTCGGGCCGGATGCCGAACACCACCGGCTTGTCGAGGTGGGCCGACGAGCGGCCGGCGAGGGCCTCGTCCAGCGCGATCGTGAGCGGCGGGGCGACGGCGTTGTCCTCGACGAACGACACGTGGCCGCCCGAGCGGCGCAGCGTGCCCCTGAAGAAGTTCATCGGGGGCGAGCCGATGAAGCCCGCGACGAAGAGGTTGTCCGGGTGGTTGTAGAGGTCGAGTGGGGCGGCCACCTGCATGATGTTGCCGTCCTTCATGACGCAGATCCGGTCTCCCATGGTCATCGCCTCGACCTGGTCGTGGGTCACGTAGATCATGGTGGCGCCGAGCCGCGCATGGAGCTTCGAGATCTCCGTGCGCGTCGAGACGCGCATCTTCGCGTCGAGGTTCGAGAGCGGCTCGTCGAAGAGGAACACCTTGGGCTTCCGCACGATCGCGCGGCCGAGGGCGACCCGCTGGCGCTGGCCCCCGGAGAGCGCCTTGGGCTTCCTCGCGAGGTAGGGCTCGAGTCCCAGCATCGTGGCGGCCTCGCGAACCCGCGCGTCGATCTCCACCTTCGAGAATTTCCGCAGCTTAAGGCCAAACGCCATGTTCTCATAGACCGTCATGTGCGGGTAGAGAGCGTAGTTTTGAAACACCATCGCGATATCGCGGTCCTTCGGCAGGACCTCGTTGACGACCTGGCCGCCGATCTGGATCGTCCCCTCGGAGATCTCCTCGAGGCCGGCAATCATGCGCAGCGTCGTCGATTTTCCGCACCCGGACGGCCCCACGAGGACCATGAATTCCCTGTCCGCAATCTGCAGGTTGATCCGCTTCACGGCCGTCACGCCCGGGCCGCCTTTCTCCGGGTACACCTTGGTGAGGTTTTCGAGTAGCACCTGGGCCATAATTTATTGATTGGTATTGCCTTATCCTAGGGGCGTGCATTCGCTGGAAATTGATCCTTGCAAGCGAATTACCCGTAAACAGAACGATTGCCTGCCGCTGGCAATCCTAAAGTCGTCTCTCATAACCCCTTATCAGCTCGTTTCGTGCGCCTTTGAGCCGGCAGGCCGCGCGGCCCGCGCCCAGGCGCAAGCTCAATGCCTTCCTCCACCCACACCTTTCCAAAGAACTTCACATGGGGCGCCGCCACGGCGGCACCGCAGATCGAGGGAGCCGCGTTTGCGGACGGAAAGGGCGAGTCCATCTGGGACCGCTTCTCGCGCATCCCCGGGAAGGTGCACAACGGCGACACGCTCGACGTGGCCTGCGACCACTACAACCGCTTCGCGGAGGACTTTGCGCTCATGCGCTCGCTCGGGATTCGCAGCTACCGCCTCTCGATCGCCTGGCCGCGGATCTACCCCAAGGGGGACGGCGCGCTGAACCAGGCCGGGATCGACTACTATCACCGCCTGTTCGACGCCATGGCCAAGAACGGGATCACGCCCTGGGTGACCCTCTTCCACTGGGACCTGCCCCAGGCGCTCGAGGACCGCGGGGGATGGACCAGCCGCGTGACGGTCGACGCGTTTGCCGTGTACGCGGACACGGTGGTGAAGGCTTTCTCCGGCAAGGTGAAGAACTGGATAACAATCAACGAGATACGGTGCTTCACGCTGCTCGGGTACGGCCCTGGGTCCTTCAAGGCGCCCGGCCGCATGATATCGCCCCAGCAGCTGAACCAAACCTACCACCACGCGCTCCTGTGCCACGGCCACGGCGTGCGGGCCGTCAGGGCCCACGGGGGAAGGGGAGCAAGGGTCGGCATCACGGACAACTGCGACGCGTGCGCGCCGGTGACCGAGACGCCCGCCGACATCGCGGCCGCCAACGCGTGGTTCGCCGAGAGGAACCTGCACATCCTGGACCCCATCTACAGGGGAAGCTACGCCAAGGAGTACCTGAGGCGCGTCGGCAAGGACGCGCCCGTCGTCGCGCCGGCGGACTTCAAGCTGATCTCCGCCCCGACGGACTTCCTCGGGCTGAACATCTACACCGGCTACTTCGTGCGCGCATGCAAGGGGGCGAAGTACGAGGTCCTGCCGCTGCCGGCCAATTATCCGCGCGCGGACAGCAAGTGGCTCCACCTCATGCCCCAGGTGATCTACTGGGGCCTGCGCTTCGCGCACGAGAACTACGGGGTGAAGGCGATCTACGTGACCGAGAACGGCTGCGGCTACGACGCGGAGCCCGTCGTGAAGGGCGAGGTCGTCGACCTGCACCGCCGCGAGTTCCTCCGGGAGTACCTGAGGGAGCTGCACCGGGCGATCCGGGACGGCGTGCCGGTCAAGGGCTACTTCGTCTGGTCCTTCATGGACAATTACGAGTGGGAGGACGGCTACACCCGGCGCTTCGGGATCGTCCACGTCGACTTCGCGACACAGAAGAGGACGCCGAAGCTGTCCTCGCGCTACTACGCGCAGGTCATCCGCCACAACCGCGTCGTCTAGCCCCATGAGCCTGTTCGGCGTCGATTTGGGCGGCACCAAGATCGAGGGGGCCGTGATAGACCCCTCCAGGCCCGACTGCGCGCTGTGCCGCCTGCGGCTGCCCACCGAGAGCGCCAAGGGATACGCCCACATCATCCGCCAGATCACCCGCCTGGTCGCCATGCTCGAGAAGAAGAGCGGCGAGAAGCGGCCCGCATGGATCGGCTTCGGAACGCCCGGCGTCGTCGACCCGAGCACGGGAGTCCTCAAGAACTCCAACACGGCCTGCCTGAACGGCAGGCGGATCCGCGAGGACCTGGGCAGGGCGCTGGGTGTCGAGGCGAGGGTGGCCAACGACGCCAACTGCTTCGCCCTGGCCGAGGCCGTGTTCGGCGCGGGGCGGGGCCGCGGCGTCGTCGTCGGCCTCATCCTCGGCACGGGCTGCGGCGGGGGCGTGGTCGTCAACGGGCGCGTGCTCGACGGGCTTCACGGGATCGCGGGCGAGTGGGGCCACAACCCCATGCGCGGCGAGCGCACGCCGTGCTACTGCGGCCGCGTCGGGTGCGTCGAGACCGTCATCTCCGGCCCCGCGCTCGAGAGGCACTACCGGGAGCGCACGGGACGGCGCCTGCGCCTTCCCGAGATCGCCGGCCGCGCGGCCGAGGGCGAGGCGGCCGCCAGGGCGACGCTGCGCCGGCTGAGCTCGAAGTTCGGCGAGGCGATTGCCGCCGTCATCAACATCCTCGACCCCGACGCCGTCGTGATCGGGGGCGGGGTGGGCAACCTCGGGATCCTCTACGGGGAGGCGACGCGTGGCGCCGTCCTCGCCAACGTGTTCAACACCGAGCTTCGCACGGAGTTCCTTCGGCCCACGCTCGGCGACAGCGCCGGCGTCTTCGGCGCCGCGATGCTCAGCGCCTCGCCCAGATCCTGAGCGAGGCGAGCAGGAAATCCTCGAGGGCCGCGGACTCGTTCAGGTTGACCCGAAGAAGCCCCGCGGAGCGCTCCAGGCTGTCGACCGCGGCGGTCAGGAGCCGCCGGCTCCCGGCGTCGCCGGCCGCCATCAGCTCGTTTGCATGGGCCCTCGTCGCCACCTCGATGCCCGCGAACATCCTGTGGCGCAGGCCGACGGCGACCTCGGCCTCGATGGCGGCCAGCTCCTCGTCGGGCAGGCCCTCGGGAAGGGTGAGCTTGCGGCGGGCCCCCTCGGCGGCCGACGCCTTGTCCAGCATGAGGCCAAAGCGCGCGGCGAGGCCGTACAGCGTGAAGATCCCGTCGGCGGCCGCCCGGCCGGCCGCGACGCCCTGGCCGAGGCGCCCGAGCCAGGCCCGGTAGTCGGCGAGCCAGCCCTCCCATTCCGCCACCGGCACGGCCGTCGCCATCCCCGGGAACCTGAAGTGCAGCACGCGGCTTCGGATCGTCGGAAGGAGCGTGTGCGGCCGGGCGGTCAGCAGGAGGATCGTCGTGTCCGCCGGCGGCTCCTCCAGGGTCTTCAGGAGGACGTTGGCCGCGCTCGCGTTCATCCGGTCGGCGTCGTGGAAGACGGCCACCTTGCTGCGCGAGACCATCGGCGAGACGTTGATGTGCCCGATGAGCTCCCGCACGGAGTCGACCTTGATCTGGCGGGACCTGCCCGTCGGCCGGATCTGGAAGCAGTCGGGGTGGCGGTCGGGGGGCATGCGCGGGGCGCCGGCCGGCCCCCGGTTCAGGAGCCGGTCCGCCAGCGCCAGGCCCGCCGCGGAGAGGCCCTCGGAGTCGTCGCCCGCGAGTAGCAGCCCGTGGGAGAGGCGGCCGCGGCCGATCGCCCGCTCGATGACCGCCACGGCCGGCGTGCCCGCGAACGCGGGCGGCCATGGGACCGCGGCCGGCGTCATCCCGTCACCCTGGCCCTGACCGCCTCCCAGATCTTCTTCTCGGTGGACGCCTCGTCCGTCGAGCCGTCCACGACGACAAAGCGCTCCGGCAGGCCCTTTGCGAGCACGAGGTAGCCCTCGCGGATCTTGTCGTAGAAATCGATGTTCTCGCGCTCCATGCGGTCGGGCAGGTCGGAGGCCCTCTGGCGAATCCGCGCGAGGCCCATCTTGGTCGGCACGTCGATCACGACGGTCAGGTCCGGCATGACGTTGCCGACAGCGAAGCGGTTGATCTGGTTGACGGGGTCCGCGGCCAGGTTGCGGCCGATGCCCTGATAGACGGTCGAGGAGTCCAGGTAGCGGTCGCTCAGCACGATCGAGCCCCTCATGAGGGCGGGCGCGATGACCTCGCGGACAAGCTGCGCCCGGGCCGCCGCAAAGAGGAGGAGCTCCGTCTCCGGGCACATCTCGTCGCCCTTGGAATTATGGACGATGATGTTGCGCACCTGCTCCCCGATCTCGGTGCCGCCCGGCTCGCGCACGGTGACCACGTCGCGCTTCATCTTCTGGAGGCGCTCGGCGAGCCGCGCGATCTGCGAGGTCTTGCCGCTGCCCTCGGAACCCTCGAACGAGATGAGTTTGCCGGTGTGCTTTGTCTTGAGGACCATGGAGCGGCGAGGTTGGGGATTTCGGCGCCGTTTGGCGAGTAAGCTTTGAAATCCAATGGACGAAACCCCAAAATCCCCCAACGCTCGCGCCATGTCCGTCACCTTCGCCCCCGTCCTCGCCGCGGCCAACGTCATCGATGTCTTTGAGCACTGCGACATCGTGGGCCAGGTGATCACGAGCGGCCTCGCCGTTTTCAGCGTCATCGCGTGGGCCGTCATGTTCGGCAAGCGCAACGAGCTGAAGACGCTGCGGCGCCTGAACGCCAGCTTCGAGCGGCACCTGAGGGACCAGAAGAAGCTCCTCGAGCTTCCCGAGTCCCTGCGCGAGCGCCGGGACATCCCCTATGCGGACCTCTTCAGCGACGCCGTCGAGGCGTACTGGCGCGCGGCCGCGATCGGAAAGGAGAAGGGCATGGACACCCTGCGGTTCCGCCTCGAGCACACGGAGAACGCCCTGCAGCGGGCCCTCGCCAGGCAGACGCTTCGCTACGAGGGCAACATGGTCTTCCTTGCGTCGATCGTCTCCGGCGCGCCGTTCCTCGGCCTCCTCGGCACGGTCTGGGGCGTCATGGACGCCTTCAGCGCCGTCTCCGTCCAGCAGACGGCGAGCATCCAGACGCTCGCCCCCGGCGTCTCGGCCGCGCTCCTGACGACGATATCGGGGCTCCTGGTCGCCATCCCTTGCCTCTTCGGCTACAACATGCTGTTCGCGATGACGAAGCAGCTCGTCACCGAGCTCGAGAACTACGCGAGCTCCCTCGCCGACCGCCTCGAGCTCGAGTCGAGCTGAACCCGGGACGGGCGAGGAACACCATGGCCAGGACATTCAGGAGACCCCGCCAGTCGCACCCGATAGCGGAGATGAACGTGACTAACCTCATCGACCTGGGTTTCACGCTCCTGATCATCTTCATGATCGCGACGCCGCTCATCAACCAGGAACAGACGATCCCGGTCACGCTGCCCACCGAGTCGAAGAGCGCCCAGCAGAAGCCCGACCCCAAGACCCGCTTCGTCGCCATCTCGGTCGACGCGAGGGGCAACATCTACCTGGACGAGCGGACGACGCCCGTCGGCATCGCCGAGCTGCGAAGCCGCCTCGCCGTCTACGCGATGGAGTCCAAGCCGCCGGTCATCCGGCTTCGCGGCGACACGGGCGTCCCCTACGGCAAGATGGTCGCGGTCATGGACGAGCTCAAGAAGGCCAACCTCCTAAAGATCACGTTCGACACCCAGAGCGCCACGAAATGAGCGCACAGTCCCCCGGCGCCTACGGACTCTCCGCACTGCTTCATGTTGCGGTCGTGGCGCTCGTGCTCTTCTTCAGCTTTGCCTCGAGGAGGCTGGTCCAGGACACGCCGAAGGTGTTCGAGCTCGTCGCGGGTGCCGGCGACAACTACGCGGCCACGGCCGCGCCCGCGCTCGGGAGCCCCGGCGGCGTGACGCTCCAGCCCGCGCCCGTCCCCCGTCCCGAGGCGACCCCCGTCCCGAAGGCGGAGGCGGCGCCGGTGGCGAAGGCCGAGGCGCCTCCCATCCAGTCGGCGCCCGAGGCGCCGCCCGCGAAGGCCGCCAAGCCCGCGAAGCCGATCGACATCGTCGCGTCGCTCAAGCGGGCCGAGATGCGCAAGGAGCTCAACCTGGAGCGCCAGTACGCGAAGGAAAGGGCGGCCGAGGCGAAGCGGGAGGCCGCAGCCGCCAAGGTCGCGCACATCGACGCCGAGGGGATCAAGGAGGGCGTCCTCGGCGGATCGAAGGAGAACAAGACGGGGGGCGCCGGCGGAAAGGCGCTCACGCGCGAGGAGGGGAGCCTCCTCGAGGCGTACTTCGCCCTCCTCAAGGCGCGGATCAAGGAGAACCACATCCCCCCGGAGGGCGTAAGCGACAGGCTCTCGGCGCGGGTCGAGTTCTTCGTCGCCGCCGACGGCTCCCTGTCCAGCGTGAGGATCGTCAGCCGCTCCGGGAACTTCGACTTTGACCGCTCCGTGATCGAGGCCGTCGAGCACACGAGGTCGATCGGGGCCCGCCCGGACGGCCGGAGCGAGTCGGTCACGATGACGATCAAGATGAGCGACGACGAGTCACCCTGAGCGTTCCCCCTTTGTTTTCCCGCCACACCCCATGCCCCCCAAGCCCCGGCTGCGCGACCTGCCCCTCCTCGTCCCAGCCGGCTCCCTGGCGGCCCAGTCAAACCCGCCCTACCTGGACGCGGCGCTGCCGGTG
>Ga0265319_1000771_pt1 | contig 20809 bp, 15 predicted proteins | sample 4824metaG_FD_192443 | JGI IMG/M metagenome (GOLD analysis project Ga0265319, IMG submission 192443) | Rhizosphere microbial communities from Carex aquatilis grown in University of Washington, Seatle, WA, United States - 4-8-24 metaG | ecosystem: Host-associated > Plants > Roots > Rhizosphere >...
CCAGCAGGTCCGCCTCGGCCCGGCGCGCCGCGTTGAATCGCCGGTCGAGGATCTCGACGCCGTCCTGCCACGCTCGGACCCCGACCGACTCGGCCTCGGCGGTGACATCGACCCGGAGCTCCGAGCCGCGCCGCTCGCAGAGCAGCTCGACCCGCAGGGTGGTGCCGGCCGGCGTTGACGACAGGACCGGCCGGATCACGACGGCGATGTCGCTCGAACCCTGGCGCAGGGTGGCGGCGTAGCCCCGGCCCGGCGCCGGCTTGACCCCCGGCCGGACCGGAGCAGGGGCCCCGGGTACCGGGGCAAGGGGTTTGACCACGATCAGGTCCAACCGCGAGGCGAGCCAGGCCACGTGGTACAGCGGCTTGACCAGGTTGGTGCTGCCCGGCAGGCCGCCCTCGTCGTGGGTCCCGTAGGTCACGGCCACCCGGCGCAGCGAGCGCAGGTAGGGCAGGAACTCGGGCATGTCGAAGGTCGAGGCGATCGCCTCCCGCCAGCGCGACTGGCGGGCGAGGGCGAAGTCCGAGACGGCCGTTCTCGTGGTGCTCGCAACCCGGGCCAGCTCGCGCAGCCGGGCCAGGCCATCGCCCCGCCAGGCCGAGCCATCGACGACGAGGCGGTCGGCCGAGGCCAGCACGTCCCGGGCCTGCTGGCTCTCGAGGCGGGCCTCGCCCGGCCACCACACCGTGACCGGCAGGTCGTGGATCAGGAGCGGCTCGACGATCGCGGCCAGGTGCCGGCCGGTGTCGCCGCCGGCGGTGATGTAGATCGTCTCGGCGCACGTCTCGGGTGCATCGGCCCGGGGCAGGATGCACATCGCCGTGATCCGGGCATCGAGCCAGCCCGGGCCGTCCGGATCGGCCGAGCTGAGGATCATCGTCCGCGACGGATGCCGGCCGGTGAGCTGGCCGATGATCGCCGCGCCGTGCTCGCCGTCCTCGGCCTGCTGGGCGATCACGACCAGGTTCATCACGCTCGTCCGGGCGGCGATGTTGCGGACCTCGACCCCGTCGACCTCAGCGGTCAGCTTGGGCTGGGCCCAGATCCGGGCGAGCTCGCGCTCGATCCCGTCGATCGTCGAGGCCCGCGATGCCCAGCGCAGCTGGGGCGTGCCGACCGGCATCCCGCCCTCGAGTGCAATCGGCCCGCCGACCATCGGCGCGCTCGTCATCAGGTCGCTGTCCCGGACATCAGATCCGCCGCCAGCGCCGGCCGTCGCGGGCCATCAGCTCGTCGGCGTCCGCCGGTCCCCACGAGCCCGCTTCGTAGTTGGGGAAGGCCGGCGCGGGCATGTCGATCCAGGCATCGAGGATCGGGGTCACGATCGACCACGCTTCCTCGACCTCGTCGGCCCGGGTGAACAGCGAGGCGTCACCCAGCAGCGCGTCGAGGATCAGGGTCTCGTAGGCCTCAGGCGAGTCGACGCTGAAGGCGGAGCCGTAGGTGAAGTCCATGTTCACGTTGCGCACGTCGATTCCCAGGCCGGGGACCTTGGCGCTGAACCGGAGCAGGATCCCCTCGTCGGGCTGGATCCGCAGGGCCAGCAGGTTCGGCTCGGGCTCGGCCGCCGTGTCGCGGAAGAGGCGGTGGGGCACCTGCTTGAACTGGATCGCGATCTCGGAGGCCCGCTTGGGCAGGCGCTTGCCGCTCCGGACGTAGAACGGGACGCCGGCCCAGCGCCAGTCATCGATCGTGAAGCGGGCCGCAACGTACGTCTCGGTCTCGGACTCCGGATTGACCTCGGGCTCGGAGCGATAGCCCATCACGTGCTCGGCGGCGACCCAGCCCGGACCGTACTGTCCGCGGACCACGTCGCGCCGGATCTCCTCGGGGGTCAGCGGCGCGATCGCGCGCAGGACCTTGACCTTCTCGTCGCGCAGGGCGTCCGCCTCGAAGGCCGCCGGGGGCTCCATCGCGACCAGCGACAGGAGCTGCATCAGGTGGTTCTGGAGGAAGTCCCGTGAGGCGCCGGTCTCCTCGTAGAAGGCGCCCCGGTTCTCGACCCCGATCGACTCGGCCACCGTGATCTGAACATGGTCGACGTAGCGCCGGTTCCAAAGCGGCTCGAAGATCCCGTTGCCGAAGCGGAAGACCATCAGGTTGCGGACGGTCTCCTTGCCCAGGTAGTGATCGATGCGATAGACCTGCTTCTCGCGGAAGACCTTGCCGACCTCACGGTTCAGGCGGGCCGCCGAGTCGAGGTCGCGCCCGAACGGCTTCTCGATCACCACCCGCCGCCAGCCGCCGCCGTGGACCTCGTGGTCGAGGCCGACCCGGCCCAGCTGGCCGACGACCTCGGCGAACGCCGACGGCTGGGTGGCCAGGTAGAACAGGCGGTTGCCCCGGGTGCCGTGTTCGAGGTCGATTGCGTCGAGCAGGGCCGACAGGCGATCGAATGACTCGGTGTCGGTGAAATCGCCCTGGTGGTAGACGATCCGGGCGACGAACTCGTCGACGATCTGGCGCTCGATCGGGACCCGCGAGTACGTCGCCAGCGAGGCGGCGATCTCCTGGCGGAAGACATCCTGCTCGTAGGGCCGCCGGCCGACGGCGACCAGCATGAACTCGTGGGGCAGCAGGTTCGTCCGGCGGAGCTGGTAGAGGGCCGGCAGGACCTTGCGATGGGCCAGGTCGCCGGTCGCCCCGAAGAGGACGATCACGCACGGATCGGGGACCCGCTCCAGGCGCAGGCCCTGGCGCAGCGGGTTGGCCGCCTTGCTCTCCCTGGGCTTGCGCTTGCCGCCCTGGGCGGCCTCGCGCAACTCCTTGATCGTGCGCGGCGCGTCCTTGCCGGTCACGAGCCGCTGAGCACCCCGGCCAACGCCCGTTCGAGGGCCGCCAGGCCGGCATCCGGATCGGCCTCGAGGTGGACCCGCAGGACCGGCAGGTCGTGGCTCTCGAGGACGCCGAAGTCGCCTGCTGCCTGGGCATCGATCAGCTGGCCGAAGGTGTATGGCCAGTCCGGGATCTGGCGATCCTGGGGATGGTCGGCGGTCAGCTGGAAGAAGAGCCCGATCGGGGCGCCGCCCTTGTGCAGCTGGCCGGTCGAATGCAGGAAGCGGGGCCCGTAGCCCGAGGTGGTGGCGTGGCCGGTCCGGTCGCGGAGCAGCGTCCGGATCCGGGCCAGCGTCGCGTCGCGCTCGGCGGTTGGCGCGATGTACGCCTGGAGGCAGAGATAGGCGTTTGACCGGGCCCGGGCGAGGTGCCGCCGAAGCGCTTCCTCGACTGTCGCCGCCGGTCCGCCGGCGTTGAGGCCCTTGTCGCCGACCAGGGCCAGGCCGTCGCCGGCCGCCAGCAGGTCGATCGGCGCGGACGGCGCCTCGTGCAGCCGGGCATCGGCCGCCTCGGCATGCCGGGCGAGGAGCTGCCGGGTGAGGATCTTGGCCTCCTCGACGTTGGGCTGGTCGAAGGCATCGATGCCCAGGACGACCCCGGCGATCGCCGTGGCGACCTCCCAGCGGATGAACTCGCCGCCGATGTCGATCCGGTCGGCCAGCTCGATCCGGATCACCGGGTGGCCCGCGGCGGCGAGCTGCTCGACGAGCGCATCCGCCGCCGTTCCGTCGGGAGCGGCCGCCGGTCCGGTCGAGCCGGCCAGGCTGAGCCGGACGAAGACCCGGTCGGGGCCGTAGGCCGAGGCCGCGCCAAGCGGCTCGAGGTCGACCGGCACGATTCCCACGCCCTGCTTGCCGGTGCTCTCGGCGATCAGCTGCTCCAACCACGAGCCGAGCGAGGCGATCTCCGGGTCGGCGATGAAGGTGACCTTGTCGCGGCCCGCACCGGCCGGTGCGGCCAGTGCCAGGCTGCCCAGGACGAGGCCCAGGGCCAGGCCCGGATTCGCGGCCGGCTCTGGCTCCCGGCAGCGCGCCAGCATGTCGGCCGAGGAGGCCAGCAGGTCGCCCAGCGACAGGCCGATCAGGCTGGCCGGCACGAGTCCGACGTAGGTCAGCGCCGAGTACCGCCCGCCGATGTCGGGCGGGTTCAGGAAGACCTCGCGCAGCTCGTCGTGGTGGGGGATCGCGGCGATGCTCTTGCCGGGATCGCTGATTGCGGCGATCAGCGTGCCCGGGCTCTCGCGATGCTCGTGGCGAGCGTCGAGCGCGGCCCGGATCCGGGCCCAGGCGTCGGCCTGGAAGGCGAGCGGCTCGGTCGTGGTGCCGGACTTGCTGGCCACGATGAACAGGGTCGACAGCGGGTCGAGGTCGTCCACGATGGCACCGACGGCGACCGGATCGGTCGAATCCAGGACGCGCAGCGCGAGCCAGTCCTGGGCGACGCCGAACGTCCGCAGGAGGACCTCGGGGGCCAGGCTGCTGCCGCCCATGCCGGCCACGACCGCCGCTGCGAAGCCGTCCTCACGCAGTCCGTCGCCGAATCCTTCGAGGGCCGGGATCTGCTCCCGGAAATGCTCCGGAGCGTCGAGCCAGCCGAGCCGATCGGCGATTCCCGCCTGGACCGCCGTGTCGCTCGACCACAGCGACGGGTCGCGCTCGAAAAGGCGCTGGGCCCAGTGCTCGGTCCGGGCGCGGGCCGCGGCGGCGGTCCAGAGCACGGTGTCTCCAGGGCTGAGGTGGAGGCCGGGCGCGGTGGATCCCGTCCCGGGCGTGGCGTCGGTCATGGCTGCTCTCCGGATTGCTCGCGGGCCTCGATCGCCCGGACCTTGTCGACCCGGCGGCGATGGCGAGGTTCGTTGCTGAAGGTCGCGCCGAGATAGGCGCGCACGATCTCAAGGGCCAGCTCGATCCCGACGATCCGGCCGCCGAGACAGAGCACGTTCATGTCGTCGTGCTCGACGCCCTGGTGGGCGGAGTACGTGTCGTGGCAGACCGATGCCCGGATGCCGGCCATCTTGCAGGCCGCCACCGAGGCGCCGACGCCACTGCCGCAGATCAGGACGCCCCGATCGGCCTCCTGGCGCTGGATCGCGAGCCCGAGGCGTTCGGCAAAGTCGGGATAGTCATCGGTCGGGTCGGAGCCGTCGCCGCCCAGGTCGATCAGCCGGTTTGGGCCGGCCGGCTCGGCCGGATCGGCCTCCAGGCGGGCGAGCAACTCATCCTTGAGGGCTGCCCCGCCGTGGTCCGCCGCGAAGGCGACGCGCACCACTCAGCCGCCCGCCGCGGTGCCGACCGGAACCGGCTGCCCCAGCCCCAGGCCGGCCGGCTGGTGGCCCGGGTCGAGCGTCGGGATCCGGCCGCGGAGCCCGTCGCGGACGACCCGGCGGCCGACCTCGGCCACGCGCTCGGGGGTGAAGCCCAGGTGCTCGAAGATCGTCGGGCCGGGCGCCGACTGGCCGAAATGATCGATCCCGATCATCGCCCCGTCCGGCCCGGCATAGCGATCCCAGCCGAGGGTGACCCCCGCCTCGACGGTCACCCGCCGGGTGGCCGAGCGGGGCAGGACGGCGTCTCGATAGGACTCGTCCTGGCGCTCGAAGGCCGCGAAGCAGGGCAGGCTGACCAGCCGGGTCCGGATCCCGTCGGCCTCGAGGGCGTCGCGAGCCAGCGCCGCGAGACCGAGCTCAGAGCCCGTCGCGACCAGGACCAGGTCGATGCCATCCGGTCCGCCGCTCGACTCGCGCAGGACGTAGCCGCCCTTGCGCACGCCGTCCCGGGCGAGCGCGGCGGTCTCGGGCAGAGTCGTGAGCTTCTGGCGGGTGAGACCCAGCGCGACCGGGCCGTCGCGGCGCTCGATCGACAGCGCCCAGGCGGCGACCGCCTCGTTGGCGTCGCCGGGCCGGACGTACCACAGGTTCGGGATGGCCCGCAGCGCCGCCGGCTGCTCGACCGGCTGATGGGTCGGCCCGTCCTCGCCCAGCCCGACCGAGTCGTGGGTCCAGACGTACGTGACGGGCAGGCTGGCCAGGGCCGCCAGGCGGACCGAGCCGCGCATGTAGTCGCTGAACGTGAGGAACGTGGCGCAATAGGGCTTGAATCCGCCGTGATAGGCGATCCCGTTGCTGATCCCGCCCATCGCGTGCTCGCGGACGCCAAAGCGCAGGTTGCGGCCGGCCTCGTCGGTCGAGAAGTCCCCGCCGCCCTTGATGTCGGTCAGGTTCGACTCGGACAGGTCGGCCGCGCCGCCGAACAGGCCGGGCAGCACGGGGGCGAGGGCGTTGATCGTGGCCTGGCTGACCTGCCGCGTGGCGAAGTCCTCGCCCACGGCATAGCTCGGCAGGGCGGCATCCCAGCCGTCGGGCAAGCGCCCGGCCAGGCGGCGCTTGAGCTGGGCGGCGAGGTCGGGATGATCGCCCGCGTAGCGCTCGAGCTCGCCATTCCAGGCCTCGACCAGTGCCTCGCCCTCGGGGATCGCCCGGCGGAAGACATCGAGCGCCTCGTCGGGGATATAGAAGTGGCGGTCCGGATCCCAGCCGTAGAACTCCTTGGCCAGCCGGACCTCGTCCTCGCCGAGCGGCGCACCATGGGCCTTCTGGGTGTCCTGCTTGTGCGGTGCGCCATAGCCGATGTGGGTCCGGACCGCGATCAGGCTCGGCCGGCCGTCTTCCTGGGCCTTGTGGATGGCTGCGCTGATCGCCTCGATGTCGTTGCCGTCGTCGACCCGGCGGGTATCCCAGCCGTAGGCGTCGAAGCGCTCGAGGACATTCTCCGAGAAGGCCATCGCGGTCGGGCCGTCGAGCTGGATCCCGTTGTCGTCGTAGAGGAGGACCAGCTTGCGCAGCTTGAGGTGACCGGCCAGCGACGCAGCTTCAGACGCGATGCCCTCCTGCATGTCGCCGTCAGAGCAGATCGAATAGGTCCAGTGGTCGATGATGTCGTGGTCGGGCCGGTTGAACTCGTGGGCCAGGCGGCGCTCGGCGATCGCCATCCCGACAGCGTTGGCGACACCCTGCCCCAGCGGCCCGGTGGTGGCCTCGACCCCGGCGGTCAAGCCGAATTCGGGATGGCCCGGCGTGCGCGAGCCCCACTGCCGGAACGACTCGAGCTGGTCCAGGGGCAGGTCGTAGCCGGTCAGGTGGAGGAGCGAGTACAGGAGCATCGAGGCGTGCCCGGCCGACAGCACGAACCGGTCACGGTTGGGCCAGTCGGGCACGGTCGGGGCGTGGCGCAGGAATCGGGTCCACAGGGTGAAGGCCATCGGAGCCATGCCCATCGGCGCTCCGGGATGACCCGAGTTGGCCTTCTGCACGGCGTCGATCGACAGCGTTCGGATCGTGTTGACCGCAAGGAGGTCGAGAGCGTCCGGGGCAAGGGCCATGGCGATCGAATTGCTCCGAGGAGAGGTCGTTGGGGCGTCCGTGGAAGGGTCCTTGGACGTAGGCGCGGGCCGGCCTCCTGCCTGCCCGCGCATTGTAGTGCCGTCCGCGTCGCCGGCCCGTGAACGGCTCGTGAACGGAGCGCCGGCCGGTATCCTCGACGTGATGCCGAACCGCCTCGCCGTTCCCAGCCGCCTCGCGCGCCGGCCGGTCCGCGGCCAGCGACTCGGGGCCCGGATCCTCGTCCTGGGCGATCTGACCCTCGACGTCGTCCTCAGCCCGGCCCGCACGATCGAGAGCGGGACGGACGTCCCGGGTACGGTCCGCTTGCGGCAGGGCGGCTCGGCGGCGACCGCCGCGGCGTGGATGGGGCGGCTCGGGGCCCAGGTCCAGCTGGTCTGCTCCGTCGGCCGCGACGGCCCCGGCCGGGCGCTCGTGGAGGCGATCCACGGCGACGGGGTCGTGGTCCGGGCCAGGCGCGTTGCGGGCCGGCCGACCGGCCGGATCGGGGTGGTCGTCGCCGCCGATGGCGAGCGTTCGTTCGTGGCCGATCGGGGCGCAGCCGACGAGCTGGGTGCGGCCGACCTGCGGGCGTCATGGTTCGCGGCCCTCGAGCTGCTCCACCTGCCCCTCTATTCGCTGCTTGGCGAGCCCCTCGGCACGGCCGGCCGGGAGGCGATTCGCCTGGCACGCTCGGCCGGCGCGCTGGTCAGCCTCGACCTGGCCTCGGTCGGGCCGCTGCTCGCCAACGGCCGGCCGGCCGCCCTCGCGCTCGTTCGGAGCGTTGCACCCGACGTCCTGCTGACGACCGCCGGCGAGCTCTCGGCGCTGCTCGACTCGCCCAACCGGGCCGTCCTCGGGGCGCGCGCCCTGGGCCTGGCCCCGATCGTGATCGTCAAGCGCGGCGGCAACGGCGCCACCGTCCACCTGCTCGACGCCGCGGGCGCATCGATCACCTTCGATGTCGCGACGAAGCAGCTGGCGGCAGCGGACACGACGGGCGCCGGCGATGCCTTCGATGCGGGTTTCCTGATCGCCTACGTGGAAGGTCGCCGGTCGGGTCGTTCGACACCGGCCGGGTTGCGCCGGGCGGTCCTGGCCGGCCACCGCGCGGCCGCCCGGCAGCTCTCCGGGCCGCGGGCGGAGCTCGACCTGCACTGAGGCCGGCTCGCCCCAGTCGCCGCGCGCCTCGTTTCGGCGCGCCTCAGTCCGGCAGGCCTCAGTTCGACAGGAAGCGGTCGAACCAGTCGAGCATCCGGGTCATCCGGTCGATCCTCCGGTCGACCCGGCCAGTGGCCTGGTAGACGTGGTACTCCTCGGGATAGAGGACGTACTCGACCGTTCGCCCGAGCGCTCGGAGGGCCACGAAGAGCTGCTCGTTGTCGGCCTTCGGGCAACGCTCGTCGGCCTCGGCCTGGAGGATCAGCAACGGCGTCCGGATGTCGGCCACGTGGGCCAGCGGTGACTGGCGCCAGAGCTTGAGCATGCCGGCCTCGCTCAGGGGATCGCCCAGCAGCGATGTCCGGGCGTAGTCGGGGCCGCTGTCGGAGTTGGCCCAGGCGTTGACCTGGTTGGTGACCCCGTTCTCACTGACTCCCGCTGAGAACCGGTCGCTGGTCGCGAGGAGCCAGTTGACCATGAAGCCGCCGTAGCTCAGGCCGATCACGCCGACCCGCGCCGGGTCGGTCAGGCCCTCTGCGATCGCGTGATCGAGGGCGGCGTGGACGTCGTCGGCATCGACGCCGCCCCAGTCACCCAGCTGGGGCCGAATCCAGTCGCGGCCGTAGCCGATCGAACCCCGGATATTGGGCAGCAGGACGCGGTAGCCTCGGGCGACGAGGAAGGCGACTTCCAGGCTGGGGGCTGCGACCCAGCCGCCGAGGGGGCCGCCGTGGATGTCGATGACCGTCGGCAGCGGGCTGCCGCCGGCGTCCGGCGGCGAGGCGATCCACATGTCGATCGAGCCGCCGGCACCGGGTGCCTGGACGCGGCGCATCTCCGGCTGCCAGGCGCGGTCCTGCCAGGCCGAGCCGATCCGTGTCCGACGCTGGAGTCGCCCCTGTTCGACGGTCATGACCTCGGGCGCCCGGGTGCCGAGGGTCCCCACGACGACCACTCGCCGGCCGTCGGCCGAGATCGCGAGGTGCTCGCAGGCCGCGTCTCCCTCGGCCAGTGGGCGGGGCTCGGTAGCGCTTCCTGGGCCGGTGGCCGGATCCAGCTCGAACCGCCACGGCAGGCAGCGTGCGCGATCCGAGACGAGGGCGATGAGCGTGTCGTTGCCGGCCCACAATGGCCCGCCGCGCGAGGTCGCCTGCCAGCCCAGCAGGTCTGTGTCGAATTGCCAGCCGATCGGCCGGTCGAGCTCCGGCGCCAGCGCAACCGGCGCCCCCGAGCCGTCCGCCGGGGCGACCACGATGCCGGGGCTGACATCGTCGTGGGCGCCCGCCTCGATCACCCCCACCACGGCCAGCCAGCGCCCATCGGGAGAGATCGCCGGGTGGCCGGCCGGCCCGCCCAGGGCCAGGATCTCGACCGGCGGCGTGGCGTCGAGGCCGACCCGCCAGATCGTGGGGCTCGGATAGAGGTCGGCGGTGGGCGCCTGGTCCGCGGCGAAGACCAATGAGCTGCCGTCCGGGTCCCAGGCGACGTGCTGGACGCCCCAGTCGCCGCGGGTCAGCCGCCGCGAACGTGCGCCCCGCCGCGCGGCGACGACGAAGAGGTGCTCCCAGCGGTCGAGATGGCCGACCTCGTCCCAGCGCCAGTCGGCCCGGGTGATCCGCCGGCCGAGGGGTGCCCGGTCGTCACCTGTGGCTCGGGACGTTGCGGCACTGGTCGCACTGCGCACCCCGGTCGCCCGGCGGGACTCGGGGATCAGCAAGCGATTCGGGCCGGCCTCGGCGGTGTAGGCGAGCCGGTCGCCCTTCGGTGACCAGGCCAGCTCGTTGACGCCGTGCTCCGGGGCCGCGACGGTCCAGGGTTCAACAGGCGTGGCGGGCGGATGGCTGCTCGCAGCGGCGCGGCCCGGCAGGTCGAGAATCTCGAGCGTCGCGGCCGCGTCCTTGACGTCGAGGCGCCGGCGGCGGAAGGCGACCCGCGTGCCGTCGGGACTGATCCGCGGCCGGCCGTCGTGGGCCGCACCGCCGGTCAATGCCCGGGTGCGGCCCAGGCCGCGGACGAGGGGCACCAACCAGAGATGGGACGCATAGCGGTCCTGGCGGTCGACGAACCGCCGGGCGACGATCGCGAACCTGCCGTTCGGCGCGACGTTCATCTCCTCGAGGACCACCTGGCGGCGGATGATCGCGGGGGTCATCGCGCGGGCCGTCGCGCGGGTCATCGCCTCTGGGCCGGTTCGTCCGCTGGTTGCCCGGGCAATTGGTTTGGCCATCGCCGAAGCCTAACGACCAAGGAGCCCGCCGTGCCGTACGCTCCACCGGATGGAACGCATTCCCGCCGATGTATCGATTCGCGAGCGGCTGCGCGTCTCGCCCGAAGTTGCCGATGCGCTCCTTGCCGGCGCCCCCGTCGTGGCCCTCGAGTCGACGCTGATCAGCCACGGCCTGCCGTATCCCCAGAACGTCGCCGTCGCGCGGGCCTCCGAGGCAGCCGTCCGGGCGTCCGGAGCGACGCCGGCGACGATCGCGATCCACGCCGGGCGGATCCTGGTCGGGCTCGACGACCCCTCGCTCGAAGCGCTCGGCACCGCGCCCGCCGGGTCGGTCGTCAAGGCGGCCCGACCGAGCCTGGCCGGCGCGCTGGCCGGCGGCGGCTGGGCGGCGACCACGGTCTCGGCGACGATGATCGCGTCTCACGCGGCCGGAATCCGGGTCCTGGCAACTGGCGGCATCGGCGGCGTCCATCGCGGCGCGTTCGGGGCCGGGGCGACGCTCGACGTCTCGTCCGACCTCGAGGAGCTGGCCCGAACGTCGATTGCGGTCGTGTGCGCCGGGCCCAAGGCGATCCTGGACCTGCCGCTGACCCTCGAATACCTCGAGACCCGGGGCGTGCCGGTCGTCGCGATCGGCCAGGCCGAGATGCCGGGGTTCTACTCGACGTCGAGCGGAGTCGCAGCACCGCATGTCGTCCCCGGCCTGGCCGAGGCGGCCTGGCTCGTGGCGACCCACCTTGGACTGGGGCTCGGTTCGGGAATCCTCCTGTGCACGCCAGTGCCCGCCGCCGAGGCACTCCCGCTCGATGAGGCGCGCTCTGCGATCGAGCGCGCCGTGGCCGAGGCCGAGGCCGCCGGCATCCACGGCCCGGCGACGACGCCGTGGCTCCTGGCCCGGGTCGCCGAGCTCACGAATGGGGCCTCGATCCGGGCCAACACCGCCCTGATCGAGAACGACGCCCGCGTTGCGGGCCTGCTCGCGGTGGCACTCGCCCAGGGATAGGTCGTCGGCCGTGGGCTGGGCGCCGCACGGCGACCCGCGGCACGACTCGTACCACTACTAAGCTTAGGAAGCAGGTTGCGGGGGTCGGACGAACCGGATCGACGGCCATTCGACCTCGGCTGAGCCGGCGTTAACGGCTCTGATCGGTAGACATGCAGGAAGAGGCGGGCCGGCGGCGAAATCAGGCCGATCAGTGTCTGGGACCCCGCCGCCTAAGCTTAGTAGTGGTATCGAGCGGTCCAGGGCACGCGCAGCCGGTCACCGCCCCCCACGGCCACCCCCGAGCGCCGCCGCCACTCCCTGCGAACCCCGCCGCCACTCGCTCCCGACCCATGTTCCGGCACGGCGCGCAATGGTAGACTCCGGCCTCCCCGAACCCCACAGAGGCCGTGCTGTGTCCGGCTCGATCCAGGCCCCCGCGATCGACGCCCGCGGGATCACGAGGGTCTACAAGGCCAAGCCCAACGACGTCACCGCCCTCGCCGGGATCGACCTGGAAGTCGCCCCGGGCGAGTTCTTCGGCCTGCTCGGGCCCAACGGCGCGGGCAAGACGACGTTGATCAAGATCCTGACCACGCTCCTGCTACCCTCATCGGGCACGGCCCGGATCTTCGGCTTCGACGTCGCCACCGACACGAAGAAGATCCGGCGGATCATGAACATGGTCGCCGGCGGCGAACAGAGCGGCTACGGCATCCTCGAGGCCCGCGAGCAGCTCTGGATGTTCAGCCAGTTCTACGGCCTCGGCGCGCGCGAAGGCTGGCACCGGGTCGACGAGCTGATCGACGCGGTCGGCCTCGGCGAGCAGCGCCACCAGCGGGTCAGCACCCTGTCCACCGGGCAGCGCCAGAAGATGAACTTCGCCCGCGGCCTGCTCAACGACCCGTGGGTCTTCTTCCTTGACGAGCCGACCCTTGGTTTGGATGTCTCGGCGGCCCGCTCGGTGCGCGAGCTGATGGTCGGCTGGCGGGCCGCGGTGCCCGGCCGGACTGTCCTCCTCACGACCCACTACATGGCCGAGGCGGACGAGCTGTGCGAGCGGATCGCGATCGTCGACCGGGGCCGGATCCTGGCCATCGGCAGCCCGGCCGAGCTCAAGCGCCGCGTCCAGCGCGAGTCGATCTTCCGGCTCGAGCTCGACCGGCTGGCCGGCGGCCCGGGCGCCCTGGCCCGCCTGCCGGGAGTCATCTCGGCCGTGGCCGCGATCGACGCCACGGCCGGTGCCGACGCGCCGGCTCGCCAGACCGTCGTGATCAACCTGGTCCTGGGCGAGGATTCGGCGCTGGCCGGGGTGGTCGCCGCCCTCGACGGGCTGGGCGCCCACATCGTCGCCTTGGCGAAGTCCGAACCGAGCCTCGAGGACGTCTTCGTCGAGCTCGTCGGACGGGGCTTCGAAGACGATGAGGACGACAGCGACGAGGGCGGCCCACGGGACCGATCGGAGCGGCTGCCGATCGAGCCGCACGAGGCCGGCCAGCCCGACCCCGAGGACCAGGCCCGATGAGCGCGCCGAAGCTGCGCGTCTTCGTCGGCCGCCCGACGGCCAGCCCCCAGGAGGCGGCCAACTGGACCCCGCGCCAGGTCTGGGCCAACAACCTGCGCTCGATCATCGGCCGGGCCTACCCCCGGGTCCGGGGCCTGACCCGTGAGCCGTCGTGGGTCATCTTCCAGATGCTGCTGCCGTTCCTGACGACCGCGTCCTTCGTGTTCGTGTATCGCGCCCTCGATGCGCCGGCGGCGTACATCGGCTTCGTGGTGATCGGCGGGGCAATGACCGCGTTCTGGTTGAACGTGGTCTGGATGATGGCCGCCCAGCTCTACTGGGAGAAGGACCAGGGCAACCTCGAGCTCTACTTCGCGGCACCGATGAACGTGATGAGCGTCCTCGTTGGGATGGCCGTGGGCGGCTTGCTGATGAGCTCGACCCGGGCGATCAGCATCCTGTTCATCGCCACGGTCGTCTTCGGGGTCAGCTTCAGCATCAGCCAGTGGGCCCTGCTCATCGCGGTTTTCGTGCTGACCCTGGCCGCGCTGTACGGCTTCGGGATGATGCTGGCCAGCCTGTTCGTGATGTGGGGCCGGGAGGCCTTCCACCTGACCCAGCTGATGACCGAGCCGGTCTACTTCGTCTCGGGCCTGAACTTCCCGGTCGGCCGCCTGGGCTTCATTGGCGCCCTGGCGATCGCCCTCATCCCGCTGGCCGTCGGCCTCGACGCGATGCGCCAGCTGGCATTCGTATCGACCGGTCCGACCGGGACGCCGGAGCCCTGGATCGAGGCCCTCATCCTGGTCGCGATGACGGCCATCTTTATCGGCCTCGCCCGATGGCTGCTCCACTCGATGGAGGAGCGGGCCCGCCGCGAGGGCCGGCTCACGGTGCGCTGGCGATGATCGACGCAACCAGCGCCGAGCCTAACCGCTTCGATCCGGCCCGGGCCGGCGGGCGGGGCACGGTCGACCTCCTGCGCAGCTTCCGGACGGCCGCCGCGCTGGGCTGGAAGATGGAGGCGAACTGGACCGACCCGCTGCTGTTCTTCATCTACTCCGTGGCCAAGCCGGTCGCCTCTGCCCTGATCCTGGTGTTCATGCTCCAGGTGATCGCCGGGCCGGCGGGGATCGCCCTGCGCCCGTTCGTGATCGTCGGGAGCGCGCTCTGGTCGTTCGTCGTGAGCGGCGTGGCCGGGCTGGCGTGGGCCGTCCTCGACGACCGCGAGCGATACCGGATGCTCAAGTACATCTACGTCAGCCCGAGCTCGTTCCTGACGATCCTGATCGGCCGCGGCGTCGCCCGCCTGGCGGTCGGGGCGATGGGCGCCGGGATCACCCTGGCCGTGGGCGTGATCGTCCTGGGCGTGCCCTTCAACCCGCTGGCCGTCGATTGGCCGTTGCTGGTGGTCGTGCTCGTCCTGGGCGTGATCACGATCACGGCGCTGGCCCTGGTCATGGCCGCGATCTGCCTCCAGACGCGCCAGGAATCGTGGGACTACCCCGAGGTCGTCGTCGGGGCCCTGTTCCTGGTTGTCGGGGCGGTCTTCCCGCTGTCGGTCCTGCCCCTGCCGTTCCAGGTCTTCGGCCTGCTCAGCCCCCTGACCTGGTGGATCGCCGGCGTCCGCCAGGCGCTCTTCCCGGGCGGCCCCAGCTCGATCGGAGGAGCGGGTTCGCTCTGGCAGCAGCTCTCGGGGCAGCTGAACCCGACGCCCGTCCAGATCGTCCTTGCCTTGCTGGCCACCGGGGCCATCGTTACACTCGCGTCAGCCATCCTCTTCCGGGCTGGCGAGGCACGGGCCAAGGATCGCGGCCTGATCGACCGAACCACCGGATCCTGAGACGACAGGGAGGCCGAATGCGGATCTACGAGGGATCCCCTCGCCAGGACTTCGAGGAAGTCTTCCGCTCGATCGGAGCGTTCCTCGACCAGCGCGGGATGCGCGAGGTCCTGCTCGCCGAGGCGCCCGACGGGTTCATCGTCCAGGGCCTCGTGACGACCAAGGCGTCCGGCGGTTGGGGCGAGTCCCTGGGCAGCCAGGTCAAGGAGACCCTGACCTTCCTCGACGACGACATCGCCCGGTTCATGGAGGAGGCCGTTGCCCGCCGGAACCGCCAGGCGACCGAGGATTGGTCGAAGGCGGGCTACTATGAGAAGGCATTCCGGGTCCTGGGTCGCTACATGGACGAGCAGAAGCCGAAGGACACGTTCTTCTTCGAGCAGGACGGCGCCTTCGTCGTGCGGCTCCTGATGTCGTCCCAGACCGGCAGCAAGCACGTCCTCTCGGAGTTCACCAAAGAGGACGTCGAATCGATGATCGCCGGCGGTCCGGCGTTGCGCGAAACCCGGGTCCCCGTCAAGGGCGCTCCGGCCGACAAGAAGAAGTAACCCACCCACTGCAGGGTCCCCAGGGACCAATCACCGCACACGGAGGTATCGACCATGAAGGCTCTCAAGACTGTTGCCGTGGCGCTCGGCGTCACCCTCGGCGCCCTGATCGTCATCCCGCTGGTCATTCTGGCCGGGCTGTTCGTCTGGCTGAAGCTGACCGAGGAGTCCGACGAGGAGTCGCTCGTCCTGGACCAGGAAGGCGCCTGACCGCCGATCGGAAGGTCGCCCATCGCCTCCGGCGCTTGCCGGCCGGCGGTTCGGCGACCAGCGCTCACCGAGAATGACGCCCGACGCGACGACTGCGCCGGGCGTCGTCATGTCCGGATCGACCGGGTCCGGCCGGTCGGCGACTCTGCCCGGGGCCGCGCCGCGCGTCCGGCCGCTCGCGGCGGGCATGCCGCCGATCGCGTTCCTGGTCGACTACGACGGCACGATCGCCGTGACCGACGTCTCGGACACGGTGATGGCCGAGCACGTCTCGCACGCCGACTGGGAGCGGATCGCCGCGATCTACGACGCCGGCCTGATGGGCTCCCGGCGGCTGATGGAGTGGGAGATCAAGCTGATCCATGCGACCGAGGCCGAGCTCCTGGCCACGGCCGCGGTCCAGCCCCACGACCCCGGCTTCGTCCCGTTCGCCCAGCGGGCGACGGCCGCCGGCATCCCGGTTGAAGTCGTCAGCGACGGCTTCGGCTTCTTCATCGGTCCGGCGCTGGCCCGGCTGGGCCTCGCCGACCTGCCGATCATCACCGCCCGGACGACGTTTGCCGGCCAGGCCGGCAGCATCAGCTGGCCCAACGGCCATCCGGACTGCCGGGTGTGCGGCACCTGCAAGCGCCGGCGGGTCCTCGAGCACCAGGCCGCAGGCCGGGCGGTGGTGTTCATCGGCGATGGCGAGAGCGACCGCTACGCGGCCGGTTACTCGGACGTGATCTTCGCCAAGCGCGCCCTCGTGCCGATCTGCCTGGCGAATGGCTGGCGGTACGAGCGCTGGACCGAGTTCGCCGAGATCCATGCCTGGCTGAACGAGCGGCTCGACACCTGGCGGCGGGATCCCGCAGCCGCGTTTCCGGCCCCGGCCGGCCACCCGTTCTTCTGCGGGCCGGAAGTCTGGGGGGCCGGCGTGGAGGATCCGCCGGGGGCCGTCCAGATCCCCGAAGAGGCCTGATCGGGGCCCGCTTGCGGGCCGTCCGGTTTGCCCCCCGAGACGTCTTCCGGTAGCATTGGAAAAACCCCCGGAGGACCCAGCCCATGGCGAAGTATGTCTTTGTGACCGGAGGCGTGACCTCCTCGCTCGGCAAGGGCATCACCGCCGCAAGCATCGGCCGGATCCTTCGCGCGCGGGGCCTGTCGGTCTCGATCCTCAAGCTCGACCCGTACATCAACGTCGATCCCGGGACGATGTCGCCGTATCAGCACGGCGAGGTCTTCGTCACCGATGACGGTGCCGAGACGGACCTCGACCTGGGCCACTACGAGCGGTTCATCGACGAGAACCTGACCCAGCTCTCGAACGTGACCACCGGCCGGATCTACCAGGCCGTGATCGCCAAGGAGCGCCGCGGCGACTATCTCGGCGGGACCGTCCAGGTGATCCCCCACATCACCAACGAGATCAAGGAGCGGATCGGCCGGCTGGCCAAGGACGGCGACCGGGACGTGGTGATCGTCGAGGTCGGCGGGACCGTCGGCGACATCGAGAGCCTGCCCTTCCTCGAGGCGATCCGCCAGATGCGCAAGGACGTCGGGCGGCACAACGTGCTCTACGTCCACGTCACCCTGCTGCCCGTGCTGATGGCCACCGGCGAGCTCAAGACGAAGCCCACCCAGCACAGCGTCAAGGAGCTGCGCGGGATCGGGATCCAGCCCGACGTGATCGTCCTGCGCTCGGATCACCCGGTCAGCGACGAGATCCTCGAGAAGATCGCCCTGTTCACCGACGTCGCGACCGAGGCGGTCATCCCGGCGGTCACCGCCGACACGATCTACGAGGTGCCGCTCCAGTTCGAGGCCGCCGGCCTGGGCGAGCTGGTCGTCCGCGAGCTGGGCTTGGCCGAGACGGCCGCCGCGCCCGATCTCGGTGCCTGGCAGTCGCTGGTCGACGAGATCAAGCGGCCCAAGCCCAGCCTCGAGATCGCCCTCGTGGGCAAGTACATCGAGCTGCCCGACGCGTACATGAGTGTCAGCGAAGCCCTTCGCCACGCCGCCTGGGCGAACGGCGTCGACGCCCGGATCCGGTGGGTCAACTCCGAGGAGCTGACGCCCGACAACCTGGCCGAGAAGCTCGCCGGAGTGGCCGGCGTCCTGGTCCCGGGTGGCTTCGGCCATCGCGGGATCGAGGGCAAGGTCCTGGCCGCCCAGTTCGCCCGCGAACAGCGCATCCCGTACTTGGGCCTGTGTCTCGGGCTCCAGTGCGCGGTGATCGAGTTCGCTCGCCACGCCCTTAGGACGCGCGACGTGAACTCGACCGAGTTCGAGATGTTCACGGCCAACCCGGTGATCGACTTCATGCCCGACCAGCGCGAGATGGAGGACAAGGGCGGGACGATGCGCCTGGGCCTCTACCCGGCCCGGCTGACGCCCGGTTCGAAGGCTGCCGCGGTCTACGGCTCGGAGGTCATCTACGAGCGCCACCGCCATCGCTTCGAGGTCAACAACCGCTACCGCCAGGTCCTCGAGGGCGCCGGGATGGTCCTGTCCGGCCAGTCGCCCGACGGCCGGCTGGTCGAGATCGTCGAGCTGCGCGACCACCCCTGGTTCGTCGCCAGCCAGTTCCACCCCGAGTTCAAGAGCCGGCCCAACCGGCCCCATCCGCTGTTCGACGGATTCGTCGCCAGCGCGGTGGCCGTCGCCGACGGCCGCGAACCGGTCCTCACCCCGCGAGCCGTGGCCCGTCCGGCCGAAGCGGCCAAGGTCCATGACGGCCCGGCCGCCGGCGCCCGGACAACCGGCGAACCCGCAACGAAGCGCTGATCGCTCGTTCACGGGATCGAATCGCCGCGGGCGTAGAATCGGGGCTCAAGGAACGCTTGCCCGCCTGGTGCCGGCCGTGACGGACGGTGGCCCGGCGCGCTCCCTCAGCGCCGGAGTTGACCCGTGAAGATCTTCCTCGATACCGCCGAAATCGAAGAGATTCGGCAGGCCGCCCGATGGGGCGTGCTCGATGGCGTCACCACCAATCCGAGCCTGTACGCCAAGGTCGGCGGCTCGTACGACGACATCCTGGCCGAGGTCTGCAAGATCACCTCGGGTCCGGTCTCGGCCGAAGTGATCGCCGACGACGTCGAGGGGATGCTCACCGAGGGCCGCCATTTCGCCAAGATCGCCCCGAACATCGTGGTCAAGGTGGCGATGAGCGAGAACGGCCTCGAGGCGATCAGCCGCTTCGCCGACGAGGGCATCAAGACCAACTGCACCCTGATCTTCTCGGCGAACCAGGGCCTCCTCGCCGCGAAGGCGGGGGCCAGCCTGCTCAGTCCGTTCGTGGGCCGCCTCGACGACATCAACGAGGACGGCATGACCTGCGTCCGCGAGCTGGTCGAGATCGTCGCGATCCATGAGCTCGAGTCCGAGGTCCTGGCCGCCTCGATCCGCCACCCGCTGCACGTCACCCAGGCGGCCCTCGCCGGGGCCCACATCGCGACGCTGCCGTTCAAGATCCTGCAGATGATGATCCACCACCCGCTGACCGACTCGGGCATCGTCCGCTTCAAGGAAGACTGGGCCAAGGCCCGCGCCGGAGCCGCCGCCAAGTCCTGAGGTGCTGGCCCGCGGCCCCTGGCTGGGCGGCCCGCCCCGCCTCGGGTTCAGCGCCGCGCCTGAGCAAGGCGGCCGCGGCTGGGCTGAGCGCCGCTCCTCGGGCCGCCCGGACGGCGCTGAGCGGCCGGCCCTCTCGCCCAACGCCTCGCCGGGTGGTGGGCTCAGAACACCAAAGCGCCCGTGTCGGAGGCTCGGCTTGTCGCTCGAGTCCCAACTTGTCTCGAGCCACGCTCAGCCGAGCGCATTTCACGTTGTCCGAGGCCGCCCTGGACCGGATTCGTGCCGCGCAGTGCCCTGATTCGGGCCGCTTGTTGTTCTGTACGCACCAGGCCGCATGGGCCAAGCTGTCTCGCGGGCGCCTGGCCTCAAGTGGATCCGCTCCATCCTCGACCAGGGCCGCCTTCGTCTGGATGTCGCCACCAGGCGCACTACGGCTGACTTCGGCCCAATTCGACGCTGATCGGTAACTCCGACCCATCGCTTCGTGCACAAACCGGCGCCACGAGGCTCGCTTCGGCCGCGAATCCTGGGCAAACCCGACCGTAGTGCGTCCTACTCCCTGGCGCCACGGAACGAACGGACCCAACCTGGCCGCCGAACTGCCCGTTGACGGCGCCCATGCGGACGGCTATTCTCAATTGGTTCCCACCACGGCTGCCGCCGGAATAGCGATTCCGCGCGAGCGCCCCGGAACCATTCCTGTGTGACCCCCCATTCACTGGTGACCCTTACCTGATGCCTGCAATCGGCCCCGACCCGCGCGATCCGCGCTCCCGCAACCGGCGCACCCGCCGGCGGCCCAACGCCCCCCGTCCGCCCGTGACGGACTTCGACGAGCTGCAGGAGGCCGAGGCAGCTCGCGGACGCAACGACCTCGCCATCTCCGATCTGCGCGAGATGAGCGAGAAGGAGCTGCGCACGATCGGGCGCGAGCTCGAGATCGATGCCGTCGCCGCGGACCGGCGCGAAGAGCTCATGGACCGCATCCTCCAGCGCCAGACTGAGCGCGCCGGCCTGGCCTACGCCACGGGCATCCTCGATGTCGTCGACGAGGGCTTCGGCTTCATGCGCCGCCATGGCCTGCTGCCCAGCCCCGAGGATGTCTACGTCAGCTCCAGCCAGGTCCGCCGCTTCGGGCTGCGGATCGGCGATCGCGTGTCGGGTGCCGTGCGCACGCCGCGCGAGGCGGAGAAGTACTTCGGGTTGCTGCGCGTCGACTCGGTCAACGGCCTCGATCCGGACGTTGCCCGCCATCGCCCCCATTTCGGCGACATGACCCCGATCCATCCCGACGAGCTGATCAACCTCGAGTCGGATCCCAAGAACCTCAGCCAGCGCCTGGTCAACCTGGTCAACCCGTTGGGCAAGGGCCAGCGTGCCCTGATCGTCAGCCCGCCGAAGGCCGGCAAGACGATGCTCCTCAAGCACATCGCCAACGGCATCTCGACCAACTACCCGGAGATCCTCCTGATGGTCGCCCTGATCGGCGAGCGTCCCGAGGAGGTCACCGACATGCGCCGGAGCGTCAAGGGCGAGGTGATCAGCTCGACCTTCGACGAGCCGACCGAGAAC
>Ga0265319_1000774_pt1 | contig 20787 bp, 17 predicted proteins | sample 4824metaG_FD_192443 | JGI IMG/M metagenome (GOLD analysis project Ga0265319, IMG submission 192443) | Rhizosphere microbial communities from Carex aquatilis grown in University of Washington, Seatle, WA, United States - 4-8-24 metaG | ecosystem: Host-associated > Plants > Roots > Rhizosphere >...
TTTCGAGACCTCCTGCATGGTGAACGGAAAAACCATCGCCACCGGCGTCGGCAAGAATAAAAAGGAAGCGGAACAATCGGCGGCCCATGAAGCCATCCGAAAACTCCAGATACTCGTCTCCACCCCAAGCGACCACAAAATTCACTAGGAGGGGCCCTTGCCCAAAAGCGCCGGCGCCACGGTTTTAATGATTCTGTTGGGGGGGATTTTGGGCGGCTACCTGGGGGAGCTGCTGGGCCTGCTGGCGCCGGCGGGTTTTTTGCACGAGCTCTTCACGAAGGGTTTTTCCATCGGGTTCGACTCGCCCCTCGTCCTCAATCTTCGGGTGGTTGTCCTCACTTTGGGATTCAAGGTCTTTGTCAACCTCCTGGGCATCGCCGGAATGGTCACCGGCCTTTATTACGCGAAATAACTTGCGACCGGCCCTCCTGTTAGCCTCCCAATCGCCCCGCCGAAAAGAAATACTAAAATTTATCGGCGTCCCTTTCCGCGTGGTGAAACCCCTGGGGGTCCGGGAAAACCCCCGAAAGAACGAAAGTCCCAGGGCGCTGGTCCTGCGGCTGGCCCTGGCGAAGGCCAAGTCCGTTTCCCGCAGGTTTCCCGGGCATCGCGTTTTGGGGGCGGATACGGTGGTGGCGAGCCGGGGAAAGATATTCGGAAAACCCAAGGACCGCCGCGAAGCGGCCAAGATGTTGATGGCGCTTCAAAACCGGCCCCACGAAGTTTGGACGGGAGTGGCCCTGGTGGGGCCGGAAGGGAACCGGCCGAAGGCCTCGGCGGAAAAAACGACGGTTTATTTCAAGCCCTTGTCGCTGGCCCAGGTCGCCTCGTATTTAAATTCCAAGGAGCCCTACGATAAGGCCGGCGGTTATAACATCCAAGGTACGGCCAGGGCCTGGGTGGAAAAGTGGGAAGGGGATTACTTTAATGTTGTGGGTCTTCCGGTGGGGTTGGTATTAAGGTTACTCAACCGATTGAACCCCGGGGAAGCGAGGGGAAAGGGCCGGGGTATTTGACCAGCGACAAGGGTTCCGCGATTTTCGAATAAAGCCGGAGATGGCAACCAGTCCCCCCCAGCCTGGCGGAAGGGAGGGAGAAGCCGGATGCCCCTTCCCTCGGAAAGGCTCCCCTCATCGGATGGTTAAACCAGCCGGCCCCCGACCCGATGGGCGTCCGGGGAGGTTGTCGGTTAGCCGTTTAAGAAGGTCTTCACCTTCAGCTTCTTGCGCTGATCCGTTAAAAAGTCTTTCAACCAAACTTCCTGGCGCTGGGAGGCCAAACGCTGGGAAATATCGGGGGTGTCCTTTACGATTTCCTCGGGGCTTTTTCCGCCCTCGCGGGTTTCGGCGACCTGGAAGAACAGCTCGGTTTGACCGTGGTTCAAGGGGCCCTTCCAATCGGCGGGGTAAAGATCGGCTAATTCCTCGGATAGGTCCTTGGAGTCCTTCAGCTTGGGAATCCCGCTGGAGCGGTTGAACCAGGTGGTCTCCGAAACCGTTAAGCCCAGGGCCGCCGCGGCCTTTTCCATGGGCTCCTTGTTTTTAAGTTTTTCGGCCAATTGCTCGGACAAGGCCAGGACCTTCTGCGCGGCTTTTTCCTTTTGATATTGGGCCAGGACCTTGGAACGAACCTCCGTGAAGGTGCTCTTGTATTCGCCCTCCCGGTCCTCCAACTGGACGATGTGGTAGCCGTATTTTGTCTTGAGGGGCTGGGAGATCTCGCCTTTTTTCAGCTTGAAAACCGCCTGCTCAAAATCCTTTAAATCCTGGCCCAAGCTGTTCCGGCTGATCCATCCCAAATCCCCGCCCTTATCCTTGGAGCCCCCGTCCTGGGAGTATTTTTTCGCGATTTCCTTGAAGGTCGACTTTTTGGAGAGGATTTGTTTGCGGTAATCTTCCAGGCTGTTCTTCGCCTTGTCCTGGTCCTGCAGGCTTTCGTTGCCCTGGAGGCTGAGGAGGACATGCTGGATCTTGGCCCTTTCCGGATGGTCATAGCGGCTCTTATTGGCCTGGTAATAGCTTTGCAGGTCCGAATCGGACGGGGATATTTTCTTCTCGTACTCGGACACATCCATCGAGACGTAGCTGGCCTTGAGATCCCGGTTCAAGAAAACGGCGAAATTCTTGACGTCGTCCGGGGTGAACAGGACCCCGTCCATCAGGACGGTCCGGATTTTTTGGAGGAGCAATTGGTCCTTCTGGGAACTCTCAAACTGCTCGGGGGTCAATTGGTTGGCCTCCAATACCTGGTAGTATTTTTTCTTGTCAAATTTTCCGTTCTCGTCTTGAAAGGCGTTCTGGCGTTGGAGGACGCCCATCAACTCGTCCTCATGGACGGTTAATCCCAAGTTCGAGGCCGTCTGCCTCAAAATGGCCTCGTCGACCAAATTGTCCAGGACCTCCTCCTTGAGTTTTTTAATTTCCTCGGAGGTCGGGTTTTCATCCTTCATCTTGTAAAGCCTCTCGACCGCCGGCTGGTAGGTTTTGTTGAATTCGGCGTAAGTGACCGTCTCCTCGCCGATTTTGGCCAATATATTCGGGTCCTGCCGGTCGGAACCGGAAAATTTCATGCCCCAGGAAAAGAAGATGAAGGAAACGAACACGAATACCAGCGTCCAAAGCACGCCGTGCATGAAACGTTTGTCCCGTAAAGTCCGCATCATAAAAGAGGCCTCCAAAAGTTTATTTCGTGTTCCCGCCAAGCGGGAGGATGAACCGGGGGTTAAGTTTGGCTTAAAACTCGCGCATTATAGCAATAAGGGTCGGGATAACAATGCTCTCCAAGGTCGAAAAGAGGATGGATCCTGACCCCGAAATTTCGGGGATTCGGTCTTGTCCCGAGAGGTCTCCGGGCGGGGGTTGATTGCGTTGACAGTGTCCCAGTTTATCGTGATATAATTCAAAAAAACCGCGGTTTAAGTAAGGCCCATGCTTACAAGACATAACCCTTTTATCAAGGTTCCCACCTTCCTTTGCCTTTGCGGTTTAGCCTTTTGGATTCCCCCCCGGTTGAACGCCGACAGCGTCAGCACTACCGGAGTTCAATTCCTTAAAATTCCCGCCGGTGTCCGTGGGGCCGGCATGGGCGGAATGTTCACCGCCGTCGCGGATGACGTCAGTACGACCTATTGGAATACCGCCGGTTTGGCCCAGTTGGATAAGATCGAGCTCAACCTTTTGCATGTTTCCTATTTTGCCGGCACCAATTACGAGTTCGCCGGTTTTGCCCTTCCTCTGCGGCCCGGCAGCACCCTGGGCTTGAGCACCTCCTTTGACTTTATCCCATCCTTTAACTCGACCAACAATCCCTCGGCCATCCCCGGCAGCGCGAATGATTTGGCCCTGGTCCTGGGTTACGGCCAAGAATTCGGCGAGAATTTCTCCCTGGGAATCGGGGGCAAATATATCTCCAGCAATTTGGTCAATTTTTCCGCCACCGGCATCGGCTTTGACGCAGGCCTTTTGTTTTATACCTCCCAAAGGGATTGGACCCTCGGGCTTTCCGTCCAAAATGTCGGCCAGGTCTCGAATTTTGGGCAATATAGTTCCCAGGAAAAATTGCCGACCGTTTACCGGGGCGGGCTGGCCTACAGGTTTCAACCGCAAAAGCCCACCCATTTCCTGTTGGGGGTGGACGTGGAAAAGCCCATTGACGGGGACCTGATTCTCCATACGGGCGGGGAAGCCTGGCTGGGACTCCAAAATATTTCGGTGGGATTCCGGGCCGGCTACGCCTTCAACCCCCTCAACCAGGACTTGGGATCGACCGCTGGCGCCTCCTTGGGGGCCGGCGTCCGCTACGGGGGTTTTGAGCTTAATTACGCCCTGGTTCCTTTCGGGATTTTGGGGGATACCCAGCGCTTCTCCTTTACCTACCGTTTTGGAACGGAAGAAGCCGCCGCTCCCCAGCCAAAACCCGGGGAAAAACTCTCGGCGATGAACATCAAACCCCAGATCGCGGACTACCAAACCGGGACGATCAAGGAAGCCACCATCGACTTGAAGCCCCAAGCCAGGACGGACATCAAGAATTGGAGCTTGGACATCACCGACACCAAGGGTAATGTCCTTCGAAGCTACGTCGGCAAGGGCGTCCCGCCCAAACAAATCGCCTGGGACGGAAAAGACAACAATGGAAACGTCGTGACGGGAGCGGTCTTTTCCAACGTGAACTTCCGGACGGTGGACGCGGGGGGCCAGCAAGTGGTCGCCAGCGAGCCGATCTTCCAAGTCGCCCAGGCCTCCAGCCGGGAGGCGCCTTTGACGGCTTCCTTGACGGCCCAGCCGAGGGAATTTGTTCCTCCATCCCTGCCGGAGAATGTCCAGCCTCTGGGCATGTCCGGCGTGGTGAAAACTCCCAGCGTCGCTTTCGGGGAGAAAAGTTTCCGGATCAACGCCGGCTACCTTAATTATTTAAACCAGGTCGCTAAATTGATCCGCAAATATCCCAATGCCAAGGTCTACATCGAGGGACACGCCTATGATGAGGGGACGGAAAGGGAGGCCTTGGCCCTTTCCCAAAACCGGGCGGACTCGGTTCTGAGGTATTTGGTGGAAACCGGAAAAGTCTCCCCGGACAACCTCTATTCCCGCGGCCATGGGACTTCCGCCCCCGTGGATTTGGGCGACACGGAGGAAGCCCGCGCCAAAAACCGCAGGGTCGACATCGTGGTTTTGACAAAATAAAATCGAAGGATGAATTTCAAAGTGAAACAACCCCTAAAACAAAGCCTGGTCTTTTTAGCCCTTATCTCCTGCCTGGCCTTCCTTGGCGGCTGCAAGTGGTTTTCGGTTTCCTATGAGTCGGCGGCCCAGCTGGACCAAGCGGGAAAATCCTCCCAGGCCATCGAGGCCTATTTGTCCTACCTAAAAGACCACCCCGGATCCTCCTTGGCCCCGCTCATCTATTACCGGGTCGCCAAGAATTACGAGATCCAATCGGATTACAACAACAGCCTCGACTGGTACCAGAAAATATTGAGTGAGTTTCCCCAAACCGACGAGGAAATCCACGCCCTCCTGGATTTGGCGGGCCTTTACCAGGATAAGCTCAAAAATTCATCCAAAGCCCTGGACTACAGCCAAAGGGCCTTCACCCGCTACATGGACAATATGCAGTTGAAGGGGGCGATCCAATCCCTGATTGACGCCCAATATTTAACCGCTACCGCTTTCTACTCCCAGAAGAGCTATAAGGACGTAACCGGGGCGCTGGACAGTATCTATAAAACCTATCCGGTCCTCTTCATCTCCCCCGAATCAAGGGCGAAGATCGATTCCCTGGCGGACCGCTCCCGGAGGGCCGAGGAAGTCTCGAAAGCCAGCGTCGATACCATCGTCCTGAGGGATGAGAAGCCCTTTAACAAGAGTTTTGAGGCGGATTTTCCGCAGGAAGCGGAGGGTACGGACAAAATCATCGCCTCGCCGGACGGGACCTTCATCGCGGCCCGTAAAAAAGGCCCCAAGGGCGTCTTTTACCTTTACGTGGCCCAGGTCCCGGCGAAGGGGGACCAGGTTCTGTTCAAGCTGGTCCGGCAAACCTTCGGCGCGGACAAGCCGGCCTGGTCCCCGAACAGCGAGGATTTGGTTTACTGGCGGACGGCCGGCGGACTCCGGAAGCTGGAGAAAACCAATATCAAAACGATGGTGACCCAGACGCTCTTTTACACGAAAAGCCAAAATATCGGAATCCATCCCGCCTATCATCCCGCGGGAAATAAGGTGGCCTATGTTTATGAGGGGCGGGTTTGCTTGATCAATACGGGGGACAGCCAATACAAACAACTGTTGAAAACAAAACAAAAACTTGACTATACTGCCGAACTGGCCTGGTCCACCGACGGCACGATGATCCGCTGCGCCCAGGCCGATAAGCTCGATCCGCAAAAAAAGATTTATGACGAGCTGCTGGTGCTGGATATTTCTGCCGCGGGTAATCCTTAATCTTCTCTCGAGAGGGCCTCATGTCTCCATCGGCGCGTTGGGCGGTCTTAGGGTTTTCCTTGTGGGCCTTGGCAGGGGCCGCCTCCGCCCAGGACGCGCGCATGCAGGCCCTCCTCGACGCGATCAAAGCCAATCCCAAAGACGCCAGGGCCCATTTCAACCTGGGCGCCGCTTATTTCAACCAACAGAAGTACGACTTGGCCGCCCCCGAGTTCCAAAAGTGCACCCAGATCGATCCGGAAGATAAGCAGGCCAAGGAAATGTTCGAGAGCAGCCAGGGGATATCGGCTTACTTCCAAAAAAACTACCCGTCGGCGGTGGAACACCTTCAAAACACCCTGAAAGTGAATCCCCAAAATCCCAACGCCAACCTTTTGCTGGCGGACGCCTATGTGCAGTTGAAACAATATCCCAACGCTGAAGCGGCCTTGAAAAACTACTCCCTGACCTCGCCCCAGGGAAAGGTGAAGGCCAGCGAGGTCCTGTCCAAGATTTACATGGATCAAAAGCGCTATTCGGAAGCCGTCGGGGAGCTCAAAAACATCATCGAGGCGGAGCCTGGAAATTTTGTGGCCCTCCATAATTTGGGCGGCTCTTATTATCAATTGAAGGATTTTAAGGACGCGGCCCGTTACTGGGACAAGGCCGTCAAGCTTCAGAAGGACGCCCAAACCTTCCAGCTCTTGGGATCGGCTTACTATAACCTGGGTGATTTCAACGACGCGATCCACAGCTATGAGAAATCGATCCAGTTGGAAACCGCCAAGGATCCCAAGGACCAGGACATCGCCTCCCTGGGCGAGACCCATTACAACCTAGCGGTGGCTTACAACGACAACGCCCTCTATGACAAGGCGGCGGACGAGTTTGGGGAAGCCTTCAAGATCAACCCGAAAGATTCCAACGCCGCCGTCGGCCAGGCCCAGGCCATCGGGGCCGCCATTAACTCCCATATGGAAAAGGCCAGCAGTTACCTCCTGAATAACCAATATGGCGACGCCATTGGCGAGTGGAAAATGGTTTTGAAATACCAGCCGGACAACAAACAGGCCGCGGACTTCATCACCGACGCCCAGAACAAGCAGACCGAGGAGGTTAAAAAGCATTTCGCCGCCGGGAACTCCCTGAACCGGCAGGGCAATACCCTGAAGGCCCTCGCGGAATGGAACCTGGCCCTTCAGATGGATCCCCAGAACGAAGCGATCAAAAAAGCGGTTAAAAACGTCGACATCAAGCGTAAAGACAGGGTCAAGGCCTTGATCGCCGAGGGGGATGACTATTACAAGGCCAAGGACTATTCGGACGCTTTGGTCAGTTATTTAAAGGCCAAGGAGATCAATCCCAAGGACGCCTCGGTGAAGGCCCGGTTGAAGAAGTTGAAGACCAAGCAAAACTCCGAAATTGACACGGTCTACGATAAAGCCATGAAATTTTACGGGAAAGACGACCTCAAATCGGCCTTGAAATACCTAACGGTCGCCAAGCAAATCGATCCCAACAGCGAAAAGATCAACTCCCAGCTCTTCAAGGTCCGGAAGGATATCGCCGTCCGCGTCAAGGATTTGAACCAAGAGGGAGTTTCGCTCTTTGAGGGCGGCAGCCAGGACAAGGCGAAGGTGCGGTTTCAAGAGGTGTTGAAATTCAACTCCAGCGATGAAACGGCCAACGATTACATCAAGAAAATGACGGGGAAACAGGCCCCTGAAAAAGTCGACGCCGAACAAGTGAAGGCGCTTTATTATGATGGCGTCAACCTCTATATCAACGGTAAAATCCAGGAGGCCATTGAAAAGTGGCGGGAGTGCCTCAAGCAGGATCCGGGCAACGTCAACGCCCAAAAGAACATCGATAAAGCCATGGTGAAGCTGCAATCCATTGAAAAACTCAGCCATAACTAACCTCAGCTTCCTCTGGCTCTTGATTTTCAAATCGTGTATAAAGTCCTCTCGTGCCGAATTCGCGGGCGTAATTCAGTGGTAGAATGCCACCTTCCCAAGGTGGACGTCGTGGGTTCGAGTCCCATCGCCCGCTCCATTTTTTTGTTCCTATTAATCGTATTTCATCCAACTCCGTCCACCGCTCAAGTCGATCCCGATCCCTCGCGGCCCTTTAACCAGGGACAAGTCATCGTATTGCCCGCCACGAGCGCCTACCTGGGGGACCTGCCCCACCCCATCCTGCTGGAGGACGGGGAGGAGTCCACTCATTCGCTGGGAGGCTGGTTGTCGTCCTCCGCGGGATGGTTCCCGCCGGGAACCGGAACGCCGACGGGATTAAGGACCCTCGAGCCTGGATTATTTTTTGAGGGAATCGCCTATCCCTTCGAAAGCCTGCCGATCCTCCGATGGATCCCGATGCCCCAATCCGCCGGGCTTCTCGATTTTCCCGCCTCAGCCTGGTGGGGAAGGGAGGCGGCTGGCGGCGCGGTCCAAATCAACACGCCGCCCCTGAGCTCCCCCGCAACCAATGATTATTTATTGTGGGGCGGAGGGGGGGAATCCTTCGGTGCCAGGGATTCCCTCCTGGCCGACCCCGGCATGGCCGAACTCCACTTCCAAGGCGGCCCCCGAACCCCGGAAAGCGGGAGCGGCCGCTTTGAGGGCCTTGGCAAGATCCGCTGGTTTAAAGACGACGATTGGAAGCTGGAGAGCGGCTTGCTGGCGGCCCAAAATACCGATGATGACAATTGGTACTCCTTTTTCACGGACCTAATTTGGTCCGGCCCCAATTTTCAAACGATCCAATTCAAGCCCTTCTTCGAAACGGCCCAATTGAACGGGAGCCAGGCCCAGGAATGGGGCGGAGTCCTGAATTACCATTTCAACCTGGCCGGACTCGCCGAAAGCCACTTGGGGTTCGGTTACAGCCGGGAAAATTTCAGCGGCCTCCTTCCCTCCGTGGGCAGGGAGTACGCTCAAGCCGGGTTTTTGGGGGACGTGATCGGCATGCTCACCTTGGACTCGGCTTTCCGGCTGGATTTCACCAATGGGTCCGATGGGATTTTCAGTTATTTGGTCGGCCTCCAGGGAAACCAAGGCGACCTGACTTTGCTGGGGGATTGGGACAAGGGAGCCCTGGGTCCCGGGGCGGATGTCGAGCAGATGGATTTAGGCCTCCGGTTCCAACCCAACGATTCCTTAACGGGAACGGTTCAATACATCCGGCAGACGGTTCTCGGGAAGAATTTTAACGGGGGAGGGTGGCGGTCCCAATGGGCGGCGCCCAGGGGTCTGCTCATCTTCCAGAAAGCCGAAGCGAGATGGGAAGGCCGGTTTCTCGTCGACTCCCTGGACCAGGCGGTTTGGGACAACAGCGTAAAAATAACCGTCAGTTTCTTTAAGTGGGACAGCTTTTGGATCAAGGGACGGGTCCTCACGGGGTCCCCCTTTTATGGGGAAGCGGGAGCGGACTTTACGGTTTCCAAGGAGTTTCGGATATTCGTCTCCGCGGATAATGTGGAGGACCTGCCCTTGTCCTGGCCCGACCCGGAAATGCCGTTGGGAAGGCTGTTTCGCGCGGGAATCCATGGGCAATTTTGACGTCCCGATGGCTTTCTTGACCCTCCCTCCCGCCCATGTTAGTTTGAACCAATGAAAAGACTTATTTATTTGTTCCTGGCCTTGGCGGTGAGCGGCGGGGCCCTGGCCTTGGAACCGGGAACCAGCGGGGCGGATATCTTGAAAGTTCCCGTGGGAGTGCGGCCCGCGGCCTTGGGCGGAACTTACTCCGCCTTCGGGGATGATGTTTACGTCATGGGGTTTAATCCCGCGGGACTTTCCAGGGTGACGAAGTACAGCGTGGGATTGGACCATGTGCAGGGTTTCGGGGATGTTCAGATTGAGTCCTTGAGCCTGGCCGTTCCCACGAAAGACTATGGAAATTTCGGCGGACAAATCATATTCCGCCACCTGCCCACCATCCAAAACGCCCTCGCCACGGATCCGGCGGTTGACGCCAGTGACCTGGTGGTGACCATCGCGGACGCCCAGCAATTCGGGAAGGTCGCCATCGGCGGCTCCTTTAAAACCATCTTCTCGAGTTTAGGGGACAAACAGGCCTTCACCCAGGCTTTTGATGTCGGGATGAAGGTGCAATTCTTCGACACGGATTTCGCCCTGGTCGCCCAAAACATCGGGCCGGCAGTCCAGTTTCAACCCAACCCCCAAGGATCGGATCCCCTTCCCTTAACTTTCCGCCTGGGAATGGCCAGGCCCATTATCGTTTCCCCCGCCTCAACCCTGTTGGCCAGTGTGGAGCTGATGAACGTCCGGGATGAGGGAACCCAAGCTTCCTTCGGGGTCGAATATTGGCATCGAAGCGTCATCGCCATCCGTGCGGGATACCGCCTGAGCGACCAGGGCAACCTGGCGGGGGGTTTTTCCGCCGGGGCCGCGCTCCGCAATAATTTGGGTAAATTGGAATATGAAATTGGTTATGCCTGGCGCCCGGCCCCCGTGAGCAGCAGCTTTATCGCCAATTCCCATATTTTCGGACTTCTTTTTTGGTATTAAACCTAAAAATCGCCCCCCAAGTCCCCCAGCCCGCCGCGAGAGGACAAAAGCCCCCATGAGGGGAGTCCAATCCCGCCTTTTGGCTTTTGGTTGGGACTTGGCGCCAGGGGAGGTTCAAATGGCCTTTGTTTTTTTGATTTTGGGCAAGCCTCTTGGCCTCCTGGCGGCAGGCCCTCCCGTCTGACAAAAGCTTGACAACCACAGGGGTCCTCCCTAAACTCTACCCTTCTTTGGCGCCCCTGTCGGGGGGGCCTATTTTAGGGAGGAATTTATGTACGCTGTGATACAAGCCGGTGGAAAACAATACCGGGTGACGGAAGGTGACGTGATCAAACTGGACCGCCAAGCGGGTAATCCAGGGGATCCCATCGAGTTTACCCAGGTTCTCATGTTGGAAAACAACGGCCAATTGAAGGTCAAAAAAAGCGATGTGAAAGGGATTAAGGTTACCGGAAAAATCATCAGCAAAACCAGCGGGAAGAAAATCCGCGTTTTCCGCTACCGCCGCCGCAAAAACACGATGAAAACCAAGGGATCGCGGCCGAAGCACACGACCGTCTCCATCGAAAAAATTGTAACGGCATAGACCGAGAGAGGAATCAGTCATGGGACAGCATAAAGCAGGTGGATCCACCCGAAACGGACGGGACAGCAACAGCCAGCGCCTGGGCATCAAGGCGTTCGGGGGAAACTTGGTAACGGCCGGAAGCATCTTGATCCGTCAAAGGGGCCGCCGCTACAAGCCTGGACAAAATGTGGGAGTCGGCAAAGACGACACGCTTTTCGCCAAGGTGACGGGGTTGGTTTCCTTCCGCGAGTTTAAAAAAGGCTTTAAAAAAGTGAGCGTCGAAGCCAAAGAAGCTTGATCCTTTCTTTTAAACCTGAAAAAAACCCCGTCCTTTGGCGGGGTTTTTTTGTTTCCGGACCTTTTCAAGCTTGAACCGATCCGCCGCCCAGGGCGCCGGGACCGGATCAAGACGGAATGGGCGGAAAGCCGGACGGATAAGGGCTCATCTTTTAACCTTAACCCGGGGAGCTGGGCGGCCTTGGGGTTCAAGGGGCTTTTGGTCTGGATTTTTAAGATTCGAAACTGGGGAACCGCATGATTGTCGATGAAGTCACCATTACACTCGAGGCCGGAGCCGGCGGGGACGGTTGCTTGAGCTTCCGCCGGGAAAAGTATATTCCCCGGGGCGGTCCGGACGGCGGCAACGGCGGCCGGGGCGGGAGTATTTATTTGGAATCCCGCAATGACGTGAATACCTTGGTGGATTTCATCTACCATCCCCTCTATCGGGCCCATCACGGGGAACACGGCAAGGGCAAAAACATGCACGGCCGGGAATCGGATTCCATCACGATCCGCGTTCCGGTGGGAACCTTGGTTTGGGACGAAAACAAGAAGCTGATCACGGACATGAACGAGGACGGGAAAAGGTTCCTCATCGCCAAGGGCGGCCGCGGCGGGAGGGGCAACACGACTTTCGCCACTTCCACCCAGCAGGCGCCGAAGCTGGCGGAAAGGGGCGAGCCGGGAGAGAAAAAAGTCCTCCGCCTGGAGCTCAAGCTTTTGGCCGATGTAGGGGTCGTGGGATTTCCGAACGCCGGGAAATCCACCCTTCTGTCCCGGGTGACCCACGCCCATCCCAAGATCGCCGATTATCCCTTCACCACCTTGGAACCCCAGCTGGGCGTGGTCCGGCTTTCGGAGGGCCGCAGTTTCGTGCTCGCGGACCTGCCGGGCATCATCGAGGGTGCCAGCCAGGGCAAGGGGCTGGGCATCCGTTTTTTACGCCATTTGGAAAGGACCAAAATAATCCTGCACCTGGTCGAATTGGCGTCCCTGACCACTTTTGCCGAATTGGAAAAAAGGATCAAGGTCATCCGGGGCGAGATGAAAAAACACAGCGCCAAGTTCCTGAAAATACCCCAGGTGATCGTCCTGACCAAGACCGACGCGGCCACGGCCCTGCCGTTCCAGGCTTGGGCCCAAAAGCTCAGGAAAAAGGGAGGGAAGGTTTTGACCATCTCGGCGGTCACCGGCGAGGGGTTAAAGGAATTGCTGGAGGAGTGCTGGCGCCAACTGGTCAAGATCAAGGAAGCGGACTTGGCGGCCCCGCCGGAGGCGGAGAAGGTCCTCTACCAGGCCAAGGTCCGGTTTAAGGTCGCGAAAGACGGCGACGCGTTTCGCGTGACAGGGCCCGAAATCCAAAAATGGGTGGCCATGACCAATTTCAGCAGCCGGGACGCCCTGGAGCGGTTTTATAAGATCCTTCAGAGGATGGGCGTCATCCAAGCGCTGAAGAAAAAGGGCGTCCGGGAGGGAAGCGTTATCTATTGCGAGGGCGAGGAGCTGATATTCGAGTCGGAGCAATTGGGGGCCCGCCATGAAGTCTGAAAGAACCGAATTCATCACCCCGGTCAAAAGGGTGGTCATCAAGATCGGAAGCAGCCTGCTGGCCGACCCGAAAAAGAAGGCGATCAAAACGGGGTTCTTGCGGCACCTGGCGGGACAGGTGCGGACCCTCCAAGGCCGGGGGATCCAATGCCTGGTGGTGACCTCCGGGGCCATCGCGGCGGGCCTTTTTGAGATGGGCTTGCGGCAAAAGCCCAAGGAAATCGAGAAGCTCCAGGCCCTGGCGGCGGTCGGGCAAAGCAATTTGATGCACGCCTACGACGTGGTGTTTAAGAAGGAGGGCTTAAAAGTCGCGCAAATCCTTTTGACCAGGGAGGATTTGGAAAACCGCCACCGCTATTCGAACGCGCACAATACGGTCATGGAACTGCTCCGGCACAAGATCATCCCGGTCGTCAATGAGAATGACACGGTGGCCGTCGAGGAAATCAAGTTTGGCAACAATGACACCTTGGGGACCCTTGTCGCCCATTTGTCCCAGGCCGATCTATTAGTGCTCTTGACCGATACGGACGGCTTGTTTTCCGAGGACCCGAAAATAAACCCGAAGGCGGAACTGATATCGAGCGTCCGCAATATTGACGGGGTATTGGAGAGGGGCGCCTCCCGAACCAGGTCCCTTTTGGGGACCGGAGGGATGCAGACCAAGGTTCAGGCGGCTAAAAGCATGATGACTTCCGGTGTGCCGATGATCATCGCCAACGGAAACCAGCCCTATGTCTTAAAGGGGATATTCGAATCCAAGCCCATCGGAACCTTTTTTTTCCCCTTGAGGGCGAGGATGAGCAGCCGGAAAAATTGGCTGGCCTGGGGCGTGAAGCCCAAGGGCGAAATCATGGTGGATGAGGGGGCGAAAAAGGCCCTGGTGGAACTGAACAAAAGCCTGCTGCCCACCGGCATCCTGCGGATTCTCGGCGTTTGGGGCAGGGAGGAATTGGTTAAAATCACCGGCCCCGACGGAGGGGAAATCGCCAGGGGCTTGTCGAATTTTTCCTCCGGCGACTTGGACCTCATCAAGGGCCTGAAATCCAGCGAGATCCAGAAAAGACTCGGCCGGAAATCGCCGGACGAGGTTGTCCATCGGGACAATATGGTGAAATGGGATTAGCCGGACAGAGGTGGAAAAGGGCTTGATTCACCCGGGGCGGACCCGTTTGTTATCATGATTGTGGTTTTGCGGTTTAAAACCCCGGCGAAAAACGGTAAAATAATACCTATTTTAACCAGATCAGCCCCTGGGGCCAGGGTCCTATTTGAATAAGACGCTTAAACGTTAATGAGGTTTTGGACGAATGGCAAAAAAGAACTATTACGAGATCTTCAAATTATATCCCCCGATTGATTTGACCCAGCTTCAGGACGCCTATAAACAGTTGATTTTCGAGAACCACCCGGACCGCAATCCCGGACAGCAGGAATCGTCCATTGATAAGACAATGGAAATTGTGGAGGCCTATAACGTCCTCAGCGATCCTGAAAAGAGGGATATCTACAACTTCCAGGTCCGTACGGACATCCGGAAGGAACCGGGTGAATTGGTCGGGGCGAAAAGGGGACTGCTGAGGATGAAGTCCAAGGAGGAATCGGAGGCCGAGGACCATTTCAAGAAGGGCGTGGCCTTTTTCGAGGAAAAGGATAATTGGAACCAGGCCCAGCATGAATGGATTCTTTGCGTGAAACTGATTCCAGGTTTCGTGAATGCCCACTATAATTTGGGGGTTTTATTCGGATACCAGGGCAATTTTAAGGACGCGGTGTCTTGTTTCGAGCGGGCGGTGAAATACAACCCCGCCGAGTTCGAGGCGAAGAAGGCCCTGAGCACCGCGATGGGCTATGTTTACGGAAAAAAAGTTTGACGATCGGGGTTTAAATGGCGGACAAAGCGTTGGCGGTTGGAATTGACCTGGGAACCAGCAACTCCTGCGTCGCCTATCTCAACGGCGGGGAGCCGCAAGTCATCCCCAACGCGGATGGCTACCACACCACGCCCTCGATCGTGGCCCTGACGTCCCAAAAAAACTGGCTGGTGGGACTGGACGCCAAGCATCAGGCCATCACCAACCCCACGGGAACCGTCGCCTCCATCAAGCGTTTTATCGGACGGAAGATCACCGACGAGGATGTCCAAAGGGACAAAGCCCTCGTTTCCTACACGATCGAGGGATCGGAAAACAACGACATCCGCGTCAAGCTGGACGATCAGATGAAGTCCCCCGAGGAAGTTTCGGCGATCATCCTCCAAAAAATTAAGCAGGACGTCGAGGCCCGGTTGGGGGAGAAAGTGATCAACGCCGTGATCACGGTGCCGGCCTATTTCAACGATTCCCAGCGTCAAGCGACCAAGGACGCGGGAAAAATCGCAGGTTTCGAGGTGTTGCGGATCATCAACGAGCCCACCGCGGCGGCCCTCGCCTATGATTTTGACACGAAGAAAAACCAAAAAATCGCCGTTTACGACCTGGGGGGCGGGACCCTGGATGTGACCATCCTGGAACTCTTGAACGGCCTGTACCGGGTCCTGGCCACCTGCGGGGATACGCATCTGGGCGGGGATGATTTTGACCAGGCGATCATGCAATGGGTCCTTGAGAAGTTCCTGTCGGACCATGGAATCGACCTCCGGCAGGAGCCTGTGGCCCTCCAGCGCCTGAGGGAGGCGGCGGAAAGGGCGAAATGCGACCTGTCGGCTTCCGCCACGGTGGAAATCAACCTGCCCTTCATTACTAAAAAAGACGAAACGCCCCTCAGCTTGGCCTATTCCATCACCAGGGCGGACTATGAGGCATTGGTCGGCCCCCTGGTGGAAAGGACACTGGAGCCCTGCAAAAAAGCCCTCCGGGACGCGAACCTGACCCCGAACGATTTGAGCGACGTCCTGATGGTCGGCGGCATGACCCGCATGCCCAAGGTGCGGGAAACGGTCAAACGGTTCTTCGGAAAAGAACCGAACACGAAGGTCAACCCGGATGAATCGGTCGCCATGGGAGCGGCCATCCAGGCCGGGATCATCAACGGCAACGTCAAGAACGCCCTGTTGTTGGATGTGACGCCCCTCTCCCTGGGAGTCGAAACCCTGGGGGGGACTTTCAGCGCGATTATCCCCAGGAATACCACGGTTCCCACGAAAATGAGCAAATTGTACTCCACGGTCAAGGACATGCAGACCTCCGTCAACGTCAAGGTCCTCCAAGGCGAGTCGAAAGCCTCGAACAACAATAAGACCCTGGGGTTCTTCTCCTTCGTCGGAATCCCGCCGGCGCCGGCGGGCACCATCCAAATTGAGGTGACCTTCGCCATTGATTCCAACGGCATCGTCAACGTGACCGCGAAAAACGTCGCCACGGGCCAGATGCAGCAGATGAAGGTTTCCGCCACCAGCGGCCTGACGAAAGACGAACTGGACCGGCTGGTCCAGGCCGCCAAGGGCCGGGTGATCTCCGCCGCCGCCAAGGAAGAGCCGTCCAAGAAGGGGGCCGAGGACCCGGGGAAGAAACAAGCGCCCGGAACCCCCGCGGCCATGCCCTTTTTCCCGGCCTCCACCGCCCCGGAGGAGACCGGCGGCGACTCGGAATTTTTGACCGGGGACATGATCAATTCCTTCCTCAAAGATCCCGACGGGTCCCCGGGCAAGTGAAGTCCGTCGCGCTCTTCGGCGGCACGTTTAATCCCATCCACTTCGGACACCTCTCCATCGCCGAGGAAGTCCGGACGAAATACAACTTGGACAAGGTTATTTTCGTCCCGACCTGCGTGCCGCCGCACAAGGATCCGGCGGACCTGGCGGACTCCCGCCAGAGGTCGGTGATGGCGCACCTGGCGACCGTGTCCAATCCTTGTTTCGAGGTTTCCACCTTCGAGGTGGACAAGGGCGGGAAATCCTTCACCATCGACACGGTCAAGCATTTCGACCAGCTTTTCGGGGGAAAGGTCGCGATCTATTTCATCGTCGGCGCGGACATGCTGATGGAAATATCGACCTGGAAGAACATCGAGGAACTCCTCAAGCTTTGCCGGTTTATCGCCGTTCCGCGGCCCGGTTATGACATCCAAAAGATATTCAACCAATATTTTTTGGCGTCGGACAATTATTCCATCGCCTCCGAGCTGCTGGAAAACATTTCCATCGAAAACATCGCTATGCTGGACATCAGCGCCACCAACATCCGCCGCAGGGTGAAGGAATGGAAAAGCATCAAGTACCTGGTCCCGGAGCCGGTGGAGCAGTTTATCCACCATCAACAGCTGTATTTGTAGCGGGGAGAAACCAATGGAACTTTTGAACTACATGGAAGTGGTCGTCAAGAGGACGCTGGAGGAGCTGTTGGAGGACCCCTCTTACCAAAAGCTGGATTTTTCGGAAAAGGTGAAACTGGACATCCTGGCCTACACCCTGAACCACCTGCCGCCCAGGTACGTGGTGACGGAAAAGGGCCATCTGTACACCAGGGTCGATGAACTGAAGCACCAATTTAAGACGGATATATTGGTGGAGCTTTCCAAGGCCATCAAGCACGTCAAAGCGAATCCGCGTTAAGGAACCCATTGAAAAACACGAGCCTGTTGAAAAAAATAAAAGAATCGTTGGAAGATAAAAAGGGGATTGATATCCGGGTTTTGGATGTCCGGGATCTGGTCTCCTACGCGGATTATCTCGTCCTCTGCACCGGAACCTCCTCCGCCCACATCAACGCCTTGGTTTCCAATGTCCGGGACTCCGTCGCGAAAGCGGAAAGGCCGACCTACGTCAATCCCTCGAAGGACGACAGCTGGTGGATTTTGGATTTCGTGGACGTGGTGGTCCATGTCTTCACGGAGGACCGCCGCCGTTACTATGATCTGGACCAATTGTGGGGGGATGCCCCCCGGATTGAACCTTAGCCCTTCCTGCTCGATTTGATCAATTTTTGGCCAATGGTCAAATTCCGGTCAATCCACCTTCCATTCCCGTTTTGATCAAAAACCTTTAAATGGGCCCCTTTTACAAATTCCTTGGTCCAAAAACCTTATTTCCCGTGGCAAGGCCTTAATTTACCAAAAACCCTATATTCCCTTTAGATTAACGATTAAACATGGTCGAAAAATTGCATAAATATTACCCGAAGCGGTAAAATCGGTAAGGTTAACTGTTTACCAAGCGGGGTGCGGGGTTTCAGGTTCAATCGCTTTTAAAAAGGCGTTTATAATCTTAACGGGTCATTCATGGCAAAAAAATATTTATTGAATCAATTCATCGACGGCCAAAGGCAAAGAGCGATCCGGAAAGCTTTTTGTTTTTTGTTGTCCGCCCTTTTAGTGGCGGCCGTGCCGAGGGACGCGCGGGCCTTTTGCGCCACTCCCGGCAAGGACGGAGCCGTCGCCCTCACCGGCATCATCAATTCCTACTTTCCGGGAACCTCCAGCGCCATCGTCGGACAGACCTGGATTCCCATCGGACTGGGATCCGGTTCCGGCTCCCTCATCGCTGCCGGCGACCTCCTGCTGGTCATTCAAATGCAGGACGCCAACATCAACAACGCCAACGGCACAGGCTACGGCGCCAATGACGGGAGCGGCTCCGGCTCCAACGGGATTCGAAGCACGGGGCTTTACGAGTATGTCAAGGCGGTCGGTGTCACCACGGCCGCGGGAAATGTCACCATCGTCGGCACCGGCCCCGGCAGCGGACTCAACAACAATTATGACGCGGGAGCCTCAGGCGCCCAGGGCCAGCGGACCTACCAGGTCATCCGGGTGCCGCAATATTCCAACGCGACCCTTTCTTCCACCTTGACCTGCAAGGCCTGGGACGGCAGCACGGGAGGCGTCCTCGCCTTTGACGCGGCTTATGACACCAACCTCAACGGCGCGGTGGTGGACGTGAGCGGAATGGGCTTCCAGGGCGGAGGCGCCCAAAAGGTGAACGGGGGAGGGGCCGATTGTCCCGCCGCCGCCGCCACCGATTACCGCGACCGGGGAACCAATAACTTTTTCGGGCTCAAGGGAGAGGGAATCTGCGGCCTGCCCTGGCGCACCTATCGGAACGGCGCCACCACCATCACCGTCAATAACGGCGCCGTCACGGACGGTTATCCCGGAGGCGACAGGGGAAGGGGCGCTCCCGGAAACGCCGGCGGCGGAGGCAATGACAACAATCCCTGCGCGGCCAACGACCGCAACGCGGGCGGAGGCGGAGGCGGAAACGGCGGTCCCGGAGGCATCGGCGGAAACACCTGGGCCGGCAATTCGCCTTACGGCGGCATCGGAGGCGCCTTCTACGCGGCCAATGTCGCCCAACTGGTTTTGGGCGGAGGCGGAGGCGCGGGGAATAGGAACAACAACGGCAACGATAATCCCGCGCCCGGCCCCTACAACGACGGTGGAATCATCGAGGGCTCGGGCGGACCGGGCGGCGCCATTGTCCTGATCCGGACCAGCACCGTCAGCGGAACCGGAACCATCTCGGCCAACGGCGCGAACGGGTTGGACAACGAAAATGACGGGGGCGGCGGCGGCGGCGCGGGAGGCAGCATCGCGGTCATCGCCAATAACAACGCCGGCCTCGGCGGCTTGACCCTCAACGCGTTCGGCGGAAACGGCGGACACGCCTGGGTGAATGACGCGGCCATCCCCAGCACCGTCGACCGCCACGGACCTGGCGGCGGCGGGGGCGGCGGCTATATCTTCGCTTCCGGCACGGTCGCCTCGATGGACGTCACGGCCGGCGTGAACGGTTTAACGACCAACGGGTTGGACGCTTACGGCGCCTCCCCCGGCACGGCGGGAAGCACATCCGTCAATGCCGCCTATTCCAACACCGGCTCGGTCAACGGGGTCGACGCCGGGTATGTCTGCGCCCCCACGCCCACCCCCTGTAACTTTCCCGGGAATACCTGCACCTTCACCATTACCCCTACCTCCACGGTGATTCCTTGCCCCATCACCTTTGACTCGGTTTCAAAAGGCGTGGTCAACGCGGCCCAGTTGATTTTCAACCATACGACCGCCGGCTCCAGCGCTCTTTTAGTCGTTCAAGTTTCGCTTCAAAGTTCCGCCGCCAACGTCACTTCCATGTCCTATAACGGTGTCGCGATGACGTTAAAACGCCGTGATTCGGACGCTACCGCCAATGACAGCCTCGAGACCTGGTATTTAACCGGTCCTGCCGTTGGTACCTTTCCGATAACGATCAACGCTTCCGCCGGCGTCCGAATCCACGCCGGGGCCTCAAGTTATAACGGCGTCAATCAAACGACTCCCCTCGGCGCGACCAATTTTGTCCAGGGGGCCGGCGGCTCCCAACCCGAGAAAATAACCTTAACCACCACTTCCGCCAATAGTTTCATCGCTTCCATGTGCCTGGCCGATGGAAACGGCGGTTCCAACATTACGGCGGGCAACGCCTGGCAGAATTTCCGTTGGTCCCAAATCCTGAATGACTCGACCTTGGGGGATGATATGGCCGCCTCCAACCCCGGCCTTTACACCATGAGTTATAACGTGGGAGGAGGGAACAACGCCGACATGCAGGCGGTCGAGATCCTCTCCTCGAACTGTAATCCGACGCCGACCGCCACCAACAGCCCGACCAATACCCCGACGATCACGCGGACGCCCACCATTACGCCCACGAATACCCCGACCAATACGCCCACCATCACACCCACGAACAGCCCGACCAATACCCCGACCCAAACCCCCACCAACACTCCGACCAATACGCCCACCGCCACCCCTACGAATAGCCCGACCAGCACCCCCACCCAAACCCCGACGATCACCCCCACCAATACTCCGACCAGAACCCCTACGAATACCCCGACTAATACGCCCACCAATACTCCCACGAACACGCCTACCAATACACCGACTCCGACCTTGACCAACAGCCCCACGAACACCCCGACCAATACGCCTTCCAACACCCCCCCCCGGGCCCCCC
>Ga0265319_1000775_pt1 | contig 20770 bp, 16 predicted proteins | sample 4824metaG_FD_192443 | JGI IMG/M metagenome (GOLD analysis project Ga0265319, IMG submission 192443) | Rhizosphere microbial communities from Carex aquatilis grown in University of Washington, Seatle, WA, United States - 4-8-24 metaG | ecosystem: Host-associated > Plants > Roots > Rhizosphere >...
CGGCTGCACCTCTCGCAGTCCGCACAGCACAGCGGCGTCGGCCAGCCGATGCTGCTGAACGCCGCCTACCTGCTCGAACCGGCCGACTCGGTTACCTTCACCGCGACGGTCGCGGGCCAGGCGAGCGCGCACCCCGAGCTGCGGGTCGAGCTGACCGGGCCATGGCCGCCATACTCGTTCGCCGGAGAAGACGATGACGCGGACCTGAACATCGACCTTGGCCCGCTCGGCCCGCTGCTTGACTCATGAGGCGGGCAAGGCCGTGCTGGTTGCTAGGGATTCCTCGCCCGCCGCACCCGGTCACTGCAGCGCCCACTCGCTGAGGGCGGCGAGCAGCGCCAGCCCGGCCGCCAGCCAGGTGACCTGGTCACCGACGAGGCCGCTGTGCAGGCGGCGCAGCCATCCGGTGCCGGCGGCCAGTGCCCGGCGGAGCCGGCGGGCCCGCCGGCCTGCGGCGATGCCCGCCACGCAGAGCGCGGCAACCACCTGGCCCAGGTCAGCGAGGACACCGCCCGCGGACGCCGACGCCGGGACGGCGATCGGGCCCGGCGTGGGAACAGGAGCGCCGCGGGTGCCGAGTACGGCCGCCGCGTAGGCCGCCCGGTCCGAGAAGGCCGCCGCGGCGGCCGCGGCATGTTCCGCCATGCCGGGTGCCAGCCCGAGCCCGAGCCCGATGGCGAGCAGCGCCAGCGGCGGGGCCACCATGGTCAGCGGCACGCCACGCCGGTGACCTGACCGCTCCCGCCCGTCCCGCGGCCGCTGCGCGCCAGCGGTGTCGGATCGGTCCTCGGCCTCTTCTCCGGGGTCGTCCGCGGTATCCGTGCTCTCATCCGGGCTCTGCGTATCTCCCCAGCCCAGCCAGATCCGGGCCGCGGCCCGTAGCACGGCTCCGCTTGAGGTGATCAGGGATAGCGCGATCACGATTTCCAGCCACGGCAGGCCAGCCTGGTCCGCCGCCTCCACCAGCAGCGCGTGCCCGGTCGAGGACACAAAGGGCGGCAGGTCGGCCAGGACCAGCGCGCCCGCCGCGATCGTGACACCGGTGACCGCCAGCCCGCGCCCGCGGCCGCGCAGCCTGGTCTCGCTGACGCTGGCCCGCTCATGCTGCACGACGCCGACGCCGAGGAACAGCGCGGACTTGGCCAGGCCGTCGCCGATCACGAGCAGCGACGCGCCGGCGAGGCCCAGCGGGGTAAGCAGGCCGGCCCCGATCAGGTAAATGCCCAGGTGACTCATGGTGACAAAGGCGAGCATCCGCTTGAGCTGCAGCTGGGCCAGTGCCATGGCCGCCCCGACCAGCGCGGTGAGGATCCCCAGCCCGAGCAGCACCGTCCGCATCCGCAGCCCGGGGCCGCCGGCCAGGCCGGAGAAGACGGTGTCCCACATCCGGATCACCGCGAACAGCCCGAGCTCGCTCATCACCCCGGCGAACAGCACGCAGACCGGGATCGGGGCCGAGCCGTAGGCGTCCGGCAGCCAGAAGTGGAAGGGAACGACCGCGGCCTTGACCAGGAAGCCGCCGGCCAGCAGCGCGAACGCCACCACGATCAGCCCGTCAGCGTGCTGCCCCGCCAGTGCCGCCCCGATCTGGGCGAGGTTCAGCGAGCCGGTGCGCGCGTACAGGAAACCGATGCCCATCAGGACGGACATGCCGCCGAGGCTGTTGGTGACCGCGAAGTTGATCGCTCCTTGCAGCGGCCCGGGGTACCCGGCGTTGTAGCCGGTGAGCGCGAACGCGGTCACGGCGACCAGTTCGAACGCGACGAACAGGTTAAACAGGTCCCCGGTCAGGCAGAAGTCAACGCTGCCGGCCAGGAAGATCAGGACCAGGGCGTGGTGGCGGCCGCGGGCGCTGTCGAAGTGCCGCCAGCAGTAGACCAGGGCGGCGCTGGCCAGCAGCCCCGCCAGGGACGCCATGGCCGCCCCGAGCGGGCCGACCGCGTAGTCGACCCCGATGGCCATGCCCGCGGCGGGACGCCAGCCGGAGAACCAGTAGATCATCGGGCGGCCCGCACTGGCGGCCGTCAGGATCAGGGTCAAGGTGGTGGTGGCGAGCGCGGTCGCGATGGCGATCAGATCCCTGGCCCACCGGGGCAGCAGCCGGCTGAACCCGGCCAGCAGGGCCGCGCCAGCCAGCGGAACCGCGATCGACGCGGGGACGACGGCTGAAGCCGACGCGGCGAGGTCCACGGCGGTCACTCCCTGGTGGCCCGGAGCGCGTCGGGATCCAGCGTCCCGGCTCGCTTGTGCACCTGCACGGCCAGCGCGAGCAGCAGGCCGGTAACCGCGGCGCCGATCACCACGTCGGTGAGCGCCAGCGCCTGCATGACCGCGTCGACGGCCGGCCCCGGGTGGGCGGGGAGGCTGACGAACACCGGGGCGTGACCGCCGCTGCGGTACCCGATCTCCAGCAGCAAGATATCGGTGGCGGATTGCGAAACCGACAGGCAGACCACCAGGTGGATAAGGTTGCGGCTGGTCACGACGCCGTAGATGCCGATGAGGAAGAGCCAGGCGACGACGCCGTAGGCCAGGGCACTCATGGCCGCCTCGTCCGGATGACCGCCGTCTGATCGAGGAACTCCGCGGCCAGGATCGCGAAGCTGCCCGCTACCTCCACGCCGACGACCAGGTTCAGCAGCCAGATGGTGCCGCCGGAGAGCAGGTTCCCCGGGCCACCGAGGCCGACGACGTTGCTCAGGAACGAAGCGCCGGCCAGCAGGCCGAGCAGTCCGATGACCACGTACCCGGCGGCGCCCGTCCCGTCGGCGGCCTCAAGCAGCGGGGCCGGCTGGAACCGCTCGACCGTTCTGTAGTTGGTGCCCAGGTAGACGACGTAGATGGCGCTGGCCAGGATCACCCCGCCCTGGAAGCCGCCGCCCGGGGTGAGCTGGCCGTGCGTAACGGTCTCGATGCCGGTCAGCGCGAGCAGCGAGCTGAGGAGCACCGCGAGCAGCCACACCGCCGGGCTGGGCGCCGGGATGGCCCGGTCCGGCGCCTTATCCGCGGGCAGCTCACGGGTCTCATCGCTGAGCGGCCGCAGCAGCACGGAGATTCCGGCCACCGCGGCGAGCAGGATGAACTCCTCGAACAAGGTGTCGATTCCGCGGTAGTCGAAGCTAATGGCCGACACCACGTCGGTGACGTGCCGCTGCCGTGGTGCGAGTTCGTTCAGCATCCGGGCGTAGGCACTGAGCTGGCTGCCGAACGACGGCAGGCCGGCCAGGCCGACGCCCAGGGCCACTGCCAGCGCGGGCGCGGCCACCGCGAAGAACACCAGGCGCGCGCGCCGGCTCATTCCCGGTCCTTCCGTACCTTGGCCAGGCTGAGCAGCACGATCAGCGGCAACGCGATGGCGCCCACCACGATCTGTGAGAGTGCCACGTCTCCGGCCTGCAGCGACAGGTAGAGGAAGGCGAGCCCCAGCCCGAAGAACCCGGCGACGAAGGCCTGGCGCAGCGGATCGGAGGTCAGCACCACGGCCGTGCCCGACACGGTCACCCAGGCCAGCGCGACCGCGATCACCGCCTCGTTCATCGTTCCGGCCCGGAAGCGCCCGCGGCCTCGTCCTGTGGATCCGACCAGGTGGCACCGCGCCGGATCGCGATGGCGCGGGCGACGGCGTGGCCGGCCAACGGGTTGGCGACGATCAAGATCAGGGCTACGCCGACGGCGGCCAGTCCGGACGCCGAGAGGCCGACGCGCAGCACGACCGAGGCGCAGATCCCGGCCGAGCCGAGCATCGCCGCCGGGGTGGTCAGGTGCAGCCGGTCGAGCGGGTCGCCGAATACCGCCATTCCCGCGCACGAGCCCACCACAACCACCAGCCCCGCCACCAGCAGCGCGGTCGAGATGACCCCGGTCACCGTCATCGCCCAGTCACCGTCATAGCCACCGTTCCAGGAATCGCGCGAAGGCCACCGACCCCCCGCTCGACAACGCGGCCAGCACCACGGCCAGCGATGCCAGCCCGGGTTCGCCGTACCCGACGGCCAGGCACAGCACGGCCAGCGCCTGGACCGTGCCGGCCAGCCCCAGGGCCACCACCCGGTGCTCGGAGTCGAAACGGAAGCACACCCACGCGCAGGGGATCAGCGCCGCCTGCAGTACCAGTGCCGCCGCCAGGAACCAGTTCATCCCGGCAGCCCCGAGGGTGCGTCGGCCAGGCGTGCATCACGCGGGGGGGCGCCGGCCAGCTGGTGCACAAGCGCCGTGCCGGCTTCCATGTCGATGTCCACGACGACCGTGTTCGGCGCCGCGGACAGCAACGCGGTCAGCACCGCTTCCCGACGCGCGGCCGGCCATCCGCGGACGTCCGGGCCGGCGTCGAGCGGCACGGTCAGCAGGGCGCCCGGCCCGGCCGGGCGGCCGGACGCCTTGCGGGCGGCCAGCGCGAAGACCTGCCCGGTCTCGGCCACCACCTTCCACGGCACGGCCGCCAGCGTGCGCAGGTCGGCGGCCCGGAGGCTGGGTACCATCCTTCCGCGCTCGCTGAGGAAGTACGCGACGCCCACGGCAAGCACCGCCGCAATCGACCCCGCCGCCAGGTCCTGCGGGTCTGGCTGACCGGCGAGCACGATCCACATTCCGAGCAGGGCGCCCGCGTAGATCAGCCCGCCTGTCACCAGGAACAGCCACCTCGGGCGCTCTGGTCCCGGCGGGCTGTCCTCCCGCCGGCCCGCTTCATCCCGCTCAGACATGCAACCTCCCCGGGCACGGGGCGGCGCCAGGGTTCTGCTTGGCCATGTGCTGGCGCCTTCCCTGGCCAGGCGGGGGCAAACAAGGTTTAGCCGGGCCGAGCCGAGGTATCTGCTGGTGCAGTTGGAAGGGGAACACGCGGATGGGTGTGCGGACCTGGATCGAGGGATGGCCGGCGTACCGGCAGGCCACCGGGACCGACCGGCTCGGGCGGGGCGCGGCGGTCAAGAGCGAGGCCAGCGCGCGGCTGACCGCGCGCACGGCGTCCGCCGACAAGGTTGTCAAGTCGGTGTGCCCGTACTGCGCGGTGGGCTGCGGCCAGGACGTCTACGTCAAAGGCGAGCGGGTCGTGCAGATCGAGGGCGACCCGGACTCGCCGGTGTCCCGCGGGCGGCTGTGCCCCAAGGGGTCGGCCAGCCTGCAGCTCACCACCGGCAGCGCGCGGCGCTACGAGGTGCTCTACCGGCGGCCGCACGCCACGGGCTGGGAGCGGCTGGGCCTCGACCAGGCGATGGACATGATCGCCGACCGGGTGATCGCGTCCCGGCGGGCCGGCTGGCAGTGGGAGGCGGACGGCAAGCGGGTCAGGCGGACCCTCGGGTTCGCCTCGCTTGGCGGTGCGACGCTGGACAACGAGGAGAACTACCTGCTCAAGAAGCTGTTCACCGCGCTGGGGGCGGTGCAGATCGAGAACCAGGCGCGCATTTGACACTCCGCCACCGTCCCCGGTCTGGGGACCACGTTCGGGCGCGGCGGCGCCACCACGATGCAGCAGGACCTGCAGAACGCCGACTGCATCGTCATCGAGGGCTCGAACATGGCCGAGTGCCACCCGGTCGGCTTCCAGTGGGTGATGGCGGCCAAGGCGCGCGGCGCCACGGTGATCCACATCGATCCCCGGTACACGCGGACGAGCGCGGTCGCTGACCTGTACGTGCCGCTGCGCGCCGGGTCGGACATCGTGCTGCTCGGCGCACTGATCAACTACGTGCTGAGCAGCGGGAAGTACTTCCGCGACTACGTGGTGAACTACACCAACGCGGCGACGATCATCAGCGAGGACTTCAAGGACACCGAGGACCTGGACGGGCTGTTCTCCGGGTTCGACCCCGAGAGCCGGGTCTACGACACCGAGGCCTGGGGGTACGAGGGCGTCGACGTGCCTGCCGCATCGGGCGAGCGGGACCGGCAGCAGGACGACGCGGGCGACGGGGACGGCGCGGGCGACGGGTCCGCGACGTCATCCGTGCGACAGGCTGGGCGCGGCGAGGCGCACGGCTCCGGCGGCGCGCACGTCGGCACGCCGCGCAACGACCCGTCGCTTGAGCATCCCCGGTGCGTCTTCCAGATCCTGAAGCGGCACTTCGCCCGGTACACGCCGGAGGCCGTGGAACAGGCCTGCGGCGTGCCGCAGGCGGCCTTCCGCCAGGTCTGCGAGCTGGTGACCGCCAACTCGGGCCGGGAAAGGACGACGGCCTTCGTCTACAGCGTCGGCTGGACGCAGCACACCGTCGGCGTGCAGTACATCCGCGCGGCGTCGATCCTGCAGACACTGCTCGGCAACATGGGGCGCCCCGGCGGCGGCATCCTCGCGCTGCGCGGGCACGCGTCCATCCAGGGGTCCACCGACATCCCGACGCTGTTCGACCTGCTGCCCGGGTACATCCCGATGCCGCACGCGCACACCAACGAGGACCTCGACGCGTTCATCGAAGCCGAGGGGACCGACAAAGGGTTCTGGGCGAACATGCGCGCCTACACGGTCAGCCTGCTCAAGGCGTGGTGGGGCGATGCCGCTACCGAGGCGAACGACTTCTGCTTCGACTACCTGCCCCGGCTGACCGGCAGCCACTCGACCTACGAGACCGTGATGGCGCAGCTCGCCGGGGACTGCGAGGGCTACTTCGTGCTCGGCGAGAACCCCGCGGTCGGCTCGGCGAACGGCAAGCTGCAACGCCTCGGCATGGCCAATCTCAAGTGGCTGGTGGTGCGCGACTTCTCGCTGATCGAGTCCGCGACGTTCTGGAAGGACGGGCCGGAGATCGACAGCGGCGAGCTGCGCACGGAAGACATCGGCACCGAGGTGTTCTTCATGCCCGCCGCCGCGCACACCGAGAAGAGCGGCAGCTTCACCAACACCCAGCGGATGCTGCAGTGGCACCACGCGGCGGTGGAGCCGGCCGGGGACGCGCGCAGCGAGCTGTGGTTCGCCTACCACCTGGGGCGGCTGATCCGGTCCAAGCTGGCCGGCCCCGATGGCCTGGCGGGTGTCCCCCCAGCTGGCCCGGCCGGCACCACGGATGAGATGGACCGGCCAGTGCTGGACCTGACCTGGGACTACCCGGTGGCGGAGGCGACGGAGGAACGGGGGCTTGGTGAGCCGTCCGCCGAAGCGGTGCTCGCGGAAATCAACGGCTGGGACGCCGGCGGCAAGCCGCTGCCTGCCTATACCGAGCTCAAGGACGACGGATCCACCGCGTGCGGCTGCTGGATCTACTGCGGCGTGTACGCCGACGGGGTTAACCAGGCGGACCGGCGCAAGCCCGGCCGCGAGCAGAACTGGATCGCCCCCGAGTGGGGCTGGGCCTGGCCCGCGAACCGACGCATCCTCTACAACCGGGCCTCGGCGGATCCCGACGGCAAGCCGTGGAGCGAGCGCAAGGCCCTGGTCTGGTGGGACGCGGAGGAAGGGAAGTGGACCGGGCACGACGTCCCCGACTTCGTGCCAGACAAGGCGCCGGACTACGAGCCGCCCGATGACGCCACCGGGCCCGCGGCGCTGTCCGGGCGTGACCCCTTCATCATGCAGTCGGACGGCAAGGCATGGCTGTACGCGCCCGCGGGCCTGCTCGACGGGCCGCTGCCCGCGCATTACGAGCCACAGGACTCGCCGCTCCGCAACCTGCTCTACGGGCAGCAGCGCAACCCGGTCAGGCAGGTCAAGCCGTTCAGGCACCCGGACAACCGGTTCCAGCCGAGCAACGGCTCGCCAGGCGCTGAGGTGTTCCCGTACGTGGCGACCACCTTCCGGCTGACCGAGCACCACACCGCGGGCGGGATGAGCCGGTGGCTGCCGTACCTGGCGGAGCTGCAGCCGGAGTTCTTCTGCGAGGTGTCGCCGCAGCTGGCCGCCGAGCGGGGCCTTGAGCACCTCGGGTGGGCCACCATCATCACCGCGCGCAACGCGGTGGAGGCCCGCGTGCTCGTCACGGCGCGGATCCCGCCGCTGACCGTGGCGGGCCGCCGACTGCACCAGGTCGGGCTGCCCTACCACTGGGGCTGGACCGGGTACAGCACCGGCGACTCGGCCAACGACCTGGTCGGGGTCAGCCTTGACCCGAACGTGCATATCCAGGAGACCAAGGCGTTCGCCTGTGACATCAGGCCCGGGCGGCGTCCCACCGGGGCGGCGCGTCCAGCGCTCGTCCGGTCATACCAGGAGCGGGCCGGGATCACCGAGCAGACGGGGATGGAGCCATGACCACGATCGAGGTGCGGATCGGCCCTCGTCCGGACTCCGGTCCTGACGGGATGGACAGCTACCCGGGCGAGCAGCCGCGGATGGGGTTCTTCACCGACACGTCGGTGTGCATCGGCTGCAAGGCCTGCGAGGTGGCGTGCAAGGAGTGGAATCGCGTGCCGGAGGACGGGCTGGTCCTGACCGGCATGTCCTACGACAACTCGGTGGGGCTTGGCGCGGACACCTGGCGGCACGTGGCGTTCATCGAGCAGCAGCGGCCACTGGGCGTCACGGACGGTGATCCCGGGGCGGGCGACGGCGGGGCGAGCGGCGCGGACGGCGCTGGCGGGGACGGCGCTGGCGGGGACGGCGCTGGCGGGGACGGGGGGCTGCGCTGGCTGATGGCGTCCGACGTGTGCAAGCACTGCACGCACGCCGCCTGCCTGGACGTGTGCCCGACCGGGGCGCTGATGCGCACCGAGTTCGGCACGGTCGTGGTGCAGGCGGACGTCTGCAACGGCTGCGGCTACTGCATCCCGGCTTGCCCGTACGGGGTGATCGACCAGCGCAAGGAGGACGGCCGCGCCTGGAAGTGCACGCTGTGCTACGACCGGCTCGGCGCGGGGATGGAGCCGGCCTGCGCCAAGGCGTGCCCCACGGACTCGATCCAGTTCGGGCCGCTCGAGGAGCTGCGCGAGCGGGCGGCGACCCGGGTGGAGCAGTTGCACGCGGCGGGCGAGGACAGCGCGCGACTCTACGGCCACGACCCGGGCGACGGCGTCGGCGGCGACGGGGCGTTCTTCCTGCTGCTCGACGAGCCTGAGGTGTACGGGCTGCCGCCGGACCCGGTGGTGACGACGCGGGACCTGCCGTCGATGTGGCGGCACGCCGGCGCGGCGGCCGCGACGCTCGCCGGGCTCGCCGCGGTCTCGTTCGCCGCGGGCGTGCTCGGCGAGCGGCTCGGGCTTGGGGGGCGGCGATGAGTGAGGTCCGGGTCACCAGGAAGGGGCTGCGCGGCGAGCGGCCGGGCCGGGAGGCGATCCCCGGCAAGACAGGAGACGATGCCCGGCGCTGGCGGCGCAAGGGGCGAGCCGAGCAGCCGATGGTGCCCGAGCCTGAGTTCACCTCCTACTACGGCAAGCCGGTACTCAACCCGCCGGTCTGGGAGGCGCGGGACATCGCCGGGTACCTCTTCCTCGGCGGCCTCGCGGGCGGCTCGTCGCTGCTCGCGGCCGGCGCGGACCTCACCGGCCGCCCGGAGCTTGCCCGCGCCGCGAAGGCCGGCGCGGGCGCCGCCATCACCCTGTCACTGGCCGCGCTCATCCATGACCTGGGGCGGCCCGCCCGGTTCCTCAATATGATGCGGGTGTTCAAGGTCACCTCGCCGATGAGCGTCGGCACCTGGCTGCTCAGCGGCTACGGGCCGGCCGCCGGGGTGGCCGCCGCCAGCGCGCTGACCGGGCGGCTGCCCCGGATCGGTGCCGCCGCCACCGTGGGAGCAGCAGTGCTCGGGCCCGCCGTCGCGGCCTACACCGCCGCGCTGATCAGCGACACCGCCGTGCCGGCCTGGCATGACGGGTACCGGGAGATGCCGTTCATGTTCACCGGGTCGGCCGCGATGGCGGCGGGCGGGCTCGGCCTGCTCGCCGCGCCGGCCGCCGAGTCAGGGCCAGCGCGCAACCTGGCGTTGCTCGGCCAGGTCATGGAGATGGCCGCCTTCGAGCGGATGACGCGGCGTATCGGGATGACGGCCGAGCCGTACCGGGCCGGCCGCGGCGGCGCGTACATCCGGGCGGGTCAGGTGCTCGGCGCGCTCGGTGCGACGGGGGCGGCGCTGTCCGGCACTCCCCTGGTGCGCGGCGCCCGGCCGCGCCGGGTGATCGCCGCGCTGTCCGGCGCCGCGCTGCTCGGCGCGTCCGCCGCGACCCGGTGGGGCGTATTCCACGCGGGGATGGAGTCGGCGCGCGACCCGAAGTACACGGTCGTCCCGCAGCGGCAGCGGCTGGCCGAGCTGTCCGCCCCGGCCGGCCGTCCGGTGGGACTGCCGCCCGCCTGACGTCACGGTCGCCCCGATTGCCCTGGGTCGCCCGATTGCCCTGGGTCGCGCGGGTGCCCGGTCAGGCGGCGAACAGGGCCAGCACGCGCGACCACGCGTCCTGCCTGGCCTGCTCGCTGTACTGCGGGGTGTCCGGCCACCAGAACGCATGGTCCACCCCTGGGTAACTCACCACCTGATGGCCGGGGCCGGCCGCGCGCAGCGCCTCGGCGATCTGCTTGCGCTGCTCGGCGGTGATCAGGAAGTCGTCCTCGCCAACCAGGTAGAGCAGGCGCCCGTTGATCCCCGCCGCCAGGTCAAGCGTCGGGGACGGCTGGCTCAGTGGTATGTCCGTGCTGGTCAGCCAGCCGCCGTAGAGGACGGCCGTCCGGTCGATGTCCAGCGAGCAGGCCGCAAGGAACGCCAGGTGACCGCCCGCGCTGAACCCGGTCATGGCGATCCGCTCGATGCCCGGCTGGGAGCGCAGCCAGGCGATGGCGGCGGCGGTGTCGTCGAGCGCGTGCGGCCGGCGCAACTGGTTCAGGTAGCCGAAGCCCTCAGCGCGGCCGGCGTCGTCGCGCTCCAGCCAGCGGCCGGGCGGCGCGGACCGATGGTAGAACTCCGGGGCGAGCGTGAGGTATCCCGCGTTGGCGAGGTCGTCGGCCACGCCCCTGATGCCGGGATCCACGCCGAACAGCTCGTGCGCGACGATCACGCCGGTGGCCGCGACGATCGCTGGCCTGGCCAGGTAGGCGGGCAGTACCGTGCCGTCGGATACGGGTATCGAGGCCGTTGTCATGCCCCCAACCCTAGGAAGGGCCACCAGCGGTAACCAGAGCGTGTCATTACTACTACCGCCATGATTAGGCTGGGTGCCATGGCATCCGCCGGAGATCCGCGTGCGCTCGGCGAACTACTCCGGTCGCGTCGGATGAGGCTCGCGCCCGCCGACGTGGGGCTGCCGCCTGGCGCCCGCCGGCGGACGGCGGGCCTGCGCCGCGAGGAGGTCGCCCAGCTCGCCAGCCTGTCCGTCACCTACTACACGTTCCTCGAACAGGGCCGTCAGGCGCGGCCCTCTGAGCGCGTCCTTGACGCGCTGGCGGCCGCGCTCCGGATGACGCAGGCCGAGCGGCGGTACCTGCTTGCCCTCGCGTACGGTCCCGATGACGCCGCGCCGGACGGCACGTCCGACGGCGCGCCGGCGACCGAGCGGGTCAGCCCGGGTGTCGCCGATCTCGTGCGCCGCCTGGAGCCGAGCCCCACCCTGGTCAAGGGACGGTGCTGGGACGTGCTCATCGCCAACCCGGCCGCACGCGAGCTGTTCGGCGACTGGTCGGGGACCCCCGGGATGAGGAACCTCGTCCGCTGGATGTTCACCAGCGACGCGGCCAGGGAGATCTACCTGGAGTGGGAACCCGAGGCACGGGCGATGCTCGGCCGCTTCCGGCTGGCCGCCGCGCGGCACCCGGGCGACCCGCGCCTCGCGCGGCTGATCGCGGAGCTGCGGCGGGACAGCCCGCAGGTCCGCGACTGGTGGCCGGCCCACGACGTGAGCCCGATCGGCGGCGAGGGGGTGAAGAAGCTGCGCCATCCGCGTTTCGGGCCCGTCGAGTACGCGCACGTCGTCTTGCAGGTGGCCGACAACCCGGACCACGTGCTTGTCACCTACTCGCTCGCGGAGGGTGCGGGGCGGCCAGCGGCCCGCGGGTAACGGGGCGCTAACTAGTCAGGCATCTTGTCCTGATTCACGGCTTCACCGCACACTACTTGCCATGAAGCGGATCGCCTGGGGTCTCGCCGGGGCCTCCGTGGCACTGACGGCCGTCGCGCTGGCTCTCGCCTACCTCGGCCGGTCAGCGCAGCCCGAGGGGAGCTCGCTGACCCTCGCCGGGGTCTCGCAACTGCTTGTCGCCGTCGGCGCGGCCGTGATCGGGGCCCTCATCGCGTCCCGGCACCCGGGTAACCGGATCGGCTGGCTGGCCCTGGCGGGCGGCGTCACGCTCCTCCTTAGCGAATGCTGCAAGGACTACGGGGTACGCGCGCTGATCGCCGCGCCAGGATCGCTGCCGGCCGGCCACCTGGTCATGTGGCTGTACTGGGTGACCGGCTTCCTGCCCTGGACGATCCTCGGGATCACGCTGCTGCTGTTCCCCGACGGCCGACTGCCCAGTCCGCGCTGGCGCCCGGTGGCCTGGCTCCTGGCCGCGATCTTCGCCTGGGGCGACATCCAGGCGATCGTGGGCGCGACCCTGGCCTGGTCGCACCCGTTCGTCTCCCTGTACCAGGTGTACCTGCCGGGGCCGTTCGCGGGAATCCTGTTCGCGCTGCCTGCCGCGCTGGCCGTGTGCGCGCTCGCCGTCGTCATACGGTTCTTCCGGTCCTCGGGTGAGGAGCGGCTGCAGCTGACCTGGTTCGCTGCCGCGACGACTGTCCTCGGCGGCGCCCTTGTCCCGCGCATCCTCACCGACTCGACGGCCTCCATCATCGTCATGGACGTGGCGCTGATCTGCCTTGAGGTGACCATCGCGGTCGCCGTGCTGCGGTACCGGCTGTACGACATTGACATCGTGATCAGCCGCGCGCTGCTGTACGCGGGACTCGCCGCGTTCATCACCGCCGTCTACGTCGTCCTGGTGGCCGGGGTCGGGGCGGCGGCCGGCGCGCGGTCGAGCACCTGGCTGTCCGCCGTCGCCGCGGCCGTCGTGGCGGTGGCCTTCCAGCCGGTGCGGGCGCGGGCGGCGCGGCTGGCCAACCGGGTGGTGTACGGGCGGCGGGCCACGCCCTACCAGGTGCTGTCCGACTTCGCCGGGCGGATCGGCGGCGCCTACTCGGTCGAGGACGTGCTACCTGACCTGGCCCGCGTGGTGGCGGCGGGCACCGGGGCGCGCCGCGTCGTGGTCTGGCTGACGGTCGGCGGCGAGCTGCGCGCCGTCGCTTCCACCGACCCGGCCCTGCCCGACGGCCTGCCCGACGCGGACGTCGTGGTCCCGGTGACCCGGGATGGCAGGCTGCTCGGCGCCATCGGCATCACCATGCCACGGGGCGAGCCGCTGCAGCCGGCCGGCCGGCAGCTGGTGGCGGACGTGGCCGCGCAAGCCGGCCTTGCGCTGGCCAACGTGGGCCTGGTCGAGGACCTGCGGGCCTCCCGCCAGCGCCTGGTGACCGCGCAAGACGAGGCGCGCCGCCGGCTGGAGCGGAACCTGCACGACGGCGCTCAGCAAGACCTGGTCTCCCTGGTGATCAAGGCAGGGCTGGCCGCCGAGCACTCCGCGGGCCTTCCTGAGGCGTGCCAGGCCCTGCACGAGCTCCGCCGCGACGCCACCGCGGCGCTGGAGAACCTGCGCGACCTCGCCCGTGGCATCTATCCGCCGAGGCTGGCCGACCTCGGCCTCGCCGCCGCCCTCGGCGCGCAAGCCAGCAGATCGGCACTCCCCGTCACGGTCGACGCCGCCGCACTCGGCCGGTTCCCCGAGGAGACCGAGGCCGCCGTCTACTTCTGCTGCATCGAGGCATTGGCGAACATCGCCAAGTACGCCGCCGCGTCCCGCGCGGCCATCACGCTGCGCGCCGCCAGTGGAACGCTCACCTTCTGCGTCGCGGACGACGGCTCCGGGTTCGACGCCGCCCGTACCCCGCTCGGCGCGGGCCTGCGGAACATGTCCGACCGCCTCTCCGCCCTTGGCGGCCACCTTGAGGTGACCTCAGCGCTGGGCCAGGGGACCACCATCACCGGCCGCCTCCCGGTACCCGTCATGGTGCCCTTAGCCTGGTTCGTCGAGTGCCGCGCCCGGGCCGTTGCCGACGACGCTGGCCGTCAGGGGTGTCACCGTCTCACCGGGCAAACGACAATGTCAATCATCAAAATAACTTATTGGCACCATATAGCACCTTAATAGGTTATCAGTGCGAATCGCGGCCGACCTGGTGGCCGCTGGCACCGGTGAGGAAATCAAGGTCGCAGCCCGTGTCGGCCTGCTGGACGTGCTGGGTGTAGAGCCAGGTCCAGCCGCGGGCGGCGGCGGGCGGCGGCGGGGCCCAGGCGGCCCGGCGGGCGGCGAGCTCGTCGTCGGAGACGTCGAGGGTGAGCGTGCGGGCCGGGACGTCGAGGGTGATCCAGTCGCCGGTGCGGACCAGGGCGAGGGTGCCACCGGCGGCGGCCTCCGGTGCAACGTGCAGCACCACGGTCCCGTAGGCGGTGCCGGACATCCGGCCGTCGCAGATCCGCACCATGTCACGGACGCCGCGCTTGAGGAGCTTGGCGGGCAACGGCACGTTGGCGGTTTCCGGCATGCCCGGGTAGCCCTTGGGGCCGCAGTAGCGGATGACCAGGACCGTGTCCTCGTCGGCGTCGAGGTCCGGGTCAGCGGCGACCGCGTGGTAGGCCTCCGGCGAGTCGAAGACGAGGGCACGGCCGCGGTGCTTGAGCAGGTGCGGCGAGGCGGCGGACTGCTTGATGACCGCGCCGTCCGGCGCCAGGTTGCCGCGCAGCACCGCGGTGCCGGTGCCGGCCGGCTGGAAGGGCTGGCCGAGTGCCATGATGACGTCGCGGTTCCAGCAGGGCGCGTCGCGCACGTTCTCCGAGACGGTTTGCCGGGTGACGGTGAGCGCGCCGCCGTGCAGCAGGCCGCCGAGCTCGCGCATGACCGCGGGCAGGCCGCCGGCGTAGCAGAAGTCCTCCATCAGGTACTTGCCGCTCGGCTGCAGGTTCACCAGGGTCGGCACGTCCCTGATGAGGGTGTCGAAGTCGTCGAGCTCGAGCGGGACGCCGAGGCGGCCGGCGATGGCCAGCAGGTGCACGACCGCGTTGGTCGACCCGCCGATCGCGGCGTTGACCCGGATGGCGTTCTCAAACGCCTCCCTGGTCATGATCTGGGCCGGGGTCACCTCGTGCTCGACCAGGTCGACGATGACCTGCCCGGCCCGCTGGGCCGTCTCGTAGCGCCGCGAGTCCACCGCCGGCCAGGACGCCGAGTACGGCAGTTGCATGCCGAGCGCCTCGGCCATCGACGCCATCGTGGACGCGGTGCCCATCGTCATGCAGTGCCCGTCGGAGCGCGACATGCATCCCTCGGCGAACGCGCACTCCTCCTGGGTCATCCGCCCGGCCAGCAGGTCCTCCTCCCAGCGCCACACCGCGGTGCCCGAGCCAACGTCGGTCCCCTGGTACTTGCCGTTCAGCTTCGGCCCGCCGGTGACCATGATCGCGGGCAGGCCCACGCTTGCGGCCGCCATCAGCAGGCCGGGCGTGGTCTTGTCGCAGCCGGACAGCAGCACCACCCCGTCCAGCGGGTTGGCCCTGATCAGCTCCTCGGCCTCCATGGCCAGCAGGTTGCGGTACAGCATCGCGGTGGGACGCAGCAGCGTCTCCCCCAGGGCCATCGCGGGGAACTCGAGCGGGAAGCCGCCCGCCTGCCACACGCCGCGCTTGACCGACTCGGCCACCCGGTGCAGGTGGACATTGCACGGCGCGAGCTCCGACCACGTGGTCGCGATCCCGATCACCGGCCGCCCGTCGAACACCTCGGAGGTGAACCCCTGGCTGCGCATCCACGACCGGTGGTTCATCCCCGCCCGCCCGGTCGCCGCGAACCACGCCGCGCTCCGCCTGCCTGAAGTCTGGGGCCTGCCTGAAGTCTGGGGCCTGCCTGAAGTCTGGGGCCTGCCTGTCGCCTGTGGCCTGCTCGTCGTCATGCTCCATATGTATAGCCGCGCGCCGACGCCGGGGAAGAGCCCGGGTCTACCGAACGGGCGCGGTGAAGACCCGGACGGCTCGATCCAGCCCGGCCAGGATGGGCGCGCACGCGGCAAGGCGGCCGCAGGCGCGCGGGCGCACCCGAGCTCGCTGGCGCCGGGGCGCGGCGCGCCGGCGGGGGCGTGTTTGTGGTACAACTCGGTTGTGGACCTGCTCACGACGTCTGTCGCGACGGTCGAGTCGGAGAGCGAACCGTACACGCTGGTTGAGCTTGTCGGAGAGGCCGACGTGACCAACAGCGACGCCCTGCGCGAAGTACTCGATGCCGAGGTGGCCAAGCAGCCGAGCACGCTCATCATCGACCTGTCCGGCCTGCGCTTCATGGATTCTTCCGCGCTGCACGTGCTCTTGCGGGCCAACCGGGCGATGGACCGCCAGGGGGGCGTGCTCGCACTCGCTGGCCCGCGCGAGCCGGTGGCGAAGATGCTCCGGCTGACCGCCGCTGACCAGCTCGTTCCCGTCTACCAGAGCGTGGCCGAGGCGAGCGCGGGATAAATTTCTCGCCGGGCGGTTTACCGGTGCCCCCGGAATGGATAAGATGTCCTTCAGTGGTGCCTACGACGCAGGCAGCATCCACGCCATTGCGGTGTGCGTGCTTGCGTAGGCCCACTTTTTTGTTGAAGCTCCGGCCTCCAACGGCTCGCCGTGATGGGTAACCCCGCGGTGAAAGAGGCTTCACATGAGGATCGCCCTAGTAGCACAGCACGCCACCCCCTTGACCACCGGCAACACGGCCGACCGCGGTCAGGCGGACGGGTCACGGTTGCGTGAACTGAGCCGGTCGCTGGCGAGCAACGGGCACCGGGTGACCGTCTACGCGCAGCGTCACGGTTCCACGCCAGAGCGGACCGAGCTTGAGCCCGGAGTCACCGTGGAGTACATCGGCCCCGCGGACGGCCGGGCCGACGACTTCGCCGAGGCCGACCTGCTCAGGCAGGTGCCAGAGTTCAGCCGCCCGCTGCACGAGCGGTGGCGCGCCGAGCGCCCCGACGTCGTGCACGCGGTGCGCTGGACCAGCGGCCTTGCCGCCCTTGCTGCCGCTCGCGACCTGCGGATCCCCGTCGTGCAGACGTTTGACTCCCTCGGCGTCGCCGAGCGCCGGCACCACGTGATGGCGCGCAGCGCCGGGGTGGAGCGCATCCGCCTTGAGCCCGCGATCGGCCGCAGCGCAAGCGCCGTGGTGGCCGGGAGCTCCGACGAGCAGACCGACCTGGCCAGGCTCGGCGTGCCGCGCCGGCACATCCGCGTGGTCCCGTGCGGCATCGACACCGACGAGTTCACTCCGGAGGGGCCGGTCGCCGAGCGCGGCACCCGGCCGCGGCTGGTCACCATCGCCGACCTGAGCGAGTACGACGCGCTCGCCAACCTGCTGCACGCGATATCCAAGGTGCCCGGCACCGACCTGGTGGTGGCCGGCGGGCCGCCGCGCGAGGAGCTCCGCAGCGACCTGAATTTCCGTCGGCTGGCCAAGCTGGCCGGCACCCTCGGCATATCCGGCCAGGTGGCGTTCGCCGGCCAGACCGGCCGGGCCGCGCTACCGCCGCTGCTGCGCTCCGCCGACCTGCTCGTCAACGTCAGCGAGTACGACCCGTCCGGCATCACCTCCATCCAGGCAATGGCGTGCGGCACCCCGGTCATCGCCTCCGCGGCCGGCGGCCAGGCCGACGCGGTGCTTGACGGCACCACCGGCATCGTCGTGCCGCCGGGCCGCCCGGCGCTGCTCGCGCAGCGGATCCGTCAGCTGCTCGGGCACCCGATGATGCTCGAGGCGTTCAGCGTCGCCGCCGCCGACCGGGCCCGGTCCCGCTACTCCTGGGACCGGATCGCGGTCGAGACCATCGCCGTCTACGACACCGCGCGGGACGCCGCCGCCCTGGCGGCCTAACCCCCACCCGCCCAGGCCCTGCCCCACCCGCCCAGGCCACCCCCGCCGCACCAGTCCCCGTGCCCGTCAGGCGCAACCACCCCGCGCGCCTGGCGGGCACGGACCATGTCACGGGCCGGAAGCGCGGGCCGCGCCGCGCTCACGTTTGGGCCGCCGGCACGCTTCTTGCTGTTATCAGACAGCGGGCGGGGCCGGGCAAAGATAGTGGACATTTAGCGACACCATGATGTACCCAAATGTCCACCATGATGGGCGGCCGGGAGGCGCAGGGCGCTTGTTGCTGTTATCTTCTTGGCGTTAGCCAGCGCTCCATGCAGGCGAGGAGTTCCTCGATGTCGATGGGCTTGGTGATGTAGTCGGTCGCGCCGGCGTCGATGCTCTTCTCGCGGTCGCCCTGCATGGCCCGGGCGGTGACCGTGATGACCGGCAGCCTGGTGTACTGCGGCATCCTGCGGATGGCCCTGGTGGTCTCGTAACCGTCCATCTGCGGCATCATCACGTCCATCAGCACCAGGTCGATGTCGCCCGCGGCGAGTTCCGCGATCGCCTTGCGGCCGTCCGTCGCCTGGACGACGGTCATGCCGTGCATCTCAAGGACGTCGGTGAGCACGAAGGAGTTGCGTGGGTCGTCGTCGACGACGAGCACCTTGTGGCCGCGCAGCACCTCGTGCGGCATGGCGGCGGGTACCGGGGCGATGTTGCCGTCGGCGGCCGACGGGATGCGCTGGTACGGGCCGCCGTGCTGACCAAGCGGCAGGTGCAGGCTGAAGGTGCTGCCGAGGCCGAGCTCGCTGCGCACCGTCACCTCGCCGCCGAGCCGGGCGGCGACCTCGCGGCAGATCGCCAGGCCGAGCCCGGTGCCGCCGTAGCGGCGGCTCGTGGTGCCATCGGCTTGCTGGAAGGCGGAGAAGATGCTGGTGAGGTTGTCCCGGCCGATGCCGATGCCGGTGTCGGCGACCGAGAACACGATCCACGAGTCGCTACCCGGCGGCCCGGCGGCGGTCTCGATGCGCAGCTCGACGTGACCGTGCTCGGTGAACTTCACCGCGTTGGACAGCAGGTTATAGAGGATCTGGCGCAGCCGCTGCTTGTCGGTGAACACGTCGGCGGGCACGCCGGGCCCGGTGCCGATGGTGAACGTGAGCCGCTTCTCCTCGGTCAGCGGGCCGAACACGCCGCGCAGGTCCTCGATGAGGCCCGCCAGGGCGAACCGCTCCGGGTTGATGTCCATCTTGCCCGCCTCGACCTTGGTCAGGTCGAGGATGTCGTTGATCAGCCGCAGCAGGTCCGAGCCGGATGAGTGAATGACGGTCGCGTACTCCACCTGCTTGAGCGTGAGGTTGCCGTTCGGGTTCTGCGCGAGCAGCCGGGCGAGCACCAGCAGGCTGTTCAGCGGGGTGCGCAGCTCGTGCGACATGTTCGCGAGGAACTGTGACTTGTACCGCGACGCCTGGTCGAGCTGCTTGGCGCGTTCCTCGATCTCCTGCCTGGCCTGCTCGATCTCCGCGTTCTTGGTCTCGATGTCCCGGTTCTGCGCGGCGAGCAGCGCCGCCTTGTCGGCCAGCTCGGCGTTGGACCGCTGCAGCTCCTGCTGCCGTGCCTGCAGCTCGGCGGTTAGCCGCTGCGACTGCTCGAGCAGCGCGTCGGTGCGCGCGTTGGCGATCATCGTGTTCACGTTGACGCCGATCGCCTCCATGAGCTGCTCGAGGAAGTCGCGGTGCACCTGGGTAAACGGCCACAGCGAGCCGGCCTCGATGACGCCGAGCACCTGGTCCTCGAACACGATCGGCACGATCATCACGTTCACCGGGCTGGACCCGACGATCGCCGAGGAGATCCGCGCGTAGCCGGCCGGGACCTCGTTGAGCACGATCGGCCGGCGCGTCTTGGCGACCTGGCCGATGAGCGACTCACCGACGAGCACCTGGTCGGGCACCTCACCGCCAGGCGGCAGCCCGTACCCGGCGATCAGCCGCAGCCGGGTCTCCTCCTCGCTGGCGTCGGCGAGGAAGAACGCGCCCTGCTGGCCGCCGACCAGCGGGATGAGCTCGTCCATGATCAGCTCGGCGACCACCTCGAGGTCCCGCTCGCCCTGCATCAGCCCGGCCACCCGCGCCAGGCTGGTCTGCAGCCAGCCCTGCTGCTGGTTGGCCTCGGTCGTCTCGCGCAGCGAGCGGACCATCGTGTTGATGTTGTCCTTGAGCTCGGAGACCTCGCCGGCCGCCTCCACGGAGATCGTCCTGGTCAGGTCGCCGGTGGCGACCGCGCTCGTCACCTCGGAGATCGCGCGGATCTGCCTGGTCAGCGCGCCGGCCAGCTCGTTGACGTTCTCCGTCAGCCGCTTCCAGGTGCCAGACACGCCCTCCACCTCGGCCTGGCCGCCGAGGCGGCCCTCCCGGCCCACCTCGCGGGCCACCCGGGTGAGCTCGACGGTGAACGAGGACAGCTGGTCGACCATCGTGTTGATCGTGGTCTTCAGCTCGAGGATCTCGCCGCGGGCGTCCACGTCGATCTTCTTCGTCAGGTCGCCCTTAGCGACCGCGGTGGTGACCTGGGCGATGTTCCGCACCTGGTTGGTCAGGTTGTTGGCCATCGAGTTGACGTTGTCGGTCAGGTCCTTCCAGGTGCCCGCCACGTTCGGCACCGTCGCCTGGCCGCCGAGCTGTCCCTCGGTGCCGACCTCGCGCGCCACCCGGGTCACCTCGCCGGCGAACGAGGAGAGCTGGTCGACCATCGTGTTGACGGTCTCCTTCAGCTCCAGGATCTCGCCGCGCGCGTCCACCCGGATCTTCTGGCTCAGGTCGCCCTTGGCGACCGCGGTGGTGACCTGGGCGATGTTCCGCACCTGGCTGGTCAGGTTGTTGGCCATCACGTTGACGTTGTCGGTCAGGTCCTTCCAGGTGCCTGACACCCCGGGCACGTTGGCCTGGCCGCCGAGTA
>Ga0265319_1000776_pt1 | contig 20769 bp, 23 predicted proteins | sample 4824metaG_FD_192443 | JGI IMG/M metagenome (GOLD analysis project Ga0265319, IMG submission 192443) | Rhizosphere microbial communities from Carex aquatilis grown in University of Washington, Seatle, WA, United States - 4-8-24 metaG | ecosystem: Host-associated > Plants > Roots > Rhizosphere >...
CCCGGCGAGGACGCCGAGCAAGACCCGCCCGACTTCGTGGCGGCCTATACGCCGACCTCCAAGCTCTGCGACGCGCTGACTCCCAGAGGGCCGGTCGAGCGTGCGCTCGACATCGGCACGGGCAGCGGCGTGCAGGCAATGCTCTCCGCGCGCCAGGCACGCGAGGTCGTCGCGACCGACGTCAATCCCCGGGCGCTCGCGTTCACCGAGCTGAACGCGGCGCTCAACGGCTTCACGAACATCGAGTGCCGGCTCGGCAGCCTGTTCGAGCCGGTCGAGGGTGAGACGTTCGACGTCATCACCTCGAACGCCCCGTTCGTCGTCTCGCCGGAGAACCGCTGGGCGTATCGCGACGGCGGGCTCGAGGCGGATCAGTTCTCCGAGCTGATCGTGCAGGAGGCGATCAGGCACCTGAGCGACGACGGCTACGCGACCCTGCTCGTCAGCTGGGTCGCCGAGGACGAGGACGACTCGGAAGCGCGACCGCTCGAGTGGGCCGCGGGAGGCGAGTGCGACAGCTGGATCCTGCCGATCTACGCGCTCGACCAGCTCGACCACGCCGTGCGCTGGAACGTCCACCTCACGGGGCAGCCCGAGCCCTTCGGGCAGGTGATCGACCGGTGGACGAGCTATCTCGACGAGCTCGGCGTGGAGATCGTGACCGAGGGCGCCGTCCTGCTCCACCGCCGGGCCGGGGAAGCGCACTCGGCGCGCGTCGACGTCATCGACGACGACGTGGTCGACCACGCGGGCGACCAGATAAAGCGCGCGTTCGAGGCACGGGCGCGGCTCGTCGCGCTGGAGAAGCCGAACGACCTTCTCGACGAGCACGTGGCGCTCGCCGGCCTCATCCGTCTGGAGCGCGAGCTCGACGCGGACGGCGGCAGGCCCCGAGATGCGGGCGCGCTGGTGCAGATCGCCGAAGGAATGCATCTCGCCGTCGAGGCTCAGCCATGGCTGCTCGACGTCGTCGCGGCGCTCGACGGGATCGCGAGCGTTGGTGACGTCGTCGACGAAGCTGCGCGCACCCGCAAGCTGTCGGGCGCAGAGGCGAAACGCTTCCGGCGCGACGCGGTCGACCTCGTACGCGAGTTGCTCGAGCTCGGCGCTGCGCGCTTCGCGTAGCCGCGGCGGCGCTCCTGTCCGAAGGCCTCGCATTGGGCGTGTTCTCGTCGCACGCCGACCTCCGCCCCGAGCGACGGAGACGTGTCCGGCAGAGCCCTGTCCGGTGCCACGCACCTGGCATGTCCGCGGAAGCCACGTCCGGTGCCAGGCACCTGACACGTCCGCCCAAGCCCTGTCCCGTACCAGGTGTCGGACGTGGCGATCGGAGCCCCGTCCAAGCCGCACACGCAGCGCCGATTACGATCCCCGTCGTGTCGAACAGCCGCCTCGTCTACTCCACCGCTGACGGCGATCGCCGCCAGGCGCAGTCGACGCGGAAGGCAGCCTCGGCCGGCAGCGGCCCGCAGCTGCCGAACGACGGGGTCGTGCGGATCTTCCGGGACAAGAGCGGCCGCGGCGGAAAGATCGTCACCGTCGTCCGTGGGCTCCCGGCGGCGGACGCGCCCGCGGTCGCAAGCGAGCTCAAACGGCTCTGCGGGAGCGGCGGCGCCGCAAAAGCGGGCGTCGTCGAGATCCAGGGCGACCACCGCGAGAAGATCGCCGGCCGGCTCGAAGCGCAGGGCTACCGCGTCAAGCTCGCGGGCGGCTGAGCTAGGGACGCCCAGTCCAACGAGGTCTCGATCGACGTCACCGACGAGCGAAGCAACATCAGCTTCCGGCTCCCGGTCGCTCCGGGCTCCGCGCTCGACGCGTTCGATCACCCGTAGGCCTACGCGCCCGCCTGGGTCGGAGAGACGTCGGTCGACACCGTCACGGTCTGAACGAGACGAAAAATCACCTGAAAACTGCGGTATTTCGCCTGATTCTCGCCCCTCGGCGCACAAGAGGTCCGACGCATTCCCTAAGCTGCGGCGTCGTCATCGAACGCGACGACGAGACTCGAATCCGAAAAACGAACGCGAGAGCAAAGAGGGAGTGGAGATGGCAGCACAAGCAATGACGGCAACACAGTTCATCGAGGACATCGCCAACCGGCTCGACGGCGAGTACACCAAGACCGACGTCCGCAAGGTGCTCGGCGCCGTGGCGGAGGAGCTTCAGGGCGCGCTGGCGGACGGCTTCAAGGTCAGCATCGCAGGCGTCGGCCGGTTCGAGCCGCGCGCGAAGGCGGGCCGCAAGAAGGGCGATTTGATCCGGAACCCATTCGACCCTGACGCGCCGCCGAAGCAGGTCACGGCGGACGAGCCGACCAAGGTCGTCGTCAAGGCATTCCCGGCCGCCGCGCTGAAGAACGGCATGCCCGGCCCGAAGACGAAGAAGGGCCAGGAGCTCGCGAGCGCGCTCCTCCAGAAGTAAAGAGCACGCGCTCCGCGCTGAACGAAGGGGGCTCCGAACCGGGGCCCCCTTCGTCGTTCTCGGCGGCGATGAGTATCGGCGACGGCGACGGTCCATTCTTCGTCCGCGCTAGAAGGAGCCCCACGCTGCCCACCCCCAAGAAGAGCTCGACCCCGAAACAGAGCTCGATCGCGTTCGCCGTCGTAGGCCGCGTCACCCGCACCGACATCCCGGGGCTCTGCGCCGCCCTCGCCCTGGTGCTCGAGGAGAGCGGCGGCGGGGTGGTCGAGTGCGAGGTCGGCGCGCTCGTCCGGCCGGATGCATCGGTGGTCGAGGCGCTCGCCCGGTTGCAGCTCGTTGCACTCCGTCGAGGCTCGCGGATCCGTCTCTGGAACGCGTCTCCGGAGCTTTGCGAGCTGATCGACTTCATCGGCCTGCGGGGGCCGCTGGGCTCGGACTCCGCGCAGGCTCAGGTCAGGCTGAGCGGCACGCCGAAGAGCGGGAAGAGTCTCGCCGTGTCGAGGAAGAACGTGAACTCGCCGATCCGGCCCTCCGACAGCTCGAGCACCTGAAGCGCCCACGGCACGTGGCCGTCACCGTCCGGATTCGGCTTGTACTGCGCGAACGCAGGCGAGCCGTTCGCCGAGCCGATGGGGATCACGCGCGAGCCCTGACAGCCGATCCCAGGCCCGAGCCACCAGCGGAAGATGTCGTCACGGCCGCTCAACCACATGTCGAACGGCGGCATCGACTGTGTCGCGTCCTCCCGAATCAAGGAGGTGAGGGCGTCGATGTCGTATTGCTCGAACGCCTCGACATAGCGGGCGAGGAGCGCGCTGTCCTCCGCGCTGAGCGGCGGAGACGGATCGGACGCGCTCACGTTTCCGGCCGCGAGCGTCGCCCTGGCCCGCTGCAGCGCGCTGTTGACCGACGCGACGCTCGAGTCGAGAAGCTCTGCGACCTCCGTCGCCTGCCAGCGAAGCACCTCGCTCAGGATCAGCACGGCGCGCTGGCGCGGGGGAAGGTGCTGCAGGGCGGCGACGAAGGCGAGGCGGATCGTCTCGCGCGCGACGGCGATGTCCGCCGGATCTCCGTCCGGCACGACAAGGCCGTCGGGGATCGGCTCGATCCAGGTCACCTCGGGCAGCGTGTTCAGATGGTCGGCGACGGGCTCGGACGCCGGCCCGAGATCCATGGGGCGCGCGCGGCGCTCTCGCCCGTTCAGCATGTCGAGCGACACGTTGGTTGCGATGCGGTAGAGCCACGTGCGCAGCGCAGCTCGTCCCTCGAAGCGATCGAGACTCCGCCACGCCCGCACCATCGTCTCCTGGACGGCGTCCTCCGCCTCGAACGCCGAGCCGAGCATCCGGTAGCAGTAGGCGGTCAGCTCCCTGCGATGCGCCTCGAGCTGGAGCTCGAGATCTCCGGAGCCTTGGGTCGTCGGTTCGAGCCTCGCCATCGCCCCGTATCCTGCCACGCCCGGAGCAGCCTGAGCTCGCGTTTTCGCGGTCATGCCGATGGAGACCGCGATCCGCCGCAGAACTCATCGGCCGATCGCAATACTCGGGGAGAATGGATCCGCCGGCGAATCGTGTGGCGCCGATGAGTTCTGCGCCGCCGCACCGTCTACCCTCTCGAACAAACCGAAACGCCGACCCCGGCTGGAGGAGAACACAATGAGCACGCCCGAAAAGACCCCCTTGCTCGCGCGCTTCGCGCACCAGATCGTACGGCGACGGCGCGCGGTGATCGCGGTCTGGGTCGTGCTCACGATCTTCGGCATGTTCTCCGCGAGTCAGGTGTCGAAGCGCTGGTTCGAGAGCTTCTCGATTCCCGGCTACTCGGCCTACGAAGCGAACCAGCGGACGCTCCACACCTTCGGCACCGGCGAGCAGGCGCCGCTCGTCGCCGTCTTCCACTCGAGTGGCGACATCACGAAGGCGACCGGGGTCGCACAGGCGATCGCCGCGGCGGCAAAGGTGAACAAGGGCACGCGCGTCTCGTCGTTCTGGTCGACCGGCAGCCGCGCCTACGTCTCGAAGGACGGGCACACCGCGTTCGCAGAGCTGTATCCGCCCGGCAACCCGAGCTTCAACTCGTCGGTGCAGATCAAGCAGGTGCGCACCGCGCTGCAGAAGGCCACACCTCCGGGTGTCCGAGCTTCACTCACGGGGCGTGATGCACTCGTCGCTGCATCCTCCGGCGGGAGCAACGGGCCGAGCGTGCTGACCGAAGGAATCATCGGCGGCCTCGGCTCGCTCGTGATCCTGTTCTTCGTCTTCGGCACCCTGCCGGCAGTCCTGATGCCGATCGTGATCGCGATCGCGTCGATCCTCAACACATTCACGCTCGTCTGGATCCTCACCTACATCACAAACGTGTCGGTCATCGTGCAGTTCCTGATCGCGCTCGTCGGCCTCGGCGTGGCGATCGACTACGCGCTGCTGATGATCTTCCGCTTCCGCGACGAGCTGCGCGAGGGCGAGGATGTCGAGACCGCCCTCGTCGAGACGATGACGCACGCCGGCCGCTCGGTGATCGTCTCCGGCTCCACGGTGGCGGTCGGCCTGCTGTCGATGGTGATCCTGCCGCTGCCGTTCATCCGGTCGATCGGGATCGGCGGCATGCTGATCCCGGCGGTGTCCGTGACCGCGGCGATCACACTGCTCCCCGCGCTGCTCGCGACGCTCGGCACTCGGATCAACAGCGTGCGCCTGTTGCCGAAGCGGTTTGTCGACAGCGGACACCCGGAAGACGGCTGGTGGGGCCGCTGGGCCACGCTCGTCATGCGCCGGCCACTCCCGGTCGCCGTGATCGGGGTCGCGATCGTGGGCACGCTCGTCTTCTACGGCGTCCAGCTGAATCCGAGCGAAGCGCAGGTGAAGGACTTCCCCGGCAGCGGCGACGCGATCGTCGGCCGGGCGACCCTGGCGAATGCCGGCATCTCCGCCGGCGTGATGAAGCCCTTCGACATCCTTGTCGAAGGAGGCCGGAGCACGGCGCCGATCGTCGCCAAGCTTCGCGCGACGCCCGGCATCGCGGGGGCAGTCGCGCCGCCCGACTGGCGGAAGGGCTCGAGCAGCATCGTCGAGGCGTTCGCGACGACCGACGGCGCGTCGAAGCCGGTGCGATCGACGATCAAACGTGTGCGCGCGGTCCTCGACGGAACCGGCGGGACACTCGGCGGCGTCGCAGCCGAGGACCGCGACTTCGTGAAGGCGGTCTACTCGAACTTCCCCTACGTCCTCGGCTTCGTCGTGCTGCTGACGTTCATCCTGCTCTCGCGCGCGTTCCGCTCGCTCGTGCTGGCCTTGAAGGCCGTCGTGCTCAACCTCGTCTCACTTGCGGCGGCGTACGGGATCATCGTGATCGTCTTCCAGCTCGGACACGGCTCGGAGGCGATCTGGAGCGTGCACGCAACGCACGCGATCATCCCGTGGATCCCGCTGATGATCTTCGCGTTCCTGTTCGGTCTCTCGATGGACTACGAGGTCTTCATGCTGACCCGCATGCGTGAGGCCTTCGACGAGACCGGCGACACGAAGCGCGCGATCGCCCTCGGCCTTTCGCGGACGGGGAAGCTCGTCACGAGCGCGGCGCTCGTCCTGATGTTCGCGTTCTTCGTGCTCGCTTCCGGTCCCGGCGTCGACATCAAGCAGTTCGGCGTGGGGCTCGCGGCGGGAATCATCTTCGACGCGACGGTCATCCGTGCGCTGCTCGTGCCCGCGCTCATGCGGCTACTCGGCAGCTGGAACTGGTGGATGCCGCGCGTCGCGGCGCGAGCGTTGTTCATCCGCGAGCCGTTGCGTGCCCCCGAACAACCCGCCGTCGAGACCGTATGAGTCGTTCACCCTCTCTCAGACCCTGGAGGTACAACCGATGCCGCTGACCGTCGTCCTCGTCGGAACACGCAAGGGCTGCTTCATCCTCGAGAGCGATACGGATCGTCGCGACTGGAAGGTGCGCGGCCCGTACTGCGAAGGCTGGCCGGTCTACCACGCGGTGCACGACGCAGACTCCGGTGCGATCTACGCCGCAGCGGCGAGCGAATGGCACGGCGCGGGCGTCTGGCGGAGCACCGATCTCGGCGAGACGTGGGAGCTCTCCAGCGAGGGTCTCGCGTATGACGACGGCGGGCAGAAGCTCTCGAAAGTCTCGGGCCTCACGGTCGCGCACGGCCGCATCCTCGCCGGCGCCGAGAATGCCGGTATCTTCGAGAGCCGCGACGGCGCGAAGACGTGGTCGCTCCTCAGCACGCTCGACGGCATGCCGGGCCGCGAGAACTGGAACGACCCGAAGAACCAGCCGCCCGGCCATCTCGGCCTGCCGGCGATCCTCCCCCACCCCGACGACGCGTCGCGCTTCTGGGCGGTCGTGCAGGGGATCGGCATCTTCGAGACGACCGACGACGGCGCGTCGTGGACACCGCGGAACAAGGGCCTCCGCGCAGACTGGCCGCTCGAAAACCCGGAGGTCGGCTACTGCGTGCACAAGCTCGTGATGTCGCCGCTCGACACGCAGCGCCTCTATCAGCAGAACCACGTCGGCATGCACCGCAGCGACGACGGCGGAAACCAGTGGGTCGAGATCACGGAAGGCCTACCGTCGGAGTTCGGCTTTGCCGCGGCGACGCATCCCCACGACAAGGAGACGTTCTACGTCATCCCGCTCGACCCCTCGCGCGTCATGCCGGAAGGCAGGGCATCGGTGTGGCGCACGCGCGACGCGGGCTCGACGTGGCAGCGACTCGACGACGGCCTGCCGCAGCGCGACGCGCATCTAGGCGTGCTGCGCGAAGGGATGGCAATCGACGCCCTCGACGTGCCCGGCGTCTACTTCGGCACGAGCACCGGCCAGGTGTTTGCCAGCGCGAACGAAGGCGACAGCTGGACGGAGATCGCGAGCTACCTGCCGGCGATCTCCTCGGTCGAGGTCGCGGTCATCGACTGATGGCCGACGTGCATCTCCCCGGAACGCTGCCGCCGCTCTTCCGCGACCTGCCGCGTCGCGTCGACGTCGACGCGGCGACCGTCGACGAGGCGATCGCGCGACTCGACGAGCGCTGGCCCGGCTTACGCGATCGCCTCTGCGCGAGTCGTACGGAGCTTCGCCCGCACATCCACGTGTACGTCGACCGCGAGCGCGCCGCGCTCGACACTGCGCTTGCTGCAGGCTCGCGCCTCGACGTGATCGCCGCGATCACCGGCGGCTAAGCAAGACGCATCACGATCTCGCTGCGGCGGACACTGACTCCCGCGGCGCCGAGCGCGGCCGCAAAGGCGTCCGCATCGTCGGGCGTCACCACGGGTCGGATCAGCGCCCGGTGTCGATCGTGAACATGCGAGTCTTGCGCGTGCCGTGGAAGTCGAGGTTCCACCAGTGGCGCAGGTCGCCGGAGCAGAGCCGTCACGGGAGCGCCCTCCCGCGCGTAGCGGGTGGAGTTGAAATTCTCACGCGACGATGATCGGCCACACCGGCTTCAACTAGCGCCTGCCGGGCGGGATGTCGCGCACGGTCTTGACGAATGCCGCGATCTCTGCCCGGCTGTACGGCGTGTGACGTCGCCGGGTACTCGGCGGATCGTTGACGAGACCGGTGCTTTCGCGCAGCGGATGGGCCGGGCGGATCGGCCGTGCTTGGAAGCCACCGCCGCAGTTCGGGCAGACGTCGTGGAGAACGTCCTCGACGCAGGCGGCGCAGAACGTGCACTCGTACGTACAGATCCGCGCGTCGGGTGACTCCGGCGGAAGGTCGACGTCGCACAGCTCGCAATTCGGGCGCAACTCGAGCATCAGAGAGAAGCGAGTCCGGTTTCGAGCTGCGCGAGCGCCTGGTCGAGCAACGTGGCGACGTCTGCCTGTTCGTCGTCGGCAATCGCGAGCATCACGGCCATGGCGACGCCGACGACGGCGCCGGCAAGCGTGCGGATGGCGGGGTCGCTGCTCTCCCGGCCGGTTCGTTCGGCAATGGCCTCGGCGAGCAGCTGTAGGCCCTGTGTGAACTGGTCGATCATCGCCGCGCGCAGCTCAGGCACGGAGAGCATGAGGCGGGTGCGCTGTCGTTGTTCGTCTGCCTCTGCGGCAGACATCTGGGTGAAGACAGATTTGAAGGCTGCGCGGACAGCCTGGAGCGAGGAGAGCTCAGCCGGTTGCGCGTCGAGCGCGGCGGCGATGATGGGGTCGAACTCGTCCCGGAGCACGACGTCGGGCTTGGTCGGGAAGTAGCGGTAGAAGGTGCTCTCGGAGACCTCGGCTGCTTCCGCGATGTGCTCGACGGTGGTGGCGTCATACCCACGCTCACGGAAGAGGCGGAGCGCCTGGGCCTGAATCTCGGCGCGGGTCTTCGCTCGCTTGCGCTCCCGGAGGCCGGGCCTCGGTTGCTCAGTGGGCTTCGACAAGCTGGGTGTCCTTGCGCTCGGATTCTTGCGCGACCGTCGTGCTGCTGTTCGTCCGCGGCAGGAACAGGACGGCGAGGATCGCTCCGGTGAGGGCGATCGCCGCCGAGATGAAGAGTGCCTGGTCGAGACCGTGCATGAATGCCACGCGGACGGAGTGAAGCAACGCCGGTGAGTGCAGCTGGGCTGCGACCGCGACGCCACCGAAGATGCTGCGGCGGATCGTCGCCGCGGCGGGGGCCGGAAGACCGCTGAGCTGGAGATGGGAGAGGTAGGCGGCGGTGAGGGCGCTGCCGAGGATCGCGCTGCCAAGCGGCCCGCCGGTCTTGTTGACGGCCTGCATCACCGCGGAACCGACGCCGCTTCGCTCTTCCGGGATGTCGATGAGCGCCGCCGCGGCGCTGGTGGCCATGCTGACTCCCATCCCGACACCGACGAGTGCCATCCAGACCGCCACGAACAGCTCGCCGGATTGAATGCCGGTGAGAGTGCCGAGCGCGAGCCCGCCGGCGAGCACGCAGAACCCCGCCGCGGCGGTGAGCTTTGCACCCGCGCGGCGGGCAATCTGCGCAGCGGGGACCGCACCCACGATCAGGCCTCCGACGAGGGGCAGCAGACGCAGCCCGGAGCCCATCGGGTCGGTGCCGAGCACCCCCTGGAAGTACTGGGGCATCGTGAAGAGCACGCCGATCATCGCAAGCACGCCGAAGGCCTGCAGGAGTACGCCCCACGTGAACGATGCGGAACGAAACAGCGTGGGGTCGACGAGCGGCTCGCCTCCCTCCTGCCTGCCAAGCCGCCCCTCCCACGCGAAGAAGGCGGTAAGCACGGCGACGCCTGCGAGCATCGGCAGCAGCGCGCCGATGCTGCCCCAGCCGTGCTCGCCGGCCTCGATCAGTCCGTAGGTGAGACCGACCAGGCCCGTGACCGAGGCGGCAATACCCACGACGTCGAGCCCCGGCCGCTCGTCCGCGCGTGAGTCCGGGACGAGCACGGCGACTGCGACGAAGCCGATCGCGGCGACCGGAACGTTGAGCAGGAAGACCCAACCCCACCAGTAGTGGCTGAGGAGCCAGCCACCGAGGATCGGGCCGATCGGCAGCGCGAGGAAGTTCGCAGCCGCCCAGATGCCGACCGCTCGTGGCCGCTCCTCTTCGCGGAAGAGCACGGTGAGCGCCGACAGGGCCATCACGATCACCCCCGAACCGGCAAGCGCGAGCAGGCTGCGTGCGGCGACGAACCAGGCCGGCGACGGCGCATAGGCGCAGGCGGCCGAGCCGCCGGCGAAGAGGACGAGCGCCGACAGCATCACGCGCTTGCGGCCGTACCGGTCGCCCAGCAACCCGGCGGGCAGCATCGCCGCGGCCAGCACGAGCAAGTACCCGGACGAGAACCACTGCAGGTCCGACTCCGAGGCGTGCAGCGAGGCCGCGAGGGTCGGCAGCGCCACGCTCATCACCGTGCCGTCCAGGCCGACGGCGACGACGGCGAGGCTCACGGCCCCGAGCGCCCACCAGCGTCGTCCAGATGATCTGACAGCGACCGACATATGAATGTTACTATCTAATGACTGTAACTCTCACATCGGGGAATGCCCTGATTCCGAGCGCTTCAGGCGCCACGCGGCTGGTTTTCTCGCAGGACCAGGGTTCGGTGTGGGAACATACGTTCGTGTCCTCCGGAGGGGCGACCATCCTCCACGCCGACCTCGATGCGTTCTTCGCGTCCGTCGAGCAGCGGGACGATCCACGTCTTCGCGGCCTGCCCGTGATCGTCGGCATGGGTGTCGTGCTCGCAGCGAGCTACGAGGCCAAGGCGTTCGGCATCCGCACCGCGATGGGCGAAGCGTACGCCCGGCGGCTGTGCCCGCAGGCGGTGGTCGTCCCACCCCGGATGTCGGCGTACTCGGACGCGAGCAAAGCGGTGTTCCGCGTGTTCGACGACACGACACCGCTGGTCGAAGGGCTGTCGATCGACGAGGCGTTCCTCGACGTCCGCGGCATGGAGCGGGGCTTCGGTACGCCCGTGGAGATCGCGGTGCGACTACGGCGTGACGTCCTCGAGCAGGTCGGACTACCGATCACGGTCGGCGTCGCGCGGACGAAGTTCCTGGCCAAGGTCGCGAGCGGCGTCGCCAAGCCCGACGGGCTGCTCGTGGTTCCACCCGATCGCGAGCTGGCGTTCCTGCACCCGCTCGCGGTCGAGCGGCTCTGGGGCGTCGGCCCGATCACCGCCGGCAAGTTGCGCGAGCGCGGCATCACGAGGGTCGGTCAGGTCGCCGCGCTCCCCGAGGCGTCCCTCGTGTCGATGCTCGGCCGTGCGTCGGGCCGGCACCTGCACGCGCTCGCGCACAACTTCGATCCGCGGCCGGTGCAGCGGCGGCGCCGACGCGGATCGATCGGGTCCCAGCGGGCGCGCGGACGTCGCCCCTGGTCGCCGCACGACGTCGACGCCGACATCGTCGCGCTCGTCGACCGCGTCACCCGGCGGATGCGTGCCGCGAATCGCGTCGGACGCACCGTCGTGCTCCGGCTGCGTTTCGCCGACTACACGCGCGCAACGCGATCGCACACGCTGTCGGAGGCGACGGCGAGCACCGAGAGGATCCTGAGTGCTGCGAGAGTGCTGGCGGCAGCGGCCATCCCGACGATCGAGCGCCGCGGGTTGACCCTCGTCGGCATTGCCGTCACCAACCTCGCCGACGCGACCGCCGTCCAGCTCGCCCTCCCGTTCGACGGTTGCGAGCGCGATGCGCTGGACGCCGTTCTCGACGAGGTGCGCGACCGCTACGGAGCGACCGCCATCACGCGTGCCGTACTGCTCGGGCGCGACCGCGGATTCACGATGCCGCTGCTCCCCGACTGACCCGCCGTCAAGGCCGAATCAGCAACAGCCCCGATGACCGACGGCCGGCCGCGGGTGGACACTCGAGCTGTCCTGGCATGGAAGGCCGTTGTTGCACTGCTCTTCCGCGCATGGCGAACGACGGAAGGAGAGATCGGTGATGATCGCGGAACTGGACGAGCACGAGATCGACGCCTTTCTGCGCCGGTGCGTCATCGGCCGCATCGGCTGCCACGCGGACGGGCACACGTACGTCGTGCCGGTGGTCTACGTCTGGGAGGGCGAGTGCGTCTACGTCCAGTCGATCGAGGGCCGCAAGATCCGGATGATGCGCGCCAACCCGCAGGTCGTCTTCGAGGTCGACGAGTACGAGTCGGACTCCGGAAGCTGGCAGAGCGTCATCGTGGAAGGCGTCTACGAGGAGCTCGAGGGCGGCCGCGCGGAGGCCGCGCTCGCGCTGCTCGTGCAGCGCTTCGTCGGCGGCCGCCGGACGGGTGACGACCGCTCGACGGGACACACGCCGGTCACGTTCCGCATCCGCCCTACCCGGACGACCGGCCGGCGTGTGAAGCGAACACCGGCAGCGCGCGCTGTCACACGGCTCGGAATCGCACTCAACCGGCGCCGAGCGCGACGCTCGGCAAGCGGGCTCTAGTGCCTGACGAGCCGGCCGACGTTCACGTCCCAGCCGACGCCGAACGCGCGCGGCGTCAAGACCCGCGGGTCGTCCGGATTCCACCACCGCGCCTTGACGCGGCGGCGAGTCGGGCGACGGAAGTCGTACGGCACGACGCCGGCGACGCGGCCGTGCCACGTGCGCTTGCGGCGGGGCTTGAGGAGCTCCGTCCCGACCGCGGCGGCGACCAGGCCGAGGCCGGCGACGGTGCCGACGACCCGGATTGTTCTCTTTGCATTCATGTCCGTGATCTCCTCGCTGACGTAGGGAAACGTTCAGTCGACGTCGTTGCTCAAACGGCCGGGGCGAGCGGAATCCATGCAGGCGGTTGTGCAGACGGAACGTGAACGCCTGCCGTCCCGGGCTGCGCCCACGCGTAGCTCGATCCCGGAAGAGGTGTGCTCACGACGGCCGGAACGATCGGAATCCACGCAGGCGGTTGTGCAGACGGAACGTGAACGCCTGCCGTCCCGGGCTGCGCCCACGCGTAGCTCGATCCCGGAAGACGTGTGCTCACGACGGCCGGGACGATCGAAATCCACGCCGGCGGCTGCACGAACGGGACGCTCACCACCGCTGTGCCGGGCTGGACCCACTGGTAGCCGGTTCCCGGCAGCCCGCTCGAGCCCGACGCCCCACCGGCCGCAACCGCGAAGACCGCCGCGAGTGCGACGAGGGGAACTGCACGCGCAGTGCGCATGACTCGCTCCTTTCCCATGCTTTCTGTTCGCCAGGACTCTCGCCCGGAGCCGCCCGCGGCGTCTCGGTAACAACTACGTGATCGCTAGCTTGTAACTCCTGAATCCATGTAGACACGCCAGATCGGCGGTATTTTGTGCGAGCCCGATGGGAGCCTTCGCAGAGCCCGCCCGGCATCCTTGCGGCCGGTCACGCCGCGCCGGCGACGAAGCCGCCGGCCGGCACGACCGTGACGCCGATCGCCGGCTAGAGGTTACGCACCGGGAGCGTCAAGTCTCAGACGCCAGACCGGCGATGAGCTTCCAGCGCTCGTCTACGTGAGTCTGGATCGAGTCGATCGCATCGGACGACAGGTGGCTGAAGCGTCCCTGGGTCTCGAGGAACGCCCCGACCGGCACCGGGTGCTTCGGCTGGAACGTGATCTTCCACTCTCCGTGGTCGCACTCGAAGAGCGGGAAGTACCGAGACTCGACCGCCAGCCGCGTCACTTCGGTGGACTGCGCAGTCGGATACCTCCAGCCGGGAGGACAGCCGCTCAAGATGTGCAGGAACCGGAAGCCGTCGATCTCGGCGGCTCTCGTGACCTTCGCCCTGAAGTCCCGCAGCATCGGCACCGAGCCCAGCGCGAGCGTCGCGACATACGGAATGCGATGAGCCGCCATGATCCGGGCGATGTCCTTCTTCTGCCCCGTCTTCGGCGAGCTCGCCGGCGTCGTCGTCGTCCAGGCGCCCTCCGGCGTCGCGCCGGACTTCTGGACGCCGGTGTTCATGTAGGCCTCATTGTCGTTGAGGACGTACACGATGTCCTCGTTTCTCTCCGCTGCCGCCGACACGCCGGAGAATCCGATGTCGGAGGTCGAGCCGTCCCCGCCCCAGACGACGACGATCGTGTCCCGGTCGCCGCGCAGCCGTAACGCCGACTTGATGCCCGATGCTTCCGCAGCCGCGGAGGCGAACGGCGTCAGATGGACGCAGACTCCGAACGCGTCGACGGGAAACACGCCCGCGATGATCGTCCAGCACGAGGCCGGGACGACCAGCACGATCTTCGACTCCGGTCTCGCAGCTGCGAGCGCGCCGAGCACGTGCCGCATGCTGATCGCGGGTCCGCAGCCTGCGCAGGCACTGTGCCCGGGAAGGAGGAGCTGCTCCTCCGAGACGATCTGCTCGAGCCAGGCGGCCATGCCTACACCCCCACCGGAACGTAGACGGGTCCGACGCCTGCCTGCTGCGCGCTGCTCGATCGTGTCTGCTGCAACGCCCAGCGCAGCGTCGTGGGAGTCACTTCTGCTCCGCCCAACCCACAGATGAAGTTCACTGCAGCCGCCGCGTGCGCAAGATCGAGTGAGCGCACGTCGGCGCCGAGCGGACCAAGCGAGCCGAAGGCGGCCGCGCGGTCGACGATCGTGACATACGACGCTCGTGCGAGCGCCGCCGCTAGCTCCGCCGCCGGGAACGGTCGATACGTGTGCACACGAACGACGAGCAGGTCGTCGTCGCCGTCGACGAGCTCCTGCGCAGAGTCGGCGATCGCTCCGATCGCGACCAGTGCAGTGTCGGCGTCGGGGTTGCCCGTGAGCTCGAGCGCGGCGATCTTCTCGCGTCCGAAGTGCGACGTGAACTCCGAGGCGACGGTCGCGACGATTCCGCGCGCGTCGTCCATCGCGTCCGCGACGTTGCGCTGGAACGCGTAGTAGTCGTTCGGCTCCGGCAGCGCAGAGAACGTGCGCGGTCTGGTCGGATCGAGTATCCAGTCCGCCGGCGGGCTGAATTCCGGCAGGAATGCATCCACCGTCTCCTGGTCCGGAATCTCGAGGATCTCCGACGTGTGCGAGAGCACGAAGCCCTCTTGGCACACCAGCACCGGCAGCATCGCCGTCTCGGCGATCCGGTAGGCGCAGAGGACGCTGTCCAGCACCTCCTGCGCCGACGAGCAGTACAGCTGGATCCAGCCGGTGTCGCGCTGGCTCATGCTGTCCGTGAGATCCGGCTCGATGCTCCACGGCGCGAACACGGCCCGGTTGACGTCGACGACGACCAGCGGCACGCGCTCTCTCGACGCCCGGTGGAGCTGCTCATGGGCATAGAGCAACCCCTGCGACGACGTCGCTGTGAACGTCCTGACCCCGACTCGCGCCGCGGCGATCACGTAGGCGAACATCGCGTGCTCGCTCTCGAGGTTTGCATACTCGATGTCGTCTCGTCCCGCGACGAGATCCGCGAGCCGCTCGACGATCAGCGTCTGCGGTGTGATCGGGTAGCACGCGATGGCGCGGGCGCGCGCCAGCATCACCCCGTACGCCGCAGCCTCGTTGGCCGTCAGCACGACCCGCCCCTGAGGCAGCGTCTGGATCACGCTGTTACCTCTTCCATCGCAATCGCATTCCGCACCGGGCACACGACCTCGCAGATGCCGCAACCCTTGCAGTAGAGGTAGTCGACGACCATCGAGCCGTCGCTTCTCGAGATCGCCCCCTCGGGGCAGAAGAGCGCACACACGGCGCACGCGGTGCAATCGTCGCTCACCACGGGTCGGTCGAGCGACCACGTACCGGTGTGGTTGCCGTGCGAGTCCATCGTGCTGACCGGGAAGAGAGGCGTGCTCGTTCGCTGCCCTCGAAGAGCGGCCGCCGACTCGACCGGCGTGTCAGCGGAGACCGCGTGCTGCTTCGTGCATCGCGCGTAGCCCTGTCTGGCGGCGAGGATGTTCGCCTCCGCGTGCGCGCCCATCCGCAACGCTACCGCCTCCTCGAGGAACGAAAGCCCGTCCGGAACGAGCAGCCTGACGCACGCGCCGAGCACGGCCACGTTGCCGATCGGCCGGCCTTCGGAAGAAAGGATGTCGTTCTCGAAAGCGATCTGCGAGGCCGGAACGCGCGCGATGTCGAACGGACCAGTGTGCGGAAAGCGCGCCTCACGGTTCAGCACGATCAGCCCACCGGGCTTGACGGTGCGCAGGATTTCCGGCGACGGGGGCGACGGAGAGACGACGACGAGAACGTCGCACTCGCGCACCTTGTAGCGGCGGTGGATGGGCGATGTCTCGTCCCAGCGGAGGAAGGCAGAGATCGGCGCTCCGCGTCTCTCGGCCTTGAACTCGGGAAAGCTCTGCACCCAGAATCCTGCGCGGGCGAACGTCTCGGCGAGAACCTGGGAGGCGAGCACGACTCCTTCGCCGCCGCGGCCGACAAGCAGCATCTCCTTCACGCTGTCGCTCCCGGGGTGACAGGCGGGCCTGGGTGGACGGAGTTTGGGGAACGGGCACCGACGAGATCTCGGAGCTTCCGGTCGTCCTCGACCACCGGCACCGTTGTTCGGCTCATCTCGACCGTATGGTCCCTCGCCGGGGTGGACACTGCATCGGGGAGATCACCGAGGGCCAGACCGTAGTTGTCGCGTGCCGGCGCCGAGCCCCGGTGGGGACGATTCCCCGTCACCGAGGTCTCAGCAGCGGTTCCGGCTCTCGCCGCAGCGGTGGTGCGCCCTCAGCAGCACCCCGCACGCGCAGCTGGCTGGATCACGGGCAGCGGCCCCACCGCGTCCGACTGCTCCGTCTTCCGGGCCTTCACGATCGCCCCGTGCATGCCGTCTGCGACCTCGTGTGTGAACTCGACCGAGACCTCCTCGAACCCGGCTGCCTCCAGCCCGGCGACGTATTCGCTCCTGGAGAGAGCACCGGCGATGCAGCCGACGTAGGACCCCCGCGCCGCGCGATCGTCGTGTGAGAGCTGATCCTCGGCGACGATGTCACTGACGCCGACGCGGCCGCCCGGCTTGAGCACGCGCGCGATCTCGGTCAGCACTGCGGCCTTGTCGGTCGAAAGGTTGATCACGCAGTTCGAGATCACGACGTCGACCGAGCTCGCAGGCAGCGGGATCTGCTCGATGATCCCTTTCAGGAAGTGCGCGTTCGCGGCGCCGGCCGCGGTCGCGTTCTGCTGGGCGAGCGCGAGCATCTCGTCGGTCATGTCGAGACCGTACGCAGTGCCGGTCGGCCCCACCCGCTTCGCGGACAGGATCACGTCGATCCCGCCGCCGGAGCCCAGGTCGAGGACCGTTTCTCCCTCGTGCAGATCGGCGACGGCGGTCGGGTTCCCGCAGCCGAGAGACGCGAGCACGGCTGCATCCGGGAGCTCGCCGCGCTGCTCGGCGTCGTAGAGCGTCTCGCCGAACGTCGCCGCGTCGCTCTCGCCGTCACAACAGGAGTCGCTTCCGCAACCGGACGAGCTTCGCGCGGTGACGGCGAGGGCGGACTCGGCGTAGCGGCGCCGGACTTCCTCGCGTAGTTGAGCAGCAGTCGTAGACATCAGCAGCAGACTCCTTTCAGGTCGGCGACGGCGGCGAGGGTTCGCAACGCGTCGGAGTTCAGGGAGAAGTAGGCCCACTTGCCCCGCTGCTCGCGGTCGAGCAGTCCGGCGTCGGTGAGCTTTTTCAGGTGGTGCGACACGGTCGGCTGGCCGAGCCCGAGCGGTGCGATCAGCTCGCAGGCGCACACAGGCTCACCGCTCGTCGCGAGCAGATTCACGATCTTCACCCGGTGGCGGTCGGCAAGCGCTCGGAAGACGTCCGCCGTCGCCTCGGCCTCCTCATCGGAGATCGTCGGCGCCGCGAGCGGAACGCAGCAGGCGACCGCTGCGAGCGGCTCTGTCATACGAGCCGCCAACCGGACAGCACGGCGCTCCGCGCGGCTTCGCGGGCGGCGTCGGCGCGGCACGAGCTGTCACAGACCTCACCGCAGCGCTCGCAGAGCTCGACCCGCTTGGTCTTGCTCGTACCGAAGAGATTCAGCATCGGAGGCTCCTCACGTATCGAAGTTTGTCGATAGGACTATAGATCGACAACCTTCGATCTGTCAAGGGAGCGCTGGGTTTGCGCCTGGTGGCCGACGCCCCGTCGCTACCGGCCGGTCGCGTCCGCGACGAACGAGGCGATCGCCGCCGCGAACTCTCTGCGGCTCGCCTCCCAGGCATAGAACATGTGCCCGCCGCCGAAGTGCCGGACGGTCACGCGGCTCGCGGTGGCCGGATCGAGCCGCATCAGGTTCCGCAGCCGGTCGCTCGCGTAGTAGGGGGTCACGAGATCGAACCGGCCGTGCATGATGAACGCCTTCAGGTGCGGATTGAGCGCCATGCCGTAGCGAAAGTCGTCGGTGGCGCCGACGGGCGGAACGAAGAAGTGCTGCCGGGCGTCGTCCGTCCAGTCCTTGTTGACCTCGTAGCTCAGCAACGTGTACTCGCGCTCGGTCTCGACGCCGATCTCCGAGCGGAGCTGCCGGTTGATCGCGATCGTGAACGCAGGGCTGATCCCCGCCAGGGTCGGATCGGGGCCGCTGAACGACTCGCGGTCGGGAAATGGATCGGTCGCCGTGATCGTCGCGTCGTAGAGGCCGACGACCTTGCGCTCGTCGCGCAGGAGCTCACGCGAGAAGACGCTGATCGTGATCCGTCCCTCGGCTCGGGAGACCAGGTCGAACGGAAGCCCGATCAGATCCGCGAGCCGGGTGAGGACGACGTCCCGCTCGGCCGGAGGCATCGCGGCGCCGCGGGTCAGGAACGTCACGTAGTCGCCGGTTGCGAACTCCTCCGCTTCGCGCCGCACGTCGTCGAGCGCGACGCCCGCTTCGAAGGCGCGGGAGCGTCCGTGATGGGCGGCGGCGGCGGCCATGGTCGGCAGTAGATCGACCCAGCCGAGAACGTCGTAGTCGCCCGAGGCCAGCGTCGAGATCTCGAGCGCCGGCGAGATCAGGATCGCCCCGTTCAGGCCGATCCCCCCGGTCTCCTGCAGCATGCGCATCAGGCGGCCCACGCGGTACCCGCCGTAGCTCTCGCCGGCGATGAAGATTGGCGCGCCCCACCGGTCGTTCCCCGACAGCCAACGGCCCATGAACTCGCAGAGCGACTCGAGGTCGCGCTTGTAGCCGAAGTACTCCTTGGGGTCGGTCTCGTCGTCTTTCTTCTTGTCGCCGCCCGACCCATCGTCCTTCCGCTCGGGCTCGATGACGCGACTGAAGCCGGTTCCGACCGGATCGACGAAGACCAGGTCGGTGAACGCCAGCCAGGACTCCTCGTTCTCGACGAGCCGAGGCGGCATCTGCGGCAGCGTGCCGTCTGCCGGGAACGCGACACGCCGCGGGCCGACGGCTCCGACGTGCAGGTAAGCGGACGACGCACCCGGCCCGCCGTTGAAGACGAACGTCACAGGCCGATCGGCAGCGCGGTCCTTCGCAACGTACGAAACCGAGAAGATCTCGGCCGCGGGCTTGTCCTTCTTCCGCAACACGAGCCACTTCGCGCTCGCCGTGTAGTCGATCGAGGCTCCGCCGCCGCTCCAGGTGGCGGTCGTCTCCGCGCCGGGCGGCGGCTCGTGGTCTGCCTTGACGGCAGGCTTTTCGTCGTTCGCTTTGTCCTCGGCCATGGGGAGACGCTAGCGAACTGAGCGCTCCGGATACAGAGGAGGAGGCCGCAGACCACCGACCCGCCGGCGGCTGATGGGAAAACACGCGATGCCGATCGCGAGCGCAGCGAGATGACCGAAGTTCGCGAAGCTGTCGAAAAGCGCAAGATCGACTACGACCCAGAGGACGAGCGCAGCCGCATACACCCTGCGCGAGCTGCCGCCCAGGCGATAAGCGAGAATGGCCGCGACCGCGAAGAAGCCGTAGCTTGGGCCGACGTCGCGCGCATTCGCAACCGACGACTCGACGAGGTCCGCGCGCAGCGCGAGCCAGAGACCCACCGCGGTGAGCAGCGTCGCACCGACGTGCCCCAGGAAGAACACCGTCGCCGTACGGGCAGTGCCGAGCCATCGCTCCACCGGCGCGACCACGACGCTGAAGAGCGCGATCCAGCCGACGAGCTCGAGACCGCTCGAGACCCAGAACGCGCTCGCGAACAACACGCGAACCGGATCACGCGACAACTGGTGAAGGTTCGTGCTGCGCTCGAGCAGAAGCTGGTTCGCGATGCGGCTGCTCGATGTCTGCAGCACCCAGGTCGTGATCAGCAACACGAACAAGTAGGCGTACGTGCCGGGTGCCGAGCGAACGTATTGGACTACGCGTGGCGCAATCCAGCGCCAGACCTTCCGCGCCGGCTCCAGCCGCGGCCAACGCTCCTGAGCCATCACCCGGTTGATGGCGAGCACGAGCACGAGCAGAACCGCCGCGATCATCAGACGACCTTACGGCACGCAGCAACGGCAGCTTGCCGACCGCCCCGCAGCGACAACGAACTCGATGACGAGAGCGCAGGCGCCGGGTCAGCCGTCGACGGCCGGCGCCGCGCCGTACTCCTCGTCGCTGACGTGCTCTCCCCACGAAGCGGCGTTGCCTTCGTCGTCGACCTCGAGCATCGCGAGGTGGGTCATGAAGCGATTCGGCGCAGCGCCGTGCCAGTGCTCCTCGCCCGGCTCGAAGAACACCCGGTCACCGGGACGGATGACCTCGACGGGACCGCCGCGCCGCTGCGCGTGACCGACGCCCTCGAGGACGTAGATCGTCTGTCCGTTTGGATGGGTGTGCCACGCGGTGCGCGCGTTGGGCGTGAAGTGGACACTGCTCGCGCTGAGCCGCGATCCGGTCGACGGCGCTGCCACGGCGTCCACGTAGACCGCGCCGGTGAACCAGTCGCTCGGGCCATGCATGGTCTCGATGCTGCTCCTGGTGATCTGCAAGAGGGGTCTCCTTGGTTGTCGAGAGATCAGGCTTGGTACCGGAACTCGCGGATCTCATTCCTTGTGTCCACGACCTCGAGAGTAG
>Ga0265319_1000777_pt1 | contig 20762 bp, 13 predicted proteins | sample 4824metaG_FD_192443 | JGI IMG/M metagenome (GOLD analysis project Ga0265319, IMG submission 192443) | Rhizosphere microbial communities from Carex aquatilis grown in University of Washington, Seatle, WA, United States - 4-8-24 metaG | ecosystem: Host-associated > Plants > Roots > Rhizosphere >...
CTCCGCACACCTTCCTTGCCGGCGCTGGATGAGCCCGAGGGATTGGAAGACGCCCGCGTCATTGGGCCGCTGAAGCGCCAGGCGCTGGTACTGCGCGTTCGCCCGGGCATAGTCGCGGTAGGCGTAATAGTAGTAGTCCCCGACCTTGCTGATGACGTCGGGGTCGTCGGGAGCGAGCTTCACCGCCCGGTCGATGGCGTCCTTCGCCTTTGATATGGCCTCGTCCATCCCCTCCTCGAAATGGAATGCCTCGAAGGCGTAGGAGTGCGCCAGCTCGCCCCAGGCGCGCGCAAAGGAGGGATCGAGTTCGACCGCCTTGCGAAGGAGTTCCAGGCGCTCGACCGCCTCTTCATGCCGGGTATCGAGCTTGGTCCTGGCCCTCAGGTAGAGGTCGTAGGCCGCCGTGTTCTCGGTGGGCTTGCGATCGAGCATCGCCTTCTCCTCGGGCGAAAGGGCTGCCTTCAGCTCGGCCGCGATGGACTGCGCGAGCTCCGACTGGATAGCGAAGATGTCGGTCAGGTCGCGGTCGTAGGCCTTGGCCCAGACGTGCTCGTCCTCGGCGGCGCGGATCAGCTGACCCGTGACCCGCACCTTGTTGCCCGAGCGCCGGACGCTTCCCTCGAGGACATACGCGACGCCGAGTTCCGACGCGATCTGGCCAATGGATTTCTTTGTGTCGCGGTACTGCTCGACGGAGGTCCGCGAGACCACGCGGATCTCGTGGACCAGGGCGAGGTTGGTCAGGATGTCCTCCTGGATGCCGTCCGTGAAGAACCCGGTGTCCTTGTCGTCGCTCATGTTGGCGAACGGCAGGACCGCGATCGACTTGTCGTCCGGCTTCGGGGCGACCGGCGCCGGTGCGGTCGCGGAGGCATCAACCTTTGCCGGGGCGACGGGAGGAACGGGCCTTCGGGACAGGGCGACATAAGCGCCCGCAGCGATGACGACGCCGGCAACGACCCCCCACGCCCAGCCGGGGAGGCCTGACCCGCCGCGGGGCGGCCCGCCGGCCGTGGAACCCTGGACGGGACGGGGGGCACCCGCCGGACCCTTGGGGCCACCCGGCCCCTCGAGGAGAAGCTTCATCCGGTCGACGAACTGCTGGGAGGGCAGCCCTCCCGCCATCCGCGTCCATTGCACGCGCCTAAACTCGCCCGGGACGGACGCCGCCGAGTCGGGCGTGTCGTCCACCACGACCGGTATCAGGTAGGGAACCCCCTCCATGAGGAGGTGCGTCTGCTCTACCGCCAGCTTCCATTCCAGCCTGAAGTACCCCTTGCCGCGCTCCTCGGTGTTCCTCGAGATGATCGGGACAAAGAGCGCACAGGCGTCGATCTGGCGGCGGATCTTCTGGTCCCAGGCGTCGCCGCCCCGCAGCTCGCTCTGGTCGAACCACACCTCCACGCCGTGGCTCCTCAGCGCCTCGGCGATGCGGCTGGCGGCGGCGGTGTCCTCGCGGGCGTAGCTGAGAAAGACGGCCCGGTTTGGTCGCTCGGTTGGATTGCTGTCGGCCATGTCTCGTTGTGCGGGCCAAACGCTGGCGCGCACGGGGTGTTCTGGCCAGACCAAAGCCTTGCCGGCAACGGGGTTGCGGGGCGCGCCTGGGGGCACGCTCATGTAAACCAATGGCCAAAGGATCGCCCGGAGAACCGGCACACGGCGGGTCGGTCTCGGCTTGGCAACGCCGTCTGAAAACCTTCAACTGCGCCCCATGCGTAACCTGCCCCTGGTTCCCGTAGCGGCGCTGCTTCTTGCCCCGAGCCTCTTCGCCGCCGCGGGGCGCGACTGGCCGGCATACCTGGGGGACAAGAGTGCGAGCCACTATTCGACGCTGGCGCAGATCACGCCGGACAACGTGACCGGGCTCAAGGTGGCGTGGACCTGGCAGGGCCACGGGGCGCGCCCCGACTCGTCCCAGATCCAGTGCAACCCGCTCATCATCGACGGCGTGCTCTATGCGACCTCGGCGGAGATGAAGCTCATCGCCCTCGACGCGGCCACCGGCAGGGAACTGTGGCGCTTTGAGCCCGAGGACGCGAACGGCGTCAACCGGGGCCTGGCGTACTGGGCCGACGGCGAGGACCGCCGGATCCTCTACGGCAACGGCCATTGGCTGCGCGCGATCAACGCGGGGACCGGAAAGCTGATCGATTCCTTCGGCGACCACGGGAAGGTGGACCTCGCTCAGGACCTCGGGCGCGACGTCACCGGCCTGGCGATCCAGGCGAACACCCCCGGGGTGATCTACCGCGACCTGATCATCATGTCCATGCGGGTCGGCGAGGGCCCGGCCCCGGCCGCTCCCGGGCACGTGCGCGCCTACGACGTCAGGACCGGGAAGATGGCCTGGATCTTCCACGCCGTACCGTACCCGGGCGAAGCCCATTACGACGAGTGGCCCCCCGAGGCGTGGAAGCACGTGGGCGGGGTCAACGCCTGGCCGGGAATGACCGTCGACGACGAGCGCGGCCTCGTGTTCTGCCCGATCGGCTCGGCGACGTTCGACTTCTGGGGCGGCAGCAGGCCGGGCAACGACCTCTATGCGGACTGCCTCGTCGTCCTGGACGCCGCGACGGGCAAGGTCTCGTGGTTCTACCAGTTCACTCACCACGACCTATGGGACCGCGATCCCCCGGCCCCGCCGACGCTCCTGACCGTCCACCGGGACGGAAGGGACATCCCCGCCGTGGCCCAGGTCACGAAGAGCGGGCACGTCTGGGTGTTCAACCGCGTGACGGGCGAGCACCTGTTCCCCGTCGAGGAGATCGCGGTGCCGAGCTCGGACCTCGCCGGAGAGGTCGCCTCCCCCACCCAGCCGCTCCCGCTCAAGCCGGCGCCCTTCGCCCGCCAGCTCTTCACCGCCGACACCATCACGGACCGGACGCCGGAGGCCCACCGCGCCGTTCTGGAGCGCTACTCCAGGCTCAGGGCGCACGCCCCGTTCTCCCCGCCCAGCCGCGAGGGGACGATCATCTTCCCGGGCTTCGACGGCGGCGCCGAGTGGGGAGGGGCCGCGGCGGACCCCGAGGGCATCCTCTACGTGAACGAGAACGAGATGGCCTGGGTCCTCAACATGATCGACTCGAGCGGCGCGACCTCCCTCGGGCAGCAGGTGTACCTCCAGAACTGCACGGGCTGCCACGGGGCGGACCGCAGGGGCAACGCCGCGGGGAACATCCCCTCCCTCGTCGACATCCAGAAGCGCCTCACGCGCGAACAGATCACCGAGGTGATCACGAAGGGCCGCAGGGTGATGCCCTCGTGGGGGTTCCTTTCCGAGCAGCAGAGGGACGGCGTGGTCGGCTTCCTCATGGGGGAGAAGGCCCCGGCCGCGCCCGCCGGGGAGCCGGGGGCCTGGAAGACCTACCTTGAGGACAAGGCCGCGGACTCGACGCCCCCGCCGCCCTTCACCCACACGGGCTACAACCGCTTCCTCGACCCGGACGGCTACCCCGCGATCAAGCCGCCCTGGGGCACGCTGAACGCCATCGACCTCAACACCGGCGAGTACCTCTGGCGCGTGACCCTCGGGGAATTCCCCGAGCTGACCGCGAAGGGCCTTCCCCCCACGGGGACCGAGAACTACGGCGGCCCGCTGGTCACCGCGGGCGGCGTGGTCTTCATCGGGGCCAGCAAGGACGAGAATTTCCGCGCCTTCGACCGCAAGTCGGGTCGCGAGCTCTGGAAGGCGAAGCTGCCCGCAGGCGGGTACGCCAGCCCGTCGACCTACGAGGTCGCGGGGAGGCAGTACGTCGTCATCGCCTGCGGGGGCGGCAAGATGGGGACGAAGAGCGGCGACGCCTACGTCGCCTTCGCGCTTCCCTGATCCCCCGGGCCGCCTAGCCCCCAGCCCTTGGCCGTCCGAGCGCCTTGCCACGGGCCGCCCGATTGTCTTCCATGGCGACCGCGCCCGCTAGAAACTGCCTGGTTACCCGGAGCAAGGGCGCCGGCACAAACCCCCCACCCCATGAAATCGGTCCCGCTTCCACGCACACCCGCAGACCCCCTCATTCGAGGAACGACCGCCCGGCTGGCTCTCCTCGGGACAATCGCCCTTCTCTGCCTCTCGGGTCCGGCCCCGGCCGCGCGCGCCCAGGACGGCGGCGATCCCCTGGCGCAGGGATTTGCCACGCCGCCCGCGAGCGCGAAGCCCCGGGTCTGGTGGCACTGGATGAACGGGAACATCACGAAGGAGGGCATCAAGCTCGACCTCGAGTGGATGAACAGGATCGGCCTGGGCGGCTTCCAGAACTTCGACGCCAGCCTGGACACGCCCCAGGTGGTCGAGAAGCGCCTCGCCTACATGAGGCCGGAGTGGAAGGACGCCTTCAAGTACGCGACGGATCTCGCCGACCAGATGGGGATGGAGGAGGCGATCGCAAGCTCCCCGGGTTGGAGCGAGACCGGCGGCCCCTGGGTTCCCGCCTCGCAGGGCATGAAGAAGTACGTCTGGAGCGAGACCGCGGTCGAGGGGGGCCGGCCGTTCACCGGGCAGCTGGTGCATCCCCCCGCGAACACCGGGCTGTTCCAGAACTACCGCGACGGCGACGACCCAAAGGGCGCCAACCACTTCTACGCCGACTCCGCGGTCGTCGCGTTTCCCAGGCCGGGCGGCGACGTCTCCGCCGAGTCCCTTCACGTGAGGGTGACGGCCAGCTCGGGCGCGCCCGACGCGGGCGCGCTCAGCGGGGAGAACCCCGAAGCGGTCACCAAGCTCTCGATCCCCAAGGGGGAAGACCCCGCCTGGATACAGTTTGAATTCCCAGAGCCCGAGGCGATCCGGTCGCTGACCGTCGCGACCAAGGGCATGGACGAGCTGACCCAGGTCATCTTCCAGGTCGCCAATCCCGACGAATACCTCGAGTCAAGCGACGACGGGAGGACCTTCCACGTTATCATGAAGCTCCCTGAGGGCGGGGCCCCCGAGCACACCGTCTCGTTCCCCACCGTCACGGCCAAGATCTTCCGGGTCGCGTTCCGGCGCTCCCCTCCCCCGAAGACGCCCTCGTGGCTGGACGGCATGGATCCGACGGCCCTCGGCGGGAACCGGACGAAGAGCCCTCCCGAATACGACGTCCTCAAGCTCGTGCTGCATCCCGGCGCGCGCGTGAACCGTTTCGAGGAGAAGGCCGCGTTCGCGACGCTGGGCGACCTTTATTCGCTGGCGACGCCCCCGTTCTCGAAGGCGGACGCCATTTCCAGCGCGGAGGTGATCGACCTCACCTCGAGGATGCGCGCCGACGGCACGCTCGACTGGACCCCGCCGGCCGGCGACTGGGTCGTCCTCAGGTTCGGCTACTCCCTCCAGGGGACGACCAACCATCCCGCGACGGCCGAGGCGACGGGCCTCGAGGTCGACAAGCTGAACAGCGCCTATGTCAGGAACTACATGAACGGGTTCCTGGCCAGCTACGAGGACACGGTGGGCAAGGACTTCATGGGCAAGCGCGGGATCCGCTACGTCGTCACGGACAGCTGGGAGGCGGGCTCGCAGAACTGGACCGACGACATGATGGCGGACTTCAAGGCCCGCCGGGGCTACGACGCGCTGCGCTTCATGCCCGTCCTCGCCGGGCACGTCGTCGACAGCTCCGAGGCGAGCGACCGATTCCTCTGGGACTTCCGCAAGACGATCGCGGACCTGATCGCGGACAACCACTACGGCCAGGTCCAGGCCTCCCTCGCCGAGCGCGGCATCGGGCACTACGGGGAGTCGCACGAGGGGGGGCGCGCGTACGTCGCCGACGGCATGGAGGTCAAGAAGCTCGACGACATCCCGATGAGCGCGATGTGGACCCAGCACATCGGCGTGTACTCGGAGAACTTCAACTACAACGCGGACGACCGCGAGTCCGCCTCGGTCGCGCACATCTACGGCCAGAACCTCGCCGCCGCCGAGTCGATGACCGCGTCGGGGGAGCCGTGGGCCTGGTCGCCCGCGACGCTGAAGCCGACGGCGGACGCCGAGTTCCTGAACGGGATCAACCGCATCGTGATCCACGAGTCGGCCCACCAGCCGCTGGTCGGAAAGGCCCCGGGCCTGACGCTCGGGCCCTTCGGCCAGTGGTTCAACCGGAACGAGACGTGGGCCGAGCAGGCGGCCCCGTGGATCACGTACCTCGCACGGACAAGCTATCTCCTCCAGCAGGGTTGCTTCGCGGCCGACCTCGTCTATTTCTACGGCGAGGACTCGAACCTCACGGCAATCTTCGGCGGCAAGGCGCCGGCCGTGCCCGCGGGGTACGGCTTCGACTACGTCAACGCCGACGGGCTCATCCATGAGCTGAGCGCGGCCGACGGGCGCCTCACGACAAAGAGCGGCATGAGCTACCGCGTTCTCGGGCTCGATCCCTACAGCCGGCACATGTCCCTGCCCGTCCTGAGGGCCATCGCAGGCCTGGTCGAGCGGGGCGCCGTCGTCGCCGGCCCGAAGCCCACGGACGACCCCAGCCTCGCCGACGACCAGGCGGAGTTCGCGCGCCTGGGAGACCAACTCTTCGGCGACGGCACCGGCGTTCACGCCTTCGGCAAGGGGAAGGTCTTCGCCGGCCAGGCGCCGGCGGACGTCTTCCGGAGCCTGGGCGTTGTCCCGGATTTCGACTATTCCCATCCCAACGCAGGCGGCCCGCTGCTCTTCGTCCACCGAAGGGTCGCGGACGGCGACATCTACTTCCTGGACAACCGGAGCTTCAGTGACGCCGACGTGGACGCCTCCTTCCGCGTGACCGGGAAGGCTCCCGAGCTCTGGCACGCGGAGACGGGCGCGTCGGAGCCCGTGTCGTATTCGATCGCCGCGGACCGCACAACCGTACCGCTGCACCTCGAGCCCTGGGGCACCGTGTTTGTCGTCTTCCGCCGGGACGCAACGGCCGCCTCGCTCACCCTTGCGCGGGCCTCGGAGAGGACGCTCGGCACCGTCTCCGGCCCGTGGGAACTGGCGTTTGAGCCGGGCCGCGGGGCGCCGGCGGGCATCACCCTCGACACGCTGGAGTCCTGGAGCGATGACGCCAACGGGGGGATCAAATATTACTCGGGTGCGGGCTCGTACACGAAGACGCTCGATGTCCCCCGGGAATGGCTGACGAAGGACGCGCAGCTCTGGCTGGACCTTGGCGACGTCAAGAACCTGGCCGAGGTGACGCTCAACGGAAAGGCGCTCGGCACGGTTTGGCACCCCCCCTACCGGGTGAACCTGACCGGCCTAGTCCGGGAGGGAGCAAACCAGCTCGGCATCCGGGTGACGAACGCCTGGGTCAACCGGCTGATCGGGGACGAGCAGCCCGGGGCGGTGAAATTCACCTTTGCCGATTTCAAGCCCTACAAGGCCAATTCGCCACTGCAGGCCTCGGGACTCCTCGGGCCCGTGCGCGTCATCTCGGTCGCAAAGGGCGAACAATAGCAGACGGGCACGACCCGACATCCAGCATGCCCCTCATGAACAAAAAAACGCTTCTCGTCGCCGTCGCCGCCGTCCTCCTGGTCGCCGCGGGCCAGGCCCCCGTCCTGCGCGGATCCGACGGCGCATCCGCCCCGCCGGCCCCCGCCGGAAAGCATCATGCCTACTCGACCACGTTCCCCCTCGCCGAGAAGCCCCTCTCCGAGAACGGCCATTGGGATTGCGGCCAGACCGCCGCCCTTGACTGGGCCGACGTCCAGACGGTGCCCGGGCGCGCCTTCGGGCTCGAGTCGGGCGTGACGGGCTACGACGACGCGACGGCCCTCGTGAGGGGGGCCTGGGGGCCGAACCAGACGGCCGAGGCGAAGGTCTTCACGAGCCACCAGAACGACAAGCTGTGGGAGGAGGTTGAGCTGCGCCTGCGCAGCACCCTGGCGCCGCACGTGGCCACAGGCTATGAGATCCTCTTCAAGTGCTCGAAGACGCAGCAGGCCTACTCGGACATCGTCAGGTGGGACGGCCCCCTCGCAAAGTTCACTTACCTCTCGCACAAGGAGGGCGCCGAGTATGGCGTCGCGGACGGCGATGTCGTGAAGGCGACCATGGTCGGGGACGTGATCACGGTCTACAAGAACGGCGCGGTGATGGCCCAGGCCAAGGACGCCACCTTCGCAACCGGCAGCCCGGGAATCGGTTTCTTCCTCCAGGGGGGTACAGGAACGAACCGCGACTACGGCTTCACGTCCTTCTCTGCAAGCGACCAGGACTAGGCCCGCGTCGCGGCGGCGTGAGAGTCGCCAGGGTCGACCTTGAGCCTCCCAAGGCGGGGGGCGCATGGCATTAAAAGTTTTGACTCAATAGGAACATTCGCAAGGGATTGGCGTCGTCCGCAGCTTCCTTCCGGCGAGCCGCGAGACTTGATTTTCAGGATCCGCCCCAACTGCATCCCAGTTACCAAGACGAGGATACGAACCATGAAGAAACTCACATGTCTAGGCCTCCTGGCAGCCGTAGCCCTCGCTCCCACTCCCGTGCGGGCCCAGGTTTCAGGCTACGGCGTCCGCAAGTTTCAGAATTTCGTACAGACCTCCTCCTCCGCGCCTGTGCCGGGCGAGATCCTCGGCTCGCTCTCCGGCGCCTTCAATTTTGACGCTACCATATTCGGAAGCAACCTGGGCGGCCTCTCGCCGGCGCCGCAGCTGATCCTCCCGGGCGCCACCCATACCTACCCCCTGCAAGCCAGCAACAGCGAGTGGTCGCTGAACCCCGAGGGGACGCCGATCACGACCTTTGGAACCAAGTCGGCCATGGACGCGGCATTTCCCAACGGAGTCTATACCCTGAATGTTGGGCCGACCTCCGTCCCCCTGACGCTCTCGCCGGATTCCTATCCGGCGGTGCCGGCGCTGACGAGCGGCACATGGGATGCCGCAGGCAACCTGGTGCTCGTTCCGACCAGCGACAACACGATCAATGTGAGCGCGTTTCCATCCTTTGGAAGCGCGAGCGGCGGCTACGCGAGCCTGAACATCTGGACCATCGGCACAAACGGTCAGTACAGCCAACCGCAGGAGGGTGTCCCGGTGTTTTTCATGCAATGGTTTTCATCCCAAGGGGCGGCCCCCACTGCCATCGACATCCCTCCCAACGTGCTTTTGGGAGGGAACGGCCTCTTTTACGCCGAGCTGGTTTATGGGCAATTGACATACCTCGACAACGCCTCCGTGCCCACGGCGCCGCAAGGCGGGTTCGCCGGTTTCGAAAACCGCACCGGCTTCTACATTAACACCGGAGTGGCCGCCGTGGCGCCCGCCACACATTTCAAGGTCACCGCGCCGTCGAACGCCGACGTCAATTCGCCCATCACGGTGAACGTCACGGCCCTGGACGGGTCTGGAAACATCGTCACCGCCTACAGCGGCGTCGTGCACATATCGAGCAGCGACCCTGCCGCGCTGCCCACGGCGGACTGCCTCCTCTCAAACGGGGGAGGACAGTTCCCAGTCACGCTCATCACCGTCGGCAGCCAGACGGTCACGGCGACGGATTCCCAGAACCCGTCGATCACCGGCACCTCGGGCCCCATCACGGTTACGAATCCCACGCCAAGTTACATGATAATCTCCGTGGCCAAGTGGAGGGACTATGTCCAGACCTCCACCGCGGCGCCCGTCAGCTCGGCCAACCCCAACGATCCGAACGGTGCCTTCAATTTCGATGCCGCCGTCCAGGGGGATGGCCTCTCGGGCCTCTTGCCCGCGCCGTCGGTGACCCTTCCCGGGCCCGGCCCGACCTATGTGCTGGTCAACCAGGACGAGAGCCAGTGGCACTTCACCAACAACTTGCCCGTGGTTAACGCCTTCGCCACACAAGCGGCCCTGGACGCTGCCTTTCCCGACGGCAGCTACACCATGGACGTCGGGGGAGCCTCCGTGACGCTCGACCTGGGACCGGACAACTACCCCGCCGCCCCGATGGTGACGGGCGGGGTCTGGGATTCTTCCGGCAACCTTCTCATCAACGCACAAGTGGGAGCCACCATCAACTTCAGCACCTTTTCCGGGTACAACACCAGCCCAGGCGGCCACGAGGATTTCCAGATCTCTCCCGCAACTCCGGACGGCAACGGCGGCTATTTCACGAACAACTCGGTCGTTGACCTCCAGACGACGAACATCCCTGGCGTCGTCACCCAGGCCGCCTTCACCAACTGCGTGATCAATCCCGGCGACCTGAACCCCGACACCCTGTACTTCGCGGCACTGAACTACACTTCCCTCACGGACCTCAACACGACCGCGATCCCCGCCCAGTTCGGCTCCCTTGCCTATTTCCAGGCGATCACCGGCTTCTTCATTGATACCGCGGGGTCCGCGAGCCAATTCATCCTGGGCGTTCCCGGGACGGTGACACCGGGCACCCCCTTCACAGTCCACGTGAAGGCTGCGGATTCTAAGGGGGTGAAGGACCCGACCTATTCCGGTACCGTTCACTTCACGAGCACAGACGGCGCTGCCGTGCTTCCCTCAGATTCTACGCTCACAAACGGCGCCGGGAACTTCTCCGTCACGCTGAACACGGTGGGCTTCAAGACGGTGAGCGCCGTGGACGTCGTCCAATCCACCATCTTCGGGACGTCCTCGATGATCGGCGTGGGCATAACCCCGACGCCCACACCCTCGCCGACGCCGTCGCCGTCGCCGACACCCTCTCCCTCCCCGACGCCGTCGCCCACCCCGACGCCGACGCCGTCGCCCACGCCGACCCCGTCGCCGACGCCTACACCCACGCCCTCGCCGACGCTCACACCTTCGCCGACGCCGACGCCGTCGCCCACACCGACCCCGTCGCCCACCCGGGCGCCGACCCCGACTCCAAGGCCGTCGCCGACACCGAGGCCGACGCCCACGCCGTCGCCCACGCCCACGCGGGTGCCGACGCCGACCCCGAGGCCTTCCCCGACGCCGTCGCCCTCTCCGTCGCCCACGCCCACGCGGGTGCCGACACCAACCCCGAGGCCTACCCCGACACCGCGTCCGTCGTAGGCGTGCAGGGGCCCCCTTCGCGCCCCGGGATCCGTCAACGCGACGGGTCGATCTCGGGTTCTGATGAAATGTCGGCGACCCCCCACTCGGCCCGATCGAAACACGATCGTCGCATCAGGATCGCCGGGCGAACCAGAGGCAGGTCCTTCTAGGTCGCGGTGGGGGCGGCTGGAATCCAGACGCACGATTGCGTACCCTTGCGGCCCCACGTCGAAAAACTTGTGACGCCGCCAGGGTTTACGCCAGACTGGCGCGATTTTCCGTCCCGCCTCGACTCGCCGAATGCCAAAATCCCTCCAGCCAGCAACTGACCTCGCGGTGACACCGCGCAGGCTGGCCCTCATCGCAGCGACATGCTTCGCACTGAGCGCGTTCATGTTCGCGCCTCCGCTCTCGCAAATCCAGAGCTACCTTGCGGGGCACTATTCCTATCCGCGCCTGGACGACTATTTGGCGCAGTGCAAAGATCCGCTGCGCCGGGACCTCAAATCGACAACGATAGCATGGCGTCTGCTGCCGCCGCTGGTCTGCCACCTATTGCGGCTGCCGGGCAGGACCCCGCTTGCACTTCCCTGGCTCGGAGCGGTCGCGTTAGTCGGCTACGTGTCTGTTCTGTTTCGACGCCGACTTGACGACTGGCGCTACGTCGCGGGCGGCACCCTGCTCTTCGCCACCACGTTCGCCGTGCTCGTTACCTTCCGGTGGCCCGGGCTCAATGATTCCTGGGTCTGGCTGGGGCTCCTCACGGTGGCATTCGGACGAGCCGCCTGGGCCGTGCCGGTAGCGTGCCTGCTGTGCCCGTGGGTGGACGAGAGATTCCTGATCGGGTTCCCCCTCGCCTGGCTCGTGGGTCGTTTCGAGCGCGGAAGGGACTGGGATTGGCCGGCGACGCGCGAGGGGCTCTGGCTGCTCCCCTATGCCGCGCTCCGGATCTGGCTCGGGCGCCACGACGACGCAGCCCACCAGCAAAGCCACCTGGCGCTGGCCATCTTCATCCCACAGATAATCACCCTCGTGCCCATGCTGCCCATCGGCTGGTGGATGGGACTGCGGGCGGCCTGGCTGCCGGTGGCCTACGCCTGCTGGACCACCCCGCCCGGGCGACGGGCCCTGGGCGCGGCCACCCTTATCGTCACCGTGGTCCTCACCATTGGGCTCTCGTATGACCTGAGCCGTTCGATCTCCATCCTCGTGCCGGTGGTCCTCCTCGGTTGTTTCGAATATGCGCGCCGAGCGCCCGCGAGCGCGCCGCGAATGATCCTCGCCCTCGGAGTCGCCAACTTGTTCATCCCCGCGGCCATGGTGATGGATCAGGACATTGAGACCATATGCCCCCTTCCCTCGGAAATCCTGAGACTCTACATCGGGCCGCTTTTCAGGGAGCGGTCCCTGGAGACCGCAAAGTACTATGCCGCGATCAGCCCTTCTGCGGAAAGCCATCTCGGGCTGTCCCGGACCTACTACCAAAACGGTCAATTCGAGGAGTCGCTGGAGGAGGCCAAGGATGCGCTGCGGTTGCGTCCGAGCTACGCCGAGGCCTACAACAATGTCGCCGTGGCCTACCTTGCGCTGGGTCGTTGGGACGAATCGATAGCGGCCGCGCGCGAGGCCCTTCGGCTCAACCCAGATTTTTCCCTTGCACGCAACAACCTTAGGATGGCGGAGAGGCTCGGGCAACGGGCCGCTTGGGACGCCGCCAAGGCGTACTTGAAGAGGATGCTCAAGGATCCCGAAGCCGCCAGCTTTGGGAGCGACGTCGATTCGGGCGCCGACTCAAATGACTCCCAGAACTGGTCGACAAACAGCCTATCCCAGCCCGATGGCACCTATAAGGTAACAATATGGGTCGAGGCGTTAAACGGACTGGGAACCAAGATCAGGTCCCACTTTCTAATGAGGCTGCGCTACCGCGGGGCTCATCAGTGGGAAATGGTCGGAAGTCCGGTCGCCTTGGACCGCCAACAAAAAACTCCGTGATTCCAAAGGCATGTCCGAGTCATTTCGGTGCAACAAGCAGAGATTGCCGAAATTCAGACGCAACTCCTTGCACTGAAAAGGGCGGTTGCCGGAAAGTAGGTCGCTTAGGCTTCCGTCCTCTTCTTTAAACTGGACCCCACTTGATTTGGTGCGAGAGCCGGGAGTCGAACCCGGATCAACGGCTTCGGAGGCCGCTACACTATCCATTGTGCTACACTCGCAGAGTGGGTCCTGAACTGACAGCAAACCGCCCCCAAAACGCGACGTCAAGCCGTGGCGAGGAAGCGCTCGATCCTCGAGGAGACCCGCTCCCGGCCGAGCACCCGGAGCAGCCCGTAAAAGCTCGGCCCGACGCCCGTTCCCGACACGGCCAGCCTGGCGGGATGGATGTAGTCGCCCGTGGCCGCGGCGTGCGTCGCGGCCAGGCCATGGACGAGCGCCTCGAGCGCCGCGTCGCTTGAGAAGTCCGCCCCGGGAAAGGCCGCGAGCAGCTCGCGCAGGCGCGCCTTGGGGTCGCCCTTCGCGAACACCTTCTCCCTGGCCTTGGCGTCGATCTCAAACTCCTCGCCGAAGAAATACCCTATGAACTTTGGAAGGTCCTCGATCGCCCGGACCTTGGGCTGGCAGAGGAGGATCACCTCGCGCAGGTAGGCCTCGTCCGCGGCGGCCCAGGCGAAGAAGGTCGTCGAGGCGAGATAGTCCCGCGCAAACGCGAAGCAGCGCTCCGGCGCCATCTCGTGCAGGTAGACCATGTTCATGTGCGCGAGCTTCTTCTCGTCGAAGCGCGCGTTGCTCTGGTTGATTCCCGGCAGGTCGAAGAGGCGGATGATCTCGGCTATCGGGAGCTTCTCGCGGTCCTCCTTGGGCGACCAGCCGAGCAGGCACAGGAAATTCACGAGCGCCTCGGGCACGAATCCCCTCTTCCTGTAGTCCTCGATCAGCGCGCCCTGGTCCCTCTTGGACATCTTGCCCGGGCCGTTCTGCTTGAGGATCAGGGGGATGTGGGCATAGACCGGCAGCGGGGCGCCGAAGGCCTTGAAGAGCTCCGTGTGCTTGCTCGTGTTCGAGAGGTGGTCCTCGCCGCGGATGACGTGGGTCACCCGCATCGCGATGTCGTCCACGACGTTCACGAGGTGGAAGACCGGGTTTCCGTCCGAGCGCACGATGACGAAGTCCTTCTCCTCGGTGCGCTCGACCCTGCCGCGGATCGCGTCCTCGATCACCTGCGGCTCACCGGAGATGCGGAAGAGGAGCGCCCCGTCCTTCTCGTAGGTGCGGCCGGAGGCCTTGAGCCTCCCCAGGTAGTCCTGGTAGACGGCCGCGCGCTCGCTCTGGCGGTAGGGGCCGAAGTCGCCCCCCTTGCCCGGGCCCTCGTCCCAGTCCATGCCGAGCCAGCGCAGGCTGTCGTAGATGAGCCTCAGGAACTCGTCGCTGTTGCGCGTCTTGTCCGTGTCCTCGACCCTCAGGATGAACACGCCGCCGGTGTGCCGCGCATAGAGCCAGTTGAACAGGGCGGTCCTGGCGCTCCCGATGTGGAAGAACCCGGTGGGGCTGGGGGCGAAGCGGACGCGGACCTGGGACATGGGAGGGGGCGTGGATTGCGGCTTGTGATTCGGGCGAGGGGGCAGCAAGAACCAACCCATGCCCCCTGTCAAAGCCGCACCCGTCGACCCCGCCGCCCTCGTGGCGCGCTTCGAGAGCGCCGGCGCCAAAGCCGGCTTCAGGAGCGAGCACTTTGGCAGGACGGGCGCCTGCCCACTCCTGGCGCTCACGAAGCGCACGAGCGGCCAGCGCCCGAGGATCTATCTCTCCGCGGGGATCCACGGGGACGAGCCGGCCCCTCCCCTCGCCCTCCTCTCGCTCATCGAGTCGGGCGACCTGGACGGGCGGGCCGTCTGGTTCCTCTGCCCGGTCCTGAACCCCGACGGGCTCGCCCGCGGCACCCGCGAGAACGCAACCGGGATCGACCTGAACCGGGACTACCGACACCTGGAGTCGCCCGAGATCCGGGCGCACGCCGCGTGGCTCGGGAGCCAGCCGAACTTCGACATGGCGATCTGCGTCCACGAGGACTGGGAATCCACGGGGTTCTACCTCTACGAGCTGAACCCCGACAAGCGGGCCAGCGCGGCCCAGCCGATGATCGCCGCGGCGTCCAAGGCCTGCCCCATCGACATGAGCCCGCAGATCGAGGGGCGCGAGGCGAGGGGCGGGATCATCCGCCCCGTCCTCGACCCCCTCGAGCGCGAGAAGTGGCCCGAGTCGATCTATCTCCAGGCCCACCACACGAGGCTCTCCTACACGATCGAGAGCCCCTCGTCGCTGGCGATCGAAACGAGGGTCAGCGCGCTCCGGGCGGCCCTGCGCGCGGCGATCGGCGTCGCCATGCGCGGCCGCTAGGCCGGCGCGGAGAGCCCATGCCGGGCGCAGAAGGCCGCCATGTCCGCGGGAAGCGGCGCCTCGAAGGCGGCCGGGATCCCCGCCGGCCCCAGGTCGATCCGGGCGCAGTGCAGCGCCTGGCGGGGCAGCAGGAGCACCCGCTGCAGCTCCGGCGTCCATCCCCTGTCGATGAAGTCCAGGTAGAGGCGGGCGTCCGGGCCGTAGATCTTGTCGCCGACCACGGGATGCCCCAGCCACTGGGCGTGGGCGCGGATCTGGTGCTTCCTGCCGGTCTCCGTGGTCACCCGGGCGAGCGTGAAGCCGCCGCCCCGGGCCAGCGGCTCAAAGAGCGTCACCGCCTCCTGGCCGCCCGCGCAGACGGCCGACTTCATGAACACCGGGCTGGCCGTGTCCACGCCGAGGGGCTGGTCGACCCGGACGGCCCCGCCGATCTCCCCCGTGAGGATCGTCATGTAGGCCTTGCCCACGCGCCGCTCCTGCATGGCCGTCTGCAGGAGGCTCGCGGTGCGCGGATCCTTCGCCATGACGACCACCCCGCTCGTCTCCCGGTCGAGCCTGAAGACCAGGTGGGTGCGCTCCATGCCGAAGTGCTCGCGCACGGCCCCGACGAGGCTCGACCAGGGCCCGTGCTTCGAGGGGTGGCAGACGACGTCGCCCGGCTTGTCGATCACGAGGAGGCGGGGGTCGTCATGGATCACCCAGGAGGCAAGCTCGGCCGGCGCGATCATCCGGGATGGGCCCTGGGCGAGCCGCCTCGGCCACGCGGACGCCCGAGGACCCGCCTCGCTCACGGCTTCACCCGCTTCATCCGGAAGTGCCCCAGCGCCAGGCCGGCTAGCCGGGCGACAAGGGGCTTGGGCAGCTTGGTCACGAACGCCGTCATGAGCTTGTTCTTCCAGCCGCTCACGACCATCGACTTGCCCGAGGCGAGCGCCCGCAGCGACGCCATGACAACGTCCTCGCTCGTCTCCCCCAGCATGCTGGGGACCGCGCCCTCCGACAGCCCGGCGCGCCTGAAGAATTCCGTGGATGTCGGGCCGGGGCAGACCGCGAGCGTCCTGATGCCCTTTCCCCGGAGCTCCTCGCCGAGCGCCAGGCTCCAGTGCAGCACGAAGGCCTTCGTCGCCCCGTAGGTCCCGAGGAACGGCGTCGGCTGGAAGGCCGCCGTGGAGGCGACCGTAATAATGGCACCTCCGCGGGCCCGGATTGTCGGTAGGAGTGCCGCGGTCATCTGGACCACGGCCCGCACATTGACGTCCACCATCTCAAGCTGCTGCTCGGTGCCGGGATCAGGAAATTTCCCGTATATGCCGAACCCGCTGTTGTTGATGAGCAGGATCCTGCCGTTCGGGGCGTCGACGTTCAGAAAATCCGCCACCTCGGCCAGGCCTCGCACGACCTGCGCGGAATCGGAGAGGTCGCAGGGGACATGGCGCAACTTAAGCTGTAGGGAACCCATGTCCGGCTCGCGCCGAGATAAGTTGCAAAAGGCAATTTCCGGGCGGAGCCTACTGCATAGTTCGATGAATGATTTTCCTATACCGGAAGATCCGCCTGTGATGACGACCGCCGAGATGGAGCTAAGCGCGGATTCGGGGGAGGGCATCGGACAGGGACGTTTGAATTTTTGCGGCTCGGTGCTTCACCGGCCGCGCGGGTAACAAACAGAAATCAAAGCCACTGCTATGAACAGACAAAATCATCCGGAACTGATCGTATCGGGCATTCACCTGGAACTCACCCCCTCGCTGAAGATATTTGTCCAGGAGAAGGCCGAACGCCTGTTTCGCCATGAGGAGCGCATCCTGCGCCTGCGGGTCGAGCTGGAGTCCGACCCCAAGGAGCGGTACGGCGCGCGGTTCAAGGCGAAGGGCCACGTGGCCATCGACGGGCCCGCGCTCAACGCCTCCGTGGAGTCGGACGAGTGCCACAAGGCGGTCGCCCTCCTCGCGGACAAGCTGGACAGGATGCTGAGCCGCCGGGCGCAGCTGCTGAAGGTCAAGCGGCACCACCCGCACGCGATCGAGTTTGGGGCGCCGCTTCCGAAGGCGGTCTGATCACCACTTGACCTCGTCCGTCAGGCCGAGGCGCGCGACCAGGTCGGCCGGGGGGCCCTCGAAGCGCGCCAGGGGCACGTTGCCGACGTAGCCCAGGTCCTTCATCCCGGCGGGCGTCGTGTAGTAGCCCCGGCCGACGAGGTTCCTGAACGTCTTGAAGAAGCGGGCGGCCGCCTCCATCCCCGGGCCCGCCGCCTTGCCCCGGGCCATGTCCGCGCAGAGCGCCTCGCGGTCGGCGCTCGCCGCGTCGGCGAAGCGGGCGCCGGAGCGCCGCTGGGACGCGGCGTCCAGCCAGGCGAGCCCCTCCATGACGGTCTTCCTGTCAACGACGTTGTCGGGATACGGGGCGCTCACCCACTCGTCCAGGAAGTCCACCACGCCCACGGAGGACGCGCTCGGGGACTGGGCGTCGGCGGGGATGATGATGTCGCACAGGGCCGTGGCCGCGCGCCGGTCCCCGTCCGAGAACGTGAGCGGCCACAGGTCGCCGGGCTTGTAGGCCTTCATGATGTCGGGGTCCGTCCCGTAGCCGGCCGCCGCCTGGCCCGCCGGGGGCGTCGTCCCGGCCGCCCTCAGGACGCGGCCCTTCATGAGCACGGCGCCCGCCCCCGCCGCCAGGATCCACTTGATCGCGACGCGCCTGTCCATGCGGGGGGGGTCGGGAGGGTTCATCGGCGTAGGCCTAGACATTGCCCTTGCGCATCTCGTCCAGGATGTGGTCGGCGGTCCGCCAGGCCAGCGCCATGATGGTCAGCGTCGGGTTCTTGTCGGCGTTGGACGCGAACACGCCGCCGTCGGCGACGAAGACGTTCTTCACGTCCCAGGCCTGGGACCAGGAATTCGTGACCGAGGAGGATGCCTTGTCGCCCATGATCGTCCCGCCGACCTCGTGGATGATGGAGCCGCCGGGCTCGATCGCCCGGCTCCCGTCGGCCCTGGGCCTGTCCTTGCTCGTGCAGCCCATGGCGGATAGCCAGTCGGCGAAGGTCCGCTGCATGTGGGCGACCTGGCGGGTCTCGTGCTCGGACCACTTCCAGTGGAACCGCAGGACCGGGATCCCCCACTTGTCCACGACCTTCGGGTCGATCTCGCAGTAGGAGTCGGCGTTGGGGATCATCTCGCCCCGGCCCGTGAAGCTCACGTAGGCGCCGTAGTTGCGCCGGGCCTCCTCCTTCAGCCGCGCGCCGTAGCTCGTCACGCCGCCCGCGTCCTCGCCCTCGTAGCCCTGCGGCATCCCCCTGCCCGTCTCGAACTCGACGTGGTAGCCGCGCGCGAAGCCGAGCTGGCCCGCGAGCTGCTCCTTGTAGAGCCACCACGGCGTGTAGACGTGGCCGCCCCCGGCGCCGTCCTCGTTGTGGGGCGGGATGTTCTCGAGGAGGGGGATGTGGCCGCCCCAGCCCGCCCCGACCGTGTCCATGATGTACTTGCCGACGAGCCCGCTCGAGTTTGCTAGGCCGTTCGGGAACAGGGCCGACTTGGAGTTGAGGAGGAGGCGCGCCGACTCGCAGGCGCTGGCCGCGAGGACGACGACGCGCGACGAGGCGTGGTGCTCCCTGCCCGTCGCCTTGTCGATGTAGGTGACCCCTGTGGCCTTGCCCGAGGGGCCCACCGTGACCTCGCGCGCCATGGCGCCCGCGAGCACGTCCAGGTTGCCCGTGGCCATCGCCGGCGGGATGTGGACGGTCGTCGACTGGTAGTTGGCCCGGATCGAGCACCCGCGCCCGCAGGGGGTCGCCCAGAAGCACGCCGCCCGGCCCTGCATGTCCTCGGCCAGGATCCGCTGGGCGCGGGCGTTGCCCGGGTGGAGCTTCGCCGGGAGGGTCGCGTGGTCGAGCGCCCGGGAGAGCACGGCTCGGTGGGCGGCGATGACCGGGATGCCGATCGAGCGGCCCCGCTGGCGGGCGAGGAGCTCCCCTATCCTCGCCCGGGGCGGCGGCAGGAGGACCCCCTCGGGGGAGTTGGGTGTGTTCTCGAGGCCCTCGTTCGTCCCGTAGACCCCGACCAGCATCTCGACCTTGTCATAGTACGGGGCGACGTCCTCGTAGGAGATCGGCCAGTCGAAGCCGAGGCCGTCCCGGCTGCGCGGCTTGAAGTCGTAGGGCCCGTTCCGGAGCGAGATGCGCCCCCAGTGGTTGGTGCGCCCGCCGAGCATCCTCGCCCGCCACCACTTGAAGTCGCGGCCGTGCTCGTTGGACGCGTTCGTGTAGGGCTCGCCCGGCACCGACCAGCCGCCGTCGATCGTGGCGTCGTAGTACCCGAACGGCTTGTCCGGCGTCCCGACGCCCCGCAGCGGCGCCTGGTCGTTCGTCTGGAACATCGGGGTCTCGGTCCTGGGGTCGTAGTTGCGGCCGGCCTCGAGCATGAGGACCTTCGCGCCGTCCATCGTGAGCGCGTACGCGGACTGGCCGCCGGCCGCGCCGGAGCCGACCACGATCACGTCGTATGTCTCGGCTGCGGTCTCTGGAGTTACAAGCGCCACGGGGTTGGGAGAGGAAAAGGGAGCCGTTCCCGCGCGAAATGTCCAACGCGAACCGGCGCCGCCCCGCGGGGCCGGCCCGCCGGGGTCACCAGGCGACCTCGTCCGTCAGGCCGAGCTTCGCGACCAGGGCGGCGGGCGGGCCGTCGAATGTCGCCAGCGGCACGTTGCCGACGTAGCCCAGGTCCCTCATCCCGACCGGCGTCGTGAAGAATCCCGCCGAGGCCAGGTTCCTGAAGCGCCGGAAGAACCTGGACGGAGCCTCGAGCGGCGAGCCGGCGGGCGCCTCGGGCGCGAGGGCCTCGCAGAGCTGGGCGCGCTGGTCGGGCGACGCCTCCGCAAAGCCGACCCCGAAGCGCCTGCGGGCCTCCTCCTCGACGAAGGCGAGACCCGCCAGGATCACCCTCCGGTCCTCGACGCAGTTCGGGTAGGGGGCGCTCACCCACTCGTCGATGAAGTCGGGGACACCGACGGCCGAGGCGCTGGGGACGTCGCCCTCGGCCGGAACGATGATGTCGCTGAGGGCCGCGGTCGTCCGCAGCTGGAGGGGGGTGAGCGTGAGCGGCCAGAATTCCCCGGGCGGGTGGGCCTTCATGAGGTCGGGGTCCGTGCCGTAGCCCCTGGCGGCGGGCGCGGCCGCCCCGGCGCCGGGCGCCGCGAGGGACAGCGGGTCGGCGATCATCGCCCCGGCGCCCGCCGCCAGCATCCACTTGATGGCGAGGCGCCTGTCCATGCGTCCGGGGAGCGGTGTGTTCATCGCGGGACTCGGTTCAGATGTTGCCCCGGCGCATCTCGTCCAGGACGCGGTCGGCCGTGCGCCAGGCCAGCGCCATGATCGTGAGGGTCGGGTTCTTGTCGGCGTTCGAGGCGAACACCGCGCCGTCGGCGATGAAGACGTTCCTCACGTCCCA
>Ga0265319_1000778_pt1 | contig 20711 bp, 25 predicted proteins | sample 4824metaG_FD_192443 | JGI IMG/M metagenome (GOLD analysis project Ga0265319, IMG submission 192443) | Rhizosphere microbial communities from Carex aquatilis grown in University of Washington, Seatle, WA, United States - 4-8-24 metaG | ecosystem: Host-associated > Plants > Roots > Rhizosphere >...
AAAGGCGGCCCTGCGACTGGACCCGAACCTGCCGCACTGCCGCGCGAACCTTGCGGCGTCGGCGGAGCGCCGGCGCGCGGTCAGTGCACGTGGACAGGCCACGGCAGTGAGCGTGGCGGGGCTCGAGACGCGCGCCCGGAAGGTTGCGGCGCGGGCGAAGCCCCGCGAGGGCCTGCGCCTGAGCCTGTGCATGATCGTTCGTGACGAGGAGGAGATGCTGCCCCGCTGTCTCGCCGCAGCGGCGCCCGCGGTCGACGAGATCGTTGTTGTCGACACGGGCTCCCAGGATCGGACGATCGAGATCGCACGCGAGTTCGGGGCGCGTGTGATCGAGTTCGAGTGGACCGGATCGTTCAGCGAAGCGCGCAACGTCTCGTTCGACGCCGCGAGCGGTGACTGGCTGATGTACCTCGATGCCGACGAGGTGCTGGTCAGCGAGGACGTGGAGCGGTTGCGTGCGCTGCGCGGACACACCTGGCGAGAGGCCTTTTACCTCATCGAGACGAACTTCACCGGTGATATCAGTGACGGCACCGCCGTCACTCACAACGCGCTGCGCATCTTCCGCAATCGCCCTGAGTATCGCTTCGAGGGTCGCCTGCACGAACAGATCGGGCAGCGGCTTCCGGGGTACCTCCCGGAGCGAATCGAGCAGACGCTCGTGCGCCTCGAGCATTACGGCTACCTCGGCGCGGTTCGCGACGCGAAGGGCAAGTCGCGGCGCAACATCGAGTTGTTGCGCGCCCAGCAGGCCGAGAGTCCGCCGAGCGCGTTTTTGCACTTCAACCTCGGATCGGAGTACGCGGCCGCTGGCGACGGCACCGAGGCGCTGCGCGAGTTCGAGGCGGCATGGGAAATGGTGGAGAACGAGGACGCGGGCGGGGCGTATGAGTTCACACCGGCGCTGGTCGCCCGCCTCGTGAAGTCGCTTCGGGTCTGCGGCCGCCCGCAGGACGCGATCGAGCGGGCACGCGACGGGCTTGCTCGCTTCCCCAACTTCACCGATCTCGTGTTCGAGCAGGCGACTGCCGCCCTCGCGCTTGGCCGCGAGGCGGAGGCGATCGCCTTCTTTGAACGCTGCATCGAGCTCGGGGATGCGCCGGTCCGCTACACGGCAACGGTCGGCTGCGGTACGCATCTTCCGCGGATCGCGCTGGCCGAGCTCCATTTGCGTCGGGGCGAGCACAACGAGGCCCGCGAGCTGCTCGACTGGTGCTTGACCCACGTGCCCGGCTTCTTTGGAACCGTCCTGCCATACGCGTCGGCTCTGCTGGCCGGCGGGACCACTCCCGCGAATGTCACCGAGGAGATCGAGCGTCGTGTGAGCGAGCCCACCCCAACGATCCGATTCATGCTCGGGACGGCGCTGTTCGAGGCCGGAGCCGGCGAGTGCGCCGAGCGGCAGTACAGGCTCGTCCTCGAGCGCCAGCCACACAATCCACAGGCACGCGTTGCGCTCGCCGAGGTACTCCTGTACCAACGCAAGTTCCGTGACGCTGCCGACGAGGCAGCCGCGCTCCCGCCCGACAGCCCGCTGGCGGTGATGGCGGTTCGCTCGGAGTTCTTCGGTCGCATCGTCGATCGACAGCTCGACCGGCTCGAAGACACTCGCCGGCGCGCGCTCGAGGCGGGCCTGCCCGCCCCGGAACTCGACCTGTTCGATGGCTGGACGCGCCTCGCCCACGGCGAGGACCCAGGCGTTGCGCTCGCCGGGGACGCGGTACCACTCCTCGGCGCGACACTCGAAGCGTTGCTGCGGGTCGAGCAGTTCGAGGCGTTTGAGTGCCTTCTCACGCTACTGCGTGCGAGCCGGTTGCCCGAACGCGAACAGTCCGAGCTACTGGCGACGATCTACCTGCGACGCGGGTTCGTGGCCCTGGCTGCGCAGGAGTGGCTGGCGGTCTGTGCTCGTAAGCCTGACGCGCGGGCGCTCGTGGCTCTGGCGCGAATCGCCGCGGCCCAGGGGCTCGACGAAGACGTGACGGTGTTTGCCGCGAGCGCATTGGAGCTCGAGCCGGACAACGCGCAGGCGCGTACTCTCGCGGACCGCGGCACATGCCTCCCCGGGCAGCCGGAGGTCCAGGCCGCCTGACGCGTCGCCCAAAGCGGTACCCGGATCGAATGGCCAGTCCGCCTCAAGTTCCAGTGCTGTTCGTTCGATTACGCGACCAGGACCGGCGGGCGGCGGTACCACCCCAATGAACCCCGTTCGCGGCGGTGCCTACGCGCGCCGCCCGGAAGACAAGGATTCTCGTGAACGCCGACATCGACCCCGTCCACTCCACACCCGCCGGATCCACCGCGCAGCCCCAGACCGCGGGCGCCCGCAATGCGCCGCCGAGCGGCGTCTTCGGCGCGGCGCTCGCCAAGGCGCAGAAGGCCGGCGTCGAACCGGCCACCGAAGTGCCGCCGAGTCCCCCGCCCGAGCTTGCCGCCAACATCGCCGCAGCCGCGCGCGCATGGGAGGCCCTCGCGGCCGGCGGGCAGCATGTCGCCTTCGGTGACCCCGCCGAGGGCCGCTTCACGATCGAGTTGCAGGATCCGCACGGTGCCGGGTCGCGGACGCTCACGGGCGCGCAGCTGTTCGAGTTGATCGACGAGCAGCGGGGGCGCTAGCAACGTGTCGTCCGTTGCTTCCACCGTGGCGAGCAACCTGACGTTCGGCACGTCCACGGCGAGCTCGGGGGCGATCAGCCTGCCGGGTCTGGCGAGCGGACTCAACAGCGCCGCGATCATCAGCGAGATCATCGCGCTCGACAGCCAGCCGATGATCCAGCTCGAGATCGAGCAGGCCCGGATCGTGGGGCAGAGCAACCAGCTGGCGAGCCTCCAGAACTCGCTTCAGACTGTCGCGAACGACGCGCTGAACCTCTCCGGACCGAACCTTTTCGATACCTCGCAGACGGTCACCTCGAGCGATCCGACGGTGATGACGGCCACCGCCGCGACGGGCGCCGCGATCGGCGGATACCAGATATCGGTGTCACAACTGGCGACTTCGGCGCAGCGAACCTTCACGTTCTCGAGCCCGGGCACCGACGATGCGATCACGATCGACGGCCAGTCGGTCACGATTCCCGCGGGCCAGTCGCTACAGGCTTTCGTCAACAAGATCAATTCGAACTCGAACCTGGACGTCGAGGCAGCCATCACCGGCGCCAATACGCTGGTGCTCTCGAGCACGAAAACCGGCGCGCAGGGCGCCGGGTACATCTCCGTGAGCGACTCCGGCGGCTCGCTGAGCGAGATCGCCGCCAACGCACAAGCCGGCCAGGACGCCCAGTTCTCCGTCGGCGGCGGCAGCGTGCAGAGCTCGTCGAGCAACACTGTTACAAACGCGATCCCCGGCGTCACGCTCAACCTCGGCGGTGTTACTTCAGCAAGTAGCGGCCCGGTCACGGTCGTCGTGTCCTCTCCGACGGCCAACACCTCGAAGATCGAGACGGCGATCAAGCAGTTCGTCACCGACTACAACAGCGCCGTCAACGCGATCCAGGCCCAGACGACACAGGCCCCGATCTCGCATCCGCAGAACTCGACCGATGCGCAGCAGGGAACGCTGTTCGGCGACAGCGAGTTGGGCTCGCTCCTGAACAGCATGCGCCAGGCGATGTACACGCCGGGGACCGGCCTGCCCGCGGGTATGGCCGCGCTCAGCGACATCGGAATCACAACGGGGGCGCCGAGTGGCACGGGCGCGCCGTCCGGCGCGTCGCTGGCCGGGAACCTCACGATCGATACGGCGACGCTCGAGAAGGCGATCTCGACCAACCCTGCAGGTGTCGCGGCGATCCTGAGCAGCTTCTCCCAGGGCTTTCAGACGCTCGTAGGAAACGACGCCGGTCCTGGAGGGGTGATCAGCGATCGGATCAACCAGAACAGCAACACGACGAGCCACATGTCAGACCAGCTGAGCACCATGCAGTCCAACCTCGCTGAGCAGCAGAATCAGCTCCAGAACGAGTACAGCCGTCTCGAGGCGACGATCTCGCTCAGCAACTCGCAGGAATCGCAACTCCTCAGCGAGATCGGCCAGCTCGGCACCAGCACCACACGGTCAACGACCGGCTAGACGCGCCTCAACTTCGCGCCTCGGCGGCCGATCACTCGGAGTGAGACGGCACGACGCCAACCTCACCAGCGGGCGCGACAGCGCCGGCCACAACCGCCAAGATGAGCACACGTCTAGCCGCATCACCAAACGCCTACCGCGAGAGCGCGGTTCTCACGGCTTCGCGCGAGCGTCTCGTGGTGATGCTCTACGACGGCGCCTGCCGCTTCCTCGAACAGGGCGCCGCCGCCATGCGCGCCGGCGACATCGGGGCCACGCACGTGAAGCTCCGTCGTGGTGAGGCGATCATCTCGCACCTGCAGCACACCCTCGACATGGAGCAGGGCGACATCGCGAAGAACCTGCTGACGATCTACCTCTTCTGCCGGCGACACCTCAATCGCGCGCGGATCGAACGCGATCCGAGCAAGGTCGACGACGTGATCCGCCTGCTGAGTCAGCTGCGTGACGCTTGGGAGGCGATCTGCCCCCAGTGAGCGCGCCGGCAACCGCAGCGGTGGCGCCCTACGACGGGCTCCGAAGGATCGCCGAGGCGCAGCTAGAACTCGCGGGCGAGGGGCGCTACAGCGAGATGGCGCAGCTCTCGGGTCAGTGGCAGGAGTTGATTGGCCGGTTGCCGCAGCCGGCTCCCGCGGTCGCACGCGAGCGGCTCGAGCAGGCTCTCGCGCTCCAGCGGCGTGTGACGATCGAGTTGCTGCGCCGGCGCGAGCAGGTGCTGCTGTCGCTGCGGCGCGTCGAGATGAGCCAGCGGGCTGCCACCGCGTACGCCCGATCGTTGCCATCGCGCGTCGAGAGCGTGTTGGGCGATCGCCTCTGAGCAACCTGTGCCGGCGCGCTCAAGATGGCGCGCGCCCGGTCGATGATTTGATCGGACCCACACGGACTGGGGTCGTCGATAGCCCACGGAGGGCGCCGAAAGGACTCTTGGATGGCTTTCTCCGTGGTCGACCCTACCCAGGCAGTGCTCGAAGCCGCGATGCGCGGCGCCGAGCTTCGGCAGACGCTTCTGACGAGCGATCTCGCGAACGCCGACACGCCGGGATTCCAGCCGCAGGACGTCAACTTCCAAACTCAGCTGGCGACCGCGCTGAGCCAGGGCACGCCGCCCGCCCAAACGGGGTTCCAGGCGAGCACGCAGCCGCAGACTACGAACACCAACGGCAACGGTGTCGATCCAAGCCAGACGTCGGCTGATCTGGCGCAGAACGGCTTGATCTACGACGCGCTCGCGCAGGTGCTTGCGAGCCGAAATCAAACGATGCAGTACGCGATTCAGACGGTCTGATGAGCCTCTTCAACGCTATCCAGATCGCCGGGTCGGGCATGAACGCCGAGCGGATCTCGATGGACGTCACAGCCGAGAACCTGGCGAACGCCCAGAGCACGACGAGCGCGTCGGGCCAGCCCTACCAGAGGCAGATCGTTCAGCTCGAGGAGACGGGTCAGCTTGGTTTTCAGACCGCACTTCAAAGCGCCATATCAGGAACGGGCAGCGACTCTGGTCCGGTCGCGGGCGGGGTGCAGGTTGCCGGGATCGCAAACGACAAGACACCCGATCAACTCGTTTACGACCCCGGCAACCCGAGCGCCAACAAGCAGGGCTACGTGAAGATGCCGAACGTCAACACGGTCACCGAGATGGTCAGCCTGATCGATGAGTCAAACGCGTACCAGTCGGACGTGACTGCAATGCAGACGGCCAAGGCGATGTTCACGTCGGCCCTCGGCGTGCTCAAGTGATGATCGGTCCAGTGGGCGCGCTCGGCGCACTCGGGCCCGGAGCGGCAATCGGCCCGATCGGCGGGCTCGGCGGCGCCGCAGGATTGACGCCGTCATCACACGCGCCCGGCGCCGGAGGCTTTGGCGGCGCGCTCCTGTCGGCGATCGACTCGCTGCAAAAAAGTCAGGACACCGCGTCGGCTCAGGAGGTCGCGCTCGCGACCGGCAAGACCACGGACACGACCACGGTTGTCGCCGACGTGGAGGCGGCACAGCTTGCGATGGAGATGGCATCGCAGGTGACGGGCAAGGCTGTGCAGGCCGTTCAAACGATCTTCCAGACCCAGGCCTAGACGGTGCAGTTGCGCGAGATCATCAACCGGCTCTCGATCAAGTCTTGGGCGATGCTGGGCGCCGCGGCCGTCGCGGGTCTCATCTTCATCACGCTGCTCTTCCAGGTCGCTTCGCAGCCGAGCTACACGACGTTGCTGAGCGGCGTGAACCCGACCCAGACAGGGAAGATGACCGCGCAGCTGTCGACCGCCGGGATCCCCTACCAGCTCCAGAACGGCGGCACTGCGCTTGCGGTTCCGCCGAGCGACGTCGCCCAGTCGCGGATCGTGCTCTCGACTGCGAACCTATTGACGCCGAGTCAGAGCGACTCGCAGCTCTTCAACACGTCCTCGCTCGGCCAGAGCGACCAGCAGCAGCAGATTCAGTATCAGGTCGCCCTCGAGCAGCAACTGGGCGACACGATCGACCAGGTCCAAGGGGTCCAGGGGGCCCAGGTCGAACTGGCGCTGCCCAACCCGAACAACGCTGTGTTCACCAGCACCGCTCAACAGGCCTCCGCCGCGGTCCTGCTCTCCGGAGGTAGCAGCCTCGATCCCGGGGCGGTCCGCGGGATAGCCGAGCTCGTTGCATCGAGCGTGCAAGGGCTGAGGATCGACAAGGTCACCATCACGTCGGACACCGGGGCGTTGCTCTGGCCCACCGGCGCATCTGGCAGCGGCGGGTCGCTCGCCCTCGAGACAGCGGATGCGAACTTCGACCAGCAGCAGCAGAGCCAGATCGCAGGCATGCTCGCCGCGACGCTCGGCCCGGGACTCGCGACTGTCGCGGTGGACGCGCAGCTGAACGCCAACCAGGAGACGATCGACCAGCTGACCTACGGCAAGACGGGCGTGCCGCTGACGACCCAGTCGCAGAACGAGAAGCTGACGAACAAGGGCTCGACCAGCACGACGACCGTCGCCAACGGCCAGACGGCCGGCGGCAACTCGAACTACACGAACACGACGAGCAACAAGACGCTCGGAGTCGACAAGACGGTGACGACGACGACCGTCGCGCCGGGAAACATCATCAGCGACAACGTCTCGGTGCTCCTCTCGACAAAGGTCCCGAAGGGAGAGCTCGGAACGATCCGCCAAGCGGTGCAGACCGCCGCGGGCATCACGAAGGCCCAGATCACGGCCGGGACGAGCAACGTCGTCGTGAGCCAAGTCAAGTTCGCGCCGACGCCCGCCTCGTCTACCACGACGACCGGGGCAACCCCGGCCTCGAGCGGCATGATGGGCATGATCGAAGACGCGGCCGTAGTGCTCGGCGGTGTCGTCTTCATGTTCTTCATGACGCGGATGCTGCGCCGCCGCGAGCGCGAGCCGCTTGCGAGTCGCCAGGCGACATGGCTCCGCGAGCTCGACTCGCCGCGTTCGTTGATAGAGCTGGAGGACGAGTCATCGCCGACCGAGCCGATGCGCGTGAAGCGCCTGCGCCCGGCGACCGCGGCACCCGCGAAGCTTCAGGTCGAGGACCTCGTGGAGCATGAGCCCGACCGTGTCGCCTCGCAGGTGCGCGAGTGGATGGCCGAGGAATAGCCGATGGCGACCTGCCGAGAGCTAGATGGCGACTGAGACCCTCGAAGGGGTCGGGGGCGCCCTAGGCGAGGGCGCCGAAGCGAGCGCGCCTCGAATCAACACGCTCACAGCCCGCGCGCTGCGCATGCCCGGGCCGCGGAAGGCCGCGGTGCTGCTCGTCGCGCTCGGTGCGGAACGCGCCGCGCACGTCTTCCGCCATCTGCGCGATGAGGAGATCGAAGCGATCGCGATCGAGATGGCACGGCTCACGCACGTCGAGCCGACGGCGAGCGCCGCCGTGTTCGAGGAGGTCGCGCTGACGATCCAGGCGCGTGAGCAGTCCGCCTCGGGCGGCGTCGACTATGCCCGCGACGTCCTCGCCGCCGCTTTGGGCGCCGACCGAGCCGCCGCGATCATCGGTCGACTCCAGACCGTTATCGAACGCCGCCCGTTCGAGTTCCTGCGGCGCGTTCCCGCCGAGCAGATCGTGGGGTTTCTGCGCAACGAGGCGCCGCAGACCGTCGCGCTCGTGGTAGCGAGCCTGCACAGCACGCTCGCCGCGGAGGTCCTCGGCTACCTCTCCGACGGTGAGCAGGCCGAGATCTCACTGCGCATCGCTCGAATGGGCGAGACCAGCCCGGAGACCGTCCGACAGGTGGAGAACGTGATGCGCCAGAAGGTTGCGTCGGTCGTGCAGCAGGATTTCGCCACGGCCGGCGGCGTGAAGTCCCTCGCCGAAATCCTCAACCAGGCCGACCGCACCACCGAGCGCAACGTGCTCGAATCGCTGACGAGCATCGACGCCGAGCTGGGCGAGGAGGTCCGCCGCCTCCTGTTCGTCTTCGAGGATATTGCGAAGCTCGACGACCGAGCGATCCAGCTGATCCTCCGCGAAGCCGACCAGAAGGACCTGGCGCTCGCCATGCGCGGCGTCGGCGAAGACGTGCGCACGAAGATCCTCGCGAACATGTCCGAGCGCGGCGCGCAGATGCTGGTCGAGGAGATGGAGTTTCAACCCCCGCAGCGCAAACGCGTTGTCGAGGAGGCGCAGGGGCGCATCGTTGCGATCGTGAGGCGCCTCGAGGAGGCCGACGCGGTCGTGATCGGCCGTAATGACGGTGATGACATCGTCTGAGGCGCATGGCGCGTACGCGTTCGAGCAGCTCGAGGTGAGCGACGTCGTACGGAGTCGTCTCGGCGGCGTCGCTCCACACGAGGAGGACGATGCGTCCGCCGGCGAGCGCGAACGCGTCGACGCGATCCGCGCCGCGGTCGCCGACGCGCGCTCGGTGACATTCAACCAGTCACGCGACCAGGTCGCGGCCGCCCTTTCCGCGCTGTCAGCGGCCGCCACGGGCATCGACGCGCTCCGCACTCAGACCGTCGAACGAGTCGAGCGCGACGCGATCGACCTCGCTCTTGCTCTCGCGGAGCAGATCGTCGCCGGGGCGATCGCCGTCGAACCCGAGCGCGTGGTCGACGTGGTCCGTGGGGCGCTCCGTCGCATCACCGATCGCCAGACGCTCACGATTGTCGTCAACCCGGACGACGCTGAAGTGGTCGCCGAGCACATGCAGTCGCTGCGCGACGAGCTCGGAGGTCTCGACGACAGCACGCTTCTCAGCGATCGCAGGGTCGCCCGCGGAGGGGCACTCGTCCAGACGGTCGAGGGCACGCTAGACGCGCAGATCGCGACTCAACTCGAGCGCGTTCGCGCGCTGGTGGCCGAGGAGTTGGCCGGCGCATGAGCGACGCGCATGAGGCGCCGGGGGACGGGAACTTCGCGCGGGCAGCGGTCATGATTCGCGACGGGGATTTCGTGCGGCGAGATGGCCGCGTCACCGACCTGATCGGTCTGATCATCGTGGCGAGTGGACTGTCAGTCGAGGTCGGTGAGCTGTGTCACGTCGGCGGCGGTCGCAACCGCGCCGCGGTTCCGTGTGAGGTGGTCGGCTTTCGCGACGGCAAAACGCTGCTCATGCCCTTGGCTGAGCTTCATGGGATCGCCCCCGGAACGGTCGTGCGCGCAAGCGGCGCTCCGCTTCGGGTGCCGGTCGGAGACCAGCTGCTCGGGCGTGTGCTCGACGGGCTGGGAGGCGTGCTCGATGGCGGCGAGGACCTGGATCGCGAGCTCGCTAGATCGACGGTCGGCCCGCCGCCGGACCCGCTGACGCGGCCTCGGATCTCCGAGCGCGTGGGCCTCGGCGTTCGCGCTCTCGACTCGCTCGTGCCATGTGGTCGAGGCCAGCGACTTGGCATCTTCTCGGGGTCCGGCGTCGGCAAATCGTCGCTGCTCGGCATGATCGCGCGCTCGAGTGGCGCAGACGTCAACGTCATCGCGCTGGTCGGCGAACGCGGGCGAGAGGTCCGCGAGTTCATCGAGCGCGACGTCGGAGCGGCGCTCGGCCGCTCGGTGGTCGTCGTCGCCACCTCCGACCAGCCGGCTCTGGTTCGCATCCGCGCGGCGTTCACCGCGACGGCGATCGCGGAGCACTTCCGCGACGGCGGCGCCGACGTGCTACTGATGATGGACTCGGTAACGCGCTTCGCGATGGCGCAGCGCGAGGTCGGTCTGGCGATCGGCGAGCCCCCGGCGACACGGGGCTACACGCCAAGCGTCTTCGCGCTGCTGCCGCGGCTCCTCGAGCGGGCCGGCACAAGCGTTGCCGGTTCGATAACGGGCCTCTACACGGTGCTCGTGGACGGCGACGACATGAACGAACCTGTGGCCGACGCGGTCCGTGCGATCCTCGACGGGCACGTCGTGCTGGGGCGCGACCTCGCGCACGCCAGCCACTACCCAGCGGTCGACGTGCTAGCAAGCGTCTCACGTCTGATCGGCGACATCGCACCGGGCGAGGTTCGCGCCGCGGGCCAGCAGCTCCGTGCGGCTCTCGCCGCGTACCGCGAGAAGGAGGACCTGATCGCGATCGGCGCCTATCAGAGAGGGAATCACCCGCTCGTCGACGCGACGATCGACCTGTACGACGACATCGAGCGCTACCTCTGCCAGGCAGTCGACGAGCGCAGTGATCTCGCCGAGGCTGACGATCGGTTGCTCGAGCTGGCGGCCGAGCTTGGTAGCAGCGCACGACCCCGGGGCAGCACCGCGGAAAGCGTGGATCCGGACGTCGTTGAGGTTGTCCCGGGCTTCACGCCGCCGATCCCGACCCTCCTTCTGAACCCGTGACGGTCCATCGAACAAGCGTCCAGATCGTCTGCACGAGAGGGTGCGCGCGTCGATGACCCGAGGCGTGTACGGACCCTCGTTCCGATTCCGGTTGGAGCGCGTGCGCGCTGTGCGAAAGCACGGCGAGCAGCTCGCGCAGCAGGAGCTGGCTGGGGCCCTGGGCCGCCGCGATGGCTGCGAGGCCGAGTTGCGTCTGGCCGAGCAGCGTGCCGGCGGCGCGTTGAGCGGCCTTCGTGCAGCAGCGGAGCGGACCTTGAGCGCAACTGAGCTTCAGCGAAACCAAGATTGGATCGAGAGGACTGAACAGGCGCAGGCAGTCGTGGCGGAGAGCCTCGTGCTGCACGAGCGCGAGGTGCAGCGGCGACGCTCGGTGCTCAGTGCGGCCGCCCGCGAGACCAAAGCGCTCGATCGACTCGAGGCACGACGGCGCAAAGAGTTCAACAACGCTGCGGCTCGCGCGGACCTGAGGGTCGAGGACGAGATCGCGCTCAACGTTTTCAGGAGCGACGCGGCGTGAGCGCGCAGGCAATCACCCCGACTCCGCCGACCGACGCGGCGGCGGCGAGCACACGGATCGCGCAGATCGACCAGTTGATCGCTCAGAGCGCGAACGGGTTCGCGCCGGTGCAGGCGGCCGGCGGCGGTACCGTGGCGCCGGCGTTTTCCGATGTGCTCGCGACAGCCTCGTCAGCGGCACCGCCGTCAACAGCCGCCAGTGCCGGCGCCTACGCGCCGTTGATCGATGCGGCGGCGGCTCGCTACGGCATCAGCCCAGCGATCCTGACTGCGCTGATCCACCAGGAGTCAGGCTTCAACCCCGGCGCCGTCAGCCCGGCTGGGGCAGAGGGCCTGACGCAGGTGATGCCGGAGAACTTCGCCGCCGACGGGATAACGAACCCGTTCGACCCGGCGCAGTCGATCAACGGCGGGGCCAAGCAGCTGAGCGCGGACCTGAGCCAATTCGGCGGCAACGTCACCGACGCGCTCGCCGCGTACAACGCCGGATCGGCGGCAGTCACGCGGTACGGCGGAGTGCCGCCCTACGCTGAGACTCAGAACTACGTCAAGGACGTACTTGCGTACGCGCAGCAGTACGAGTCCCAGCAGACCGCTGTGGTGGGACCCCCAGCTGGGCTCAACACCGCAGCGGCGGTGAGCGTCCCATGAGCGTGACGCCCCCGGTGAGCACATCGCCGCAGCCAGCGACCGAGGCGAGCGGTGCCCCGCCCGGGGCCCCACCCCCGAGCGGACCTCCGTTTGGGGAGGTTCTCGACAACACAGTGGCCCGGACCGCCCCGGCGGAAGGCCAGAAGAGTGGAGCCTCGAGTTCCACCAGCGCCGACACGGCAGTTTCGAAACGTGAGCAGTCTGCCGACGCTGGCGGCCAGCCACAGTCGTGTGCGCCGCAGGCGCCTGCGAGTCCGCCGGCCACGAGCGCGGACGCCAGCGTGCTGGCAGGCACGCTCGCCGCGCCCGCGCAATCGCCGGCCTCAAACGCCGAAACAGCCCCCGCGGCCGCTGCGAGCGCCGATCCAACTGGTGGCAGCGGTGCAGTCGCGCCTCTCTCCGCAGCCACCGCCGCGGTTGCCGCACTAGCGTTCGGAGCAGCCGCGGAAACCACCTCCGCGGGTTCCACCGGTGCGCAAGCAGGCGCCGCCGCTGCCGCTACCGGCGACTCGGCCCACGGCGACGACGCCGTGAGCACCGCCGAGCGCCCTCCTGAGCACGCCGACCCGTCACCCGCCGGCGTCGCGGACCCCGCGCCTGGCGATCCGGGCGCGGCATCCTCGTCCGCGAGCGCGGCCGGCGTCCGTGTCGCGGTGGCGCCGCTGATCGCGCTGGGACCGGGTGCCGCACAGGCGCCTGCGCCCGCGAGTGACCAGGTGCCCGCCGCGCCGACGGGCACGCCCGGGCCACCGGCAGCGGTTACCACGCCCGTCCAGTCCCACGGAGGAACATCAAACGGTCCCCGAGGCTCGGCTGCGAACGCGAGCGGGAACCCGGCGCCGCAAGGCCAACAGGGAAGTCCCGGTGCGTCGCCGATCGCGGCGGTGGCGGACGCCGGCGGATACAGCGCGGCGGCCGCTCTTACAACAGCGCGCGGCTCGGGGCCGACGACAGCTCCCACCACGCTCCATCAGCTGCCGGATGCGATACGCATGACGATCCAGACACAGAGCGGGGCCGGCAACACCGTCGTGCGCATACGCCTGTCACCGCCCGAATTGGGCGACGTTCGCGTTTCGCTGCAGCAGACTTCCGCCGGCGTCGTGGCGCGCGTCGTGGCAGCGCATCCAGCTGCTGCGCAGACGCTCGCGCAGTCCGCCGGCGATCTACGTCGCGCGCTCGAATCCTCGGGCGTGTCGCTACTACAGCTCGACATCGGTGCCTCCGGCAGCGAGAGCGGTGCCGCCGGTGGCAACGGCGATCCGTCACGCAGCTCCGCGCGTGGCGCCGAAGGCTCCGCCGCCACCGTCGCCGACGAGCCAGACCCGGGCGACGAAACACCGCGGGCGCTTCGGCTATCGAGCGGCGCCGTGGTCGACGTACTCGCTTGAGACGACAAGGAGAAACGCGATGAGCACCCAACCGATCACCAACCAGACCACGCCGCAGGGGGCGCAGACCGCGACGCCCGCGAACCCTGCCAGCACGTTGAACGACAACCAGTTCCTGCAGCTCATGGTCGCGCAGCTGCAGCAGCAGGATCCGCTGAACCCGACTGACAGCACGAGCTACCTGTCAGAGCTGGCGCAGTTCACGACGCTCGAGCAGGAGACGAATACGGCGAACAACACGCTGAAGCTCGAGAACTCAAACCAGACCGACGAGGCGCTGCGCCTGCTCGGCCAGAACGTCACCTACACGGATGCGACAGGGAACGCGGCAAGCGGCCTGGTCTCGAGTGTCGATCTGACCGGATCTGCGCCGACGCTGACGATCGGCGCCACCAGCGGCATCACGACCGGACAGGTGCAAACGGTCTCATGAGCACCGTGCTCCCGAACTCGCCGCTCTTTCCAACCGCAGCAACCGGGGCGAGCGCGCCGGCGAGCGTGCAACGGCCGGCGAAGGCGCCCGCAGGCGCGTCGTTCGCCGATGTGCTCTCCCAAACTGCTGCGGCGCCTCAGTTCTCGCGTCATGCGCTTGAGCGCCTGGCGCAGCGCGGAATCGCGCTGAACAGCGCGACGGTAGCGCGGGTCAGCGACGGGATCAGCAGAGCTGCCGGCAAGGGATCGCGCGACTCGGTGGTCTTCGTGGACAACACCGCGTTCGTCGTGTCGGTCCGAAACAACACCGTGATAACGGCGGTGGACTCGGGACACATGCGCGAGCACGTGTTCACAAACATCGACAGTGCCGTGATCGCATGAGCGACGCGGATACCAAGCAGCGGCCGGACCTCGATCGAGGAAGCCGCCACGAGAAAGGGACATTCCAGTGATTGAGGGAATCTACGCCGCGATCAGCGGCCTCGAAGCGAACCAGACGATGTTGGACGTGGTTTCGAACAACCTGGCGAACCTGAACACCGTCGGGTACAAGGATCAGTCGGTGACGTTCTCCTCCGCGCTCAGCCAGGTTCTGAGCGGAGCAGGCGGGCCGACCAGCCAGCTTGGTGGCACGAACCCGATCGAGGTCGGCGTCGGTGTCAACGTGCAGGCGATCGATACCAACGAGAGCACGGGCACGCTGCAGTCGACCGGAAATCCGCTCGATGTCGCAATCCAAGGGAGCGGCTACCTCCAGGTTGGTGATGGCTCGCCGCCGACGTTGCCGGCCGCGATCAACTACACGCGCGCCGGAAACATGACGACCGATGCCGCCGGGTATGTGACGACGGCAAGCGGCCAGTACGTGGTTGGGATCGACGCGACCGCGAGCGGCACTCCGCCGAACGTCACCTACACCCCGGGCAGCACGCCGAGCTACCTGTTGATCCCGCCCGGATCCAGCAATATCCAGGTCGGCACCGACGGGACGATCAGCTACACAGATCAGGATTCGACGAGCGCGACCTATGGACAGACCGTTGTCGCCGGCTATCTCGCATTGGCGAGCTTCGCGAACCCGCAGGGACTCGCGTCAATCGGGGACAACCTGTACGCACAGTCGCCGAACTCCGGTACGCCGACGGTGTCGCAGGCGAGCACCAACGGTGTCGGCGAAACCATCTCGGGCGAGCTCGAAACCTCGAACGTCGACCTGGCAGCCGAGTTCACGAACATGATCACGGCTCAGCGGGCCTATGGGGCCGACTCGCACGTGATCACCACGGCGAACCAGATGCTTCAGACACTCGAGCAGGCGACCGCATAACTTCGACGCACGGAGCGGCGACAGCGGGGTGCACCGGCGATCGAGGGCTCGCCGGTGCACCTCCGTGCCGCAGGAAAGGAGCACGATGATAATTCTCCACAGGCTCGGCCATCAGGCCGAACCCTTCTATCTGAGTCCCGAGATGATCGTGACGGTCGAGGCCAACCCCGACACCGTCGTGACGCTCACGACGGGCGCAAAGATCATCGTCAACGAGACGCCCGAGATCGTCGTGGCGCGGATCAAGCGCGCGCGTGTCGAGGTACTCGTGGAGGCGGCCCAGACGCGCGATGACGAGCGCGACGGCGAGCAGCATCACGGTGGCGGTCGGCGCGGCGTAGGCGAGATCCTGCGCGTGCTCGAGAGCCCCCGGCCCGCTGTAGAGGCGAGCTGATCCGCGCGCGCCGACGCTCGAAAAGCTCCCCTCCAGGTTTTTTCTGAGCGGCCGATCTAGCGATATATGAAGGCAGCTTCAGCCATCGGAATAGGCGTGGCCGTGTTCGGGCTCCTGGTCGGCGCGGTAATGGTCGGCACCAGCCCGTCGTCGTTCATCGACATCCCGGCTCTGCTGATCATCCTCGCTGGGACAGGCGGCGCGACGCTCGCCAGCTGCGGCATGGAATCGATGAAGAAGGTCCCCGGGCTGTACAAGATCGCCTTCTCGGTCCAGCCGCCGGACATGCCGGGGCGCATCGAGCTGATCGTGTCGCTGGCCGAGCAGGCGCGCCGCGAAGGGCTGCTCGCGCTCGACGCGCGCCTCGCCACGATCGACGACGAGTTCACGCGCAAGGGCATCCAACTCGTCGTCGATGGCACCGATCCCGAGCTCGTTCGAGTGATCCTCGAAGCCGAGATCGACGGCATGATGGCGCGCCACGCCGAGGGCGCGGCGCCGTTCGAGAAGGCTGGTGGGTTCTCGCCGACGATGGGCATCATCGGCACGGTCATGGGGCTCGTTCACGTGCTTCAAAACCTGGCAGCTCCGGCTACGTTGGGCCCGGCGATCTCCTCCGCGTTCATCGCGACGCTGATGGGCGTCGGCTCGGCGAACGTGATCTTCCTGCCGATCGCGAACCGCCTCAAGGGCGTGTCGCGCCAGGAGGTCGAGCTGCGCATGCTGACACTGGACGGCATCCTCGCCGTCCAGGCGGGTGACAACCCGCGCCTCGTTGCCGACCGGTTGAACTCGTTTGTCGCACCGACGGAGCGCGCCGGCGAATCGGTGGAGACCCCGTCGGTACCGACCGAGGTTCCGTACGACGAGGAACAGCGAGAGGCGGCGTAGCCATGGCCCGCCGAAACGCCCACGCAGGGGCGCACGAAAGCGAGGAGCGCTGGCTGCTGACCTATGCCGACATGATCACGCTGCTGATGGCGCTGTTCATGGTGCTGTTCTCGATCTCCTCGGTCAACATCTCGAAGTACCAAACGCTCCAGGAGGCGCTGAAGGCGGCGTTCTCGGGCTCCGTGCTTCCGGGTGGAACGTCGTTCGAGCAGACCGGCAACTCACCGAGCTCGAGTCACTCGCCGGCAACCGCGGCCGAACCGACGGCGATCGTCCCGTCGACGCCGACACTCGGAACCAACGGCCAGCTCAACTCGAGCCAGCAGGCGGCGCTCGCGGCTCAACACCAGCAGTACCAGTTCGAGGCGCTCAAGGCGCAGATCGACAAATACGTCGCCACGCATGGGCTGTCGGGCTCCGTCAAGACCTCGATCGATCCGAATGGTCTGCAGATTCGGATCCTGAGTGATCGGGTTCTGTTCGCCTCGGGCCAGGCGAACCTGCAGCCGGCGGCGGCGCCGCTGCTGAGCGATATTGCGACGCTGCTGCGGGTCGTGTCGAAGAACCCGATCGTGATCCAGGGTTACACGGACAGCATCCCCACGAACAGCGCGCGCTTCCCATCCAACTGGTACCTGTCGACCGACCGTGCCAACGCGGTGCTGCAGTTCCTGCTCGGCCGCGGCGTCAACCCGCAGCGGCTCGGAGCGGAGGGCTACGCGAGCCTCCACCCGGTTGCGAGCAACGCGACGGCGGCGGGACGCGCGCAGAACCGGCGCGTCGTGATCGGGATTCAGCGGACTGCCGGCGCGCCGCAGACACAAAGCACCACAACCATCCAGCCCGGCGTAGCGGCTGCGAACGTCCCCTAGCCAACGAGCGGAAACCAAACGATGAAGAGCAAGCTCAAATTCATCCTGCCCGTCCTGATCCTCGCGATCGGCGGCGGCGTGTACTACAAGATGTCGCACAAGCCGGCGAAGGCGCCCAAGCCGAGAGTCGCCGGGGCGATCTATGTCCTGCCGCAGGACTTTCTGATCAATCTCGCAGACGGGCAGTTCGCGAAGGTCGCGATGGCGCTGGTGCTTGCTCCAACGCAAACGGACGGCGCCAGCGCGAGCGCATCGGCGGCCGCTGCGAGCTCGAGCTCTGGCGAGACGATCGGAACGCTGCCGGAGGAGGCGGTCGTACGGTCGATCGTCACGAACATACTCACGAACGACACCAGCAGCGAGCTGCTCGGCGCGGGGACCCGGCGCCAGATCGAAACCACGATCCTCGCCGCGATTCGCAAACAGACCGATGTGAAGGTCAGCCAGGTGCTCTTTCCGGACCTGACCGTCCAATAGGAGACGGCAATGCCCGAGGATCTCGACTACGAGCCGTTCGAGCCGCAGTTCACCGCGGACCCCGCAAGCGTCGGGCAAGGCGCAGATCTCCGGCGGCTGCGCGACGTGCCGGTCGACCTTGCGGTCGAGATCGGTCGCGCACGAATGAGCGTGGGTGAGACGCTGGCGCTACGGCCCGGATCGATCATCAAGCTCGATCGGCTTGCCGAGGAGCCACTCGATCTGCTCGTCAACGGAACACGCATCGCGCGCGGCGAGGTGGTCGTGATCGACGAAGACTTTGGACTGCGGATCACCGAAGTGGTGGTCGCCGGAACGTCTGTCGCCGGCATCTCGGCGAGCTCGGCAACCTCGCCGGGAGAAGACGAGCTGGCCGCAGCGCTCGAAGCAGCGGTTGCAGGCGAGCTGGCGGCCGGCGAGCAGGACGCCGGGGTGCCAGAGGCCAACGCGGCCTGAGCGCGGGCGGCGCCGAGCTCGGCGCAGACACGTCGGCGTCCCCTGGATTCAATCGGGGGTGGCGCGGCACGCCGCGCTGTGACCGCCTTTGCGCTCCTCAAGGCCGCATTTAGACGGTCGATTACGAGCGTGACTCCTCGGAGTCAGCCCTCGATGACGGTACGTCGCTTCCTTTTCGCGACCGCTTTGGCGGTCCTGATCGGCGCTCAGACGAGCGCCGCATGGGCCGACGGCGTCTCCGCGTTCGACGGCGGTGCACGCGGGCCCGCGTCGGCAGCGGTGACGATCGCCGATGTTCACAGTACTCGGCACGCCCCGGCGAAGCAGCGCGAAACGGGCATCTTCTCCGGCGAGAACAAGCCGCTCGGACTCGGCCCGACCACAACCAACAAGAAGAGCACCGCGACGGGCGGCGGCAGCATCCTGCGCACGCTGCTCGGGCTGGCGGTCGTGGTCGGCTTGATCTACGCGGTGACGTGGGTGCTGCGGCGGGTCAAGCGAAGCCGCGAGGAGCAGGCGAGCGGACGCGGACTGGCGAGCGTCGCCACGCTGCCGCTCGGTGGCGGTCGGACACTCCACCTGGTGCGTGCCGGGACGGACGTGATCCTCGTCGGTTCATCCGAGCACGGGGTGGCGCCGATAGCTCGCTACACCGAGGAGGAAGCACTCGCCAACGGGGTGCTCACCGAAGCCGGCCAGGAAGCCGTGATGACCGAGGCGGCCGGTGCGCCGACCACGCAGGCTTCCGCGCTTTCCAGCGTCGAGAGTCCGGGCCAGTGGCGCGCTGTCGATCCCGCTGGCGCGCGCAGCACGACGACGATCATCGACGCTCTTCGTCGCCTCACGGTGCGTTCGTGAACCTTACGAACACCAACGCCGTCGAGATCCTGCTTCTCGTCGGCGGTCTCTCGCTGGTTCCCGCGTTGCTGTTCACCGTCACCGGCTTCACGCGGATCGTGATTGTTCTCGGTTTCGTTCGAAATGCGCTCGGCCTGCAGACGACGCCACCGAACCAGGTCGTCGTCGGAATCGCAGTGTTCCTCACCCTGTTTGTGATGGCGCCAACGATCTCGGCGATCAAGAAAGACGCCTATGTGCCGCTCGAGCATCACCAGATCAGCATGGGAACCGCGATCACGGACGCAATTGAGCCGCTGCGCGAGTTCATGTTCAACCAGACCAACAGCGGTGACATCGAGCTGTTCGAAAACCTCGCGCATCAGAAGCCGCCGAAGACGCGCGCGGACGTCCCGACCTACGTCCTGATTCCCGCATTCATCGTGAGCGAGCTGAAAGCCGCGTTCGAGATCGGATTCCTGATCTTCCTGCCGTTCCTGATCATCGATCTGATCGTCAGTTCAACGCTGATGAGCATGGGCATGATCATGCTGCCGCCGACGTTCGTCTCGCTGCCGTTCAAGATCCTCCTGTTCGTCCTCGTCGACGGCTGGGACCTCGTCATCAACTCGCTCGTGGCGAGCTTTCACTAGGCGGCCGCCGTGGACCAGAACACAGCCGTCAACTTGACGACGCAGGCGATGACGTTGGCGATGGAGGTCGGCGGCCCGCTGCTGCTCGTCGGTCTTGCGGTCGGCCTAGTCGTCAGCCTCTTCCAGGCTGTGACGCAGATCCAGGAGCAGACGCTCACCTTCATCCCGAAGATCGTCGGCGTCGGCGTCGTGATCGTCGTGCTCGGCCCGTGGATGCTGAACCAGCTCGTTTCCTACACGCAGAATCTGTACAACTCGATCCCCGGTCTCGTCGGCTGATGAGCGCCGCCCAGGCCCAGCAGCTGCTCGGGGCGCTCGGGACATCGAACATCCTGGCGTTCTTCCTCGTCCTCGCGCGCGTCGGTCCGCTGTTTGTGCTCGCGCCGCTGTTCTCGTCGCACTATCTCCCGCCGCAGGTCCGCACGATCGTGGCCGTCGGCCTCGCGATCGGCCTGACCGGGATCGCCGCACACGGGCAGCATGTTCCCGGGTCGGTGCTCGCCTACGGCGGTCTCGTGCTCGAGCAGCTACTTGTGGGCGGCGCGCTGGCGTTCGCGGTCGGGGCGCTGTTCGCAGCCCTCCAATCCGCCGGAACGCTCCTCGACGGGACCTCCGGCTTCTCCTTCGGCGCCATGCTGAACCCGCTGACCGGCACGCAGGATGCGATCCTGACACAGCTGTACGCACTCGTCGGAACCGCGATGTTCATCGGTTTTGGCGGCGAGGTGTGGGTCCTACGAGGTCTCGGCCGGACGTTCGCGCTGGTTCCGCTCACGGGCGCTGTGCGGCTGCGCTCAGTCGTCGGCGGGTCACTCAGCATGTTCGCGAACATCCTCGTCCTGGCGATCGAGGTTGCGGCGCCGGTGATGCTCGCGGTCCTCGTGACCGATATCGCCTTCGGGATGCTCTCGCGCGTCGTCCCGCAGCTCAATGTCTACGCGGTCGGCTTTCCCGTAAAGATCGGCGTCGCG
>Ga0265319_1000779_pt1 | contig 20699 bp, 15 predicted proteins | sample 4824metaG_FD_192443 | JGI IMG/M metagenome (GOLD analysis project Ga0265319, IMG submission 192443) | Rhizosphere microbial communities from Carex aquatilis grown in University of Washington, Seatle, WA, United States - 4-8-24 metaG | ecosystem: Host-associated > Plants > Roots > Rhizosphere >...
CACTGCGTACGCCGCCGCACCGTCTCCTGCACCGATAAAACCCAATCCTTCGTTGGTCGTCGCTTTGATCGATATTCTGGCGGCATCCAGGCCAAGAGCGCCAGCGATGTTTTTTCGCATCTGGTCTACGTAAGGAGCGATCTTTGGTTTCTGCAGGACGACCGTCGAATCGATGTTGATGATCTCGAAATGCTTTTCCGCGAGAAGCGAAGCAACATGTGCTAATAGCGTGAGACTCGAAATATCCTCGTACTTCGGGTCAGTGTCGGGGAAATGTTTTCCAATATCCCCGAGTGCAGCAGCACCAAGCAGCGCATCGGCGATCGCATGGACCAGAACATCTGCATCTGAATGTCCCAGCAGCCCTTTGTCGAATGGAATATCTTCGCCGCCAAGGACAAGCCGCCGCCCGGGAACCAGTTTATGGACATCGAACCCAAAACCTATTCTATTCATTCTTACCTCTCGCTAAGCAGCAAAGACGCAAGGATCTTTTAGATTCAATCGCGATTTTGCATCATTGCGCGCGATACAATACCAGGATACCTGCCGATTGATGCCTTTTTATTTGATCGAGAAACCGAGGAACAAATTCTTCGGATCACTCCATTCAATACGGACATCTTTCACTTGGGCCGATCGAGGTCCAATTTTTAGCTGACTGATAAACTCTTCAACTAGCGAGCGATTCCCTTCCACCTCGACCTGCACCGTGTCGTCATAATTGTTTTTTACGTATCCCTTCAGGCCTAATGCGACAGCATGACGATTTGCAAACCAGCGGTATCCGACACCCTGGACAAGTCCTTGCACAATTATGGTCGCATGAACTTCCATACTCAAACGTATTGTTCAACGCATGGGGAGATCATTCTTCTTCCGGCAATGGAAGATGCCAGTGGAATCTCTTTAGAAACTTGTCCGAAAGTTCTGAAATCAGAATTCCGATGACGATGAGAAGAGCGCCGAGCATTCCCAACACACCCAATAATTCGCCTAATACAAAGTAGGCCAACACCGCCGATATGACGGGCTCCAGTGTGAAAAGGATCCCGGCTCTCGTCGGAGTTGTGTCCTTTTGGAAACGGGTTTGAGTGTAGGTCGTGATCACGGTTGCGAGAAACGCAGTATAGAAAAAAAGGCGCACGAGGTTCCAGGTGAAATGGATCTGGGGAACTTCGAATGGCACGAGCATCCAGCCGATCACCGCGGTAGTCGCAATCTGCAGGAATGCGAGCGGAAGCAGCTCTTCTTCTTTCGAATAGATATCGAGGTAGACGATATAAAATCCGAAAAGGAATGCGCCGACAAGAGTCAACGCATCGCCGAGATTAAAGCCCGATCCGTTCGGAGAAGTAAGAAAATACAAACCGGTTGTTACGACGACCACTCCCAGAAGGTTGCCCGGCTGAGGGAGGCGGCGGCTGATCACCATTTGGGCTGCCGGTGTAAACACGACCATCATTCCGGTGATGAACGCCGACTTCGAAGCTGTCGTTATTTGAAGTCCGTATGTCTGAAGGATCAATCCAACGCCAAGCAGCGCGCCGAGGATAGCGCCCTTTCGAAGGGTAGAGCGTCGAATCGAGCCGAGTCGCCGGAAGAATACAGAACCAAAGATGATGGTTCCGAGAGTAAATCGGATAGCAACGAACAGGAATGGAGAGACGTCGGCAAATCCCAGTTTCATGACGACAAAAGTTCCACCCCAGATCGCCGTCGTTGCAAGCAGGACCAGCTCCGCTTTTCTTCGAGAGGTCATGCTTGCGCGTCTTCCCTCCCGTAATCGTCGAAGAGCTTCGCCCATTTCGAATACGTGCGTACTTTTCGCATCATGCTCTTCCCTTTCAGAGGCCACCACAGATAATCGTGGTAAAAATATGAGCCAAAGACAAAGCCGTACACCAGCGGCGTGTGAAAGAAGAATTTCTGAATGGACTTGAGCGGGCCGAACCAGAAAAAGTCGCCCGCCATGCTCGCCAGATTGTCACCGACAGTGAACCCAAAATTCACGTTGGAAATATCTTCGCCGACAATCTCGATATCGCGTGGATCAGCGCAGCCCAGTTTATCCTCATGCGCCATGCTCAGGTATTTAATGCTGAGCGGGTCGAACCCCATCATTTTTGCGGCGACGGCGTCGATGGCAACCTGATCTTCACTAGCAAGGATATAGTCCTTCTCCACAGGTATCATCGTACGTGGTCCAGGGCCGTTGCCGCAGAGCGTCCCGTCCATTACGGCAAATATTCCGGTGTGAATTTCTTTTTGAATTGCGAGTAGGTCGACCAACGTTTCGTGTATCCATGAATGTGTGTAATGTCGGCGCGTGTTGAGCAGGCCGCCGAAAGCATTCTTCATCGCGCCCGTTGTCGTCGTATAAATATGCGTCTTGACGGTCGGAAGATGGACAATGTTCTTTCCGAAAAAGTATTCAGGAAGCTGAATCCCGTTTGGATAGATCTTGTTCAGCGCGTGCATTCGGGCTTTCGGTTCATACTGGACCCATTTGATTTCATCGGCGTTGAAATTGTACCTCTCTTCGATCGAATATTTCTTGTAGATAGGCGCGAGTTTGTTGAGCTTCTCCCCGCGATACGGGTCTGTGACGACGGTATTATTGTGGACTGAGACCAAATCCGTAAAGCCGCTGCTTCGAAGTGCCTTTACGGTCCCCTCTAGCTGCCATGGAGTCGTATTTGCGCTGAGATACGGAAAGTGCCAGCTGATATTATCTTTCAATATCGTCGTCGATGATTTTGAAAGCGCTTGTTCGACGCCTGCCAGCTTCAATAGCTTTTCGTAATCCGTGAGGATTGTCGTCGGATGAGTCTTGATTACCGCAACGCGGGAGCGAGTCATTGTACGGTTCCTGATATTGATGAAGGACTAGGTGCACAAATATAAAGAAATTTTCCCAAAGCACCAAGAGGATTAATGATGACTCGGCGGGGCAATACAACATCAGGCAGGGATGGGTTCTTCTTTATCCAGGTGCGATTTCGTGAAACGAGAGCGGTATTTCCATAGGATGCGGAAGAGCAGCAAAACTGCGACGATTCCTCCGTACGTCAACTGTCGATACGTCACTACTTTCACAAGCCACAAATAATGAATGACGCCTCCGGCGGCTGTAAGATAAATCAGCCGGTGCAGGACATTCCATGTACCTCCACCGAGTCTTCGGATCATTTTCTGCGTTGATGTTGCTGCAAGAGGGATCATCAACACGAAGCTGGCCAGCCCAACCGTGATGAACGGCCGTTTGGAAATATCGTGTACAATGGACTGCCAGTCGAAGAATTGATCCAGCCAGACGTACGTCGTTAGGTGGAGCGTGCCGTAAAAAAAAGCGAAGAGCCCGGTCATTCTTCTGAATTTGATCAGCCAGTGCCAGCGCGTGATTCTTCTGAGAGGAGTGAGCGAGAGAGTGATCACAACAAACCGCAGCGTCCAGATGCCTGTTTCGTTTGTGATATCTGATATTGGGTTTGCACTTAAGCTGCCATGAAGCCCATTCCAAATTAGAAGGACGACAGGGAACAAAGAGGCAACAAAAACGAGCGGTTTAACGTAAGAAACTGCATTCTTAAATATCATTGACCTCTTTACCAAGCCCAAAACAAATTGGTGAAATGTCAACATCAAAAATTCTTGCGGAGATCCATCCCGGAATACATCGAGGCAACCTGGTCAGCATAACCGTTGAACATCTGCGTCTTTCGTCTGAAGAATTCCCCAATACGCCTCTCGTGCGACTGGCTCCACCGGGGATGATCGACCTCGGGATTCACGTTCGAGTAGAATCCGTATTCATTCGAATTCGCGAGGTTCCATGACGTGGCCGGCTGGTCGCCGACGAAGCTGATCTTCACGATCGATTTGATGCTCTTGAAACCGTATTTCCACGGGACGACCAATCGAATCGGAGCTCCGTCCTGGTTTGGGAGCGGCTTTCCGTAGAGGCCTACGGCAAGCAGAGTCAACGGATTCAATGCTTCATCCATCCGCAGTCCCTCGACGTACGGCCATTGCAAAACTCCGGATTTTTGCCCTGGCATTTCCTCCGGAGCAAACTTCGTTTCAAACGCCACATATTTTGCCGCCGATGTCGGCTCGACCATGTCGATCAGGTTTGATAGCGGGAAGCCGAGCCACGGGATCACCATCGACCAGCCCTCAACACACCGATGCCGGTAGACTCGGTCTTCCAAGGCCTTCCCTTTCACAATATCATCCAGATGATAAACCGCTGGCTTATTCACATGTCCCGCCACCGCCACCGTCCACGGTGAGGTCTTTAACGAACCGGCATTGCGGGCTGGGTCGTCCTTGTCGACTCCAAATTCATAGAAATTATTGTATGACGTGATATCGCCGTAAGGAGTAAGCTCTTCGGTGGTGTCGAAGGTGCTCGGATGGGCAGGTTTCCATGTCTTGCTGTCCTGCGCGAAAACGGAAGAGATATTTTGTGGAAGAACCGTATAGGCCGCGGCACCGGCGATTGCGATGGCAGAATTACGCAGAAATTCCCTCCTGTGACGGTAAAGCGCTTCGGGGGTGATTTCAGAAGAAAGAATGTCTGATGTTTTCTTAAATGTCATACGCGACTCGCGGCAATAGTGATGGGATGTACGCTAAAACTCAAAAACAACGAATTTTGTTCCCACAAGAGGTTCGAGGAAGTCAGCGAGAAGCGAGGAAGGACAGTGTTCTAATGATAGATGATCACAACGCAGGAAAGGAACCACAAGCAGAGGTCTATGAACATGGGCATGTCCTTCAGAATCATGACAACGGAATTTTCCCCCATGTTCTTTCGCATCACAAGAAAGAGGTAACGGAAAATTCCGAAGAGCACAAAAATGGTAGTGAAAATAAGGGAGTCGGATCCGAAGGCCGCCACCGTCCGGTCGGCCACGGTGTAGAGCGCGTATGCGATCGCCATTCCGGACGCTGTGATCATTATGGTGTTGTCGAGAAAATGAACATCGTACTCCTCAAGTACCTTCCGCTCAGATATTCCGTCAGAGTGCTTGAAGAGCATGATCTCCCCGCGGCGCTTCGAAAGGGCTATAAAGAGCGAGAGGAACATCGTGCAGAGAATGATCCAGTGCGAAATCGCCACGTCAATTACCTCGGCACCGCCCAAAACGCGAAGCATGAATCCGGCGGCGATAATAAAAACATCAAGGATGACGATCTTCTTCAATCCCAGCGAGTACAAAATTTGGAGAATGAGGTACGAAATGATCACGGCTTGAAAACCGCTCGGAAGCGAGAGGCAGACGACAGAGGCAATGCCTAACAGGACAACACTCATGAGGACTGCTGCCTGAATTGAAACAACTCCTGAGGCGATCGGTCTGTTCTTTTTCAGTGGATGGGCGGCGTCCGCATCCTTGTCAGAAATATCATTGAAAACGTAAACGGCGCTGGAAACGATGCAGAACGCTATGAATCCCTTGAAGGCTGCGAAGAACATCGGCGGGTCGAAGAGGTGTTTTGAAAAAACCAGGGGTGCAAAAACAAAGACATTTTTGATCCATTGCGAAGGACGGAGGAGACGAAAGTAATGCTTCATGGTTGTTCGTTATAATGTTTATCAGTTGTCTCCGGCAGATCTCCAGCATAATTAAAAAACTGCCGGCTCCTCATAAATCCCAAAATGTTCAGCTAACGCACCGCACATTTCGCCGAGAGTTACGTATGCGCGTGTTGCGTTAAGCAAGAACGGCATCAGGTTAGAGCCGTCTGACGCAGCGTGCTGAAGCGCGGAAATTGTACTTCGGACCTCTCCTTCGTTTCTCGCCTGTCTCACTTCCGCAAGGCGCTTCTTCTGCTTCGCCTCGACCTCCGGCGTGATAGTTAGAATCGGAATTTCGACCTCTCCCTCATCTTCAACATATTCGTTGACGCCGACTATTATTTTCTCTTTTCTGTCGACCTCACTCTGGTATCGATACGCCGCTTCCGCTATTTCGCGCTGGAAGAACCCTTCCTCTATCGCAGGAATCACACCGCCAAGCATATCGATCTTTTCGAAGTATCGCTCTGCTTCCTCTTCCATTCGCGACGTCAAGGCCTCCACGAAATAACTTCCGGCCAGGGGGTCAATGGTGTTTGTAACGCCGACTTCGTGGGCGATGATTTGTTGTGTGCGGAGCGCGATCTTTGCCGCCTTGTCTGACGGTAGAGCCAATGTTTCGTCCATGGAATTCGTATGGAGCGATTGAGTCCCGCCAAGGACACCCGCCAGAGCCTCCAATGCTGTGCGAACAATATTGTTCTCAGGCTGCTGCGCAGTCAGGGAGCATCCTGCGGTTTGAGTATGGAAACGGAGCATCCATGATTTTGGATTTTTCGCACCATACTTGTATCGAAGTCTCTTCGCCCAGATCCGACGGGCTGCCCTGAATTTTGCGACTTCCTCAAAGAAGTCGAGATGGGAATTGAAGAAGAACGAGAGCCGGGGAGCGAATTCATCGACGTTCATTCCGGCAGCGAGTCCAGCCTCAACGTATGCAAAGCCATCTGCCAAAGTAAAAGCCAATTCCTGTACTGCAGTTGAACCCGCCTCGCGTATATGATAACCGCTGATGGAGATAGGATTAAATTGAGGAAGTTCTTTCGTGCAGTAGGTAAACATGTCGGTGATGATCCGCATCGATGGCTTAGGAGGATAGATCCATTCTTTCTGTGCGATGTACTCTTTCAGGATGTCGGCCTGGATGGTGCCGCGCAAGAGTTTCGGTGCAACGCCTTGATCGCCGGCTACGGCGATATAGAAAGCAAGCATCATCGCAGCGGGAGCATTGATCGTCATCGACGTCGAGGCCTTATCCAAGGGAATTCCCTTGAAGAGGATCTCCATGTCGGCCAGGGAACTGATGGATACGCCGCAAATTCCAACTTCACCCTCGGAAAGCGGATCATCAGCATCTCGTCCCATCAACGTCGGCAAATCGAACGCCGTTGACAATCCCGTCTGGCCGTGTTCAAGGAGATACTTGAATCTTCCATTAGTGTCCTCAGGGGTCCCAAACCCGGCAAATTGCCTCATCGTCCATAGTTTTCCTCTATACATATTGCGGTGAACCCCGCGTGTGTAAGGAAACTCGCCTGGGAAACCAATATCCGCGAGGAAATTTATGTTTTGAATATCATCCGGAGTATACAGGGGTTCAATCGGTTCCCCGCTGACGGTGGTGAATTTCACATTCGGTCTTTTCCCCGCCTTGCCGTCGTGTTCATTCCAGGCATCCTTTGCCTGCTTCATTGAACCGTGGTCGTTGGTTTCAAACATGCGTTCTTCCCTTCAAATCTCTATGATTGATTATTTTTTCTTATGTGCATGCTAAGCAGAGTAATAATATGCTGTTATGAGCCTGACCAAAATAATTTTCACGAGGTCCTCATGAATCTTCTATCCAACTCACCGATTGAAATTTTAACAACCACGGGCCGGCCGTGCGGGCAAACGTACGGCATGCTGGTGGCAAACAGCTGATCGATCAACGCTCTCATCTCGACTTCCGACAACTTGTCTCCGGCTTTGATTGCGGCTTTACATGAAAAAGACTTGGCGACATTATCGCGCGCGTCCAGTTTCACCCTGTGTTGATTATTCTTGAATTCGTCGAGAATGTCCTGCAGGATGCTCCCTTCTGTCCCTGCCTTGATCTCGGTCGGCACTCCCTCTAGGACGATGGTGTTCTTACCGAACAGTTTCAGGTCAAACCCAATGGCCTGGAGGTGCGGAATCAACTCTTTCGCGAGTGCAAAATCGCCCGACGAAAGTTCGACGGTATGCGGGAAGAGCAGCTGTTGTGAGACCGGAACGGCGTTGTCAAAACTGGCGATCGCCCGTTCATACAGCACCCTCTCGTGCGCGACGTGCTGGTCCACGATCATCAACCCGGTTCTGATTTGCGACAATATATATTTATTGTGAAGCTGCCATATTGCTTTACCCTCCTGTGCCTCATCTTCGCGGGTGCCGTGCGCGAACTGCTGCGGCCCGGTGGCCTCTGGGAGTTGGGCTGTCGGCATATCCGAAAACAATTTGTCGAGTCCCGCTGGTCCTTGTCGTGAGTCTTCTTGTGTGAAGGATGAAGAGGGGGATGAAAAGATGTTCCTTTCATTATACCCAGCCCCCCCTGAAAAATGGCGCGGGAGCGAGGCGTGTCGCAGCGATGCAAACGACCCGTCGAAACCTTTCGGTCCGTTGACATCGAGCGACGGAACAAGATCGTTCGAGCCCAGCGCTTTGCGAACGACGGACATGACAAAGCGGTAAATGCTCTGTTCGTCGGCAAACTTCACTTCCATCTTGGACGGATGGACGTTGACGTCGACCTTGTGCGGGTCGAGTTCGAGAAAAAGAAGATAGAACGGGAAATTCCCTTTTTCAATAAGGTGTTCGTACCCTGAAAATATTGCGTGATTGATCGAGCGGTTGACGATAGATCGTTTATTCAGGAATAAGTACTGGTCGACCCGGGACTTCCTTGCAAAATCAGGTTTGCCGATGAAGCCTGAAACGGAAAGCATCTCCGTCTTTTCGTCGAAAGGCAGAAGAGTTTCAAAATGGCGCTCGCCGTAAAGGTTCTTCAGCCGCTCCGCGATAGTTCCAGAATGCAGGTTGAGAAGTTCCTCCTCATCGCTTGTAAACTGAACGGCGATGTCAGGTCGTGATAATGCCACCCGCTGGACCACGTCATAAATATGTTTGAACTCCGTGTTGTTCGATTTTAAAAAATGTCTCCTGGCCGGGGTATTATAAAAGAGGTTTCGTACCGATATAATAGTCCCGGGCTGCGCGGCAGCTACCGAGCGTTCTTTGAGGTCCCCCCCTTCGATGCGGACAAACGATCCGACATCCTCCGTCGAGCGGCGTGTTTTCAACTCCACGTGCGCGACCGCAGCAATCGATGCCAAAGCTTCGCCGCGAAACCCGAGGGTGCCGACGCTCTCCAGGTCCTCGTACGATTTTATCTTGCTTGTCGCATGCCGCTGAAAGGCGATCGCAGCATCTTCATCATTCATTCCCGAACCGTTGTCGGAGATCTGGATGAGGCTCTTGCCTCCGTCTTTTATCGTAATCGCAATCGAAGTTGCCCCGGCATCGATCGAGTTCTCAACCAGTTCTTTAACGACAGATTCCGGCCGTTGAACCACTTCACCCGCCGCGATCTTATTCGCGAGTTGTTCCGAAAGTATGGTGATCGTGCCAGCCACGGATCTCCTTGGTTAATACAATGTCACAGCTGAAGAGAACATCAGGTGAAATCAGACAGTTTCTTTCTCGAAAAGGGCATCAACAAACGCCCGGGAATTGAACGGCTGCAAGTCGTCGATCGCTTCCCCCACTCCCACGAAACGAACTGGAATTTTCAGCGCCCGGTTGATTGCGATGATAATTCCTCCTTTAGCCGTCCCGTCTAACTTGGTAACGACTAAACCCGTAAGGCCGACCGCTTCGTCAAAGAGTTTTGCCTGCTGGATCGCATTCTGTCCGGTCGTAGCGTCGATGACGAGCAAAACTTCATGAGGTGCTTCGTCGGCGCACTTCTTGATCACCCTCTTGATCTTCTTCAGTTCTTCCATCAAATTTATTTTTGTATGCAGGCGGCCGGCGGTATCGATGATGACCACATCGGCGTTGCGCGCCTGTGCGGCCTTAACGGTATCGAAGGCAACGGCGGCGGGATCGGAACCATGCCCTTGCTGAATGACCGTGACGCCGGCACGCTGCGCCCAGATCTCAAGCTGTTCGTTCGCGGCAGCGCGAAACGTGTCCGCTGCACCGATGAGGACATTCTTGCCGGCAGCTTTATAGTTGAACGCAAGTTTCCCGATCGTCGTTGTTTTGCCGACGCCGTTCACCCCGACAACCATGATGACGTACGGTTTTGAGCTTGATCGGGCCGCAAAAGGATCCCCCGCATCTTTTGCTGAACCGTTGGCGAAGGCACCCGTGATCGAGTCGCGGATCAAGGCGTTAAGTTCTTCCGGGTTTTCATACCGTTGTTCTTTCGCGTTTGTTTTCACCGACGCGAGAATGATCTGCGCAGTCTCCATTCCGACGTCGGCGCCGATAAGAATTTCCTCTAACTGATGAAGGAATTCTTCGTCCACAGTCCCCTTCGCAAAAACCAATCTGCCGATCCTTGCGACGAATGCATCACGGGTCTTTGCCAGGCTGTTCTTTAAACGAGAGAGCTTTAGTGAATCGAAGAAACTCATGATTGAATTGTGCTCTTCTCTGACGGTGATAAGACGTTTCTGAATCGGTTAGCGTACACGATGAATGAAAAAACCAGCAGCGCGGTGCTGGCGTATAACGAAAAAGTTCTTGCCATCGAAAACATCTGGTAATGAAGCATGGAAAGCACCAGTGTTAGGGCGACAAAGCAGACCGCAATTTTTCCGGCCATATTCGAGGGAAGAATGAGCCCAGTCCGTTTCCTTATGTATAATCCGCCGAGGAAGATGGCGATATCCCTGCCGAGCACCAGAATCGCAAACCATAAGGAAATATCGCCAAAAATGAGAAGCAAAACAACAACGATGCCGACGCCGATCTTATCGGCGAGCGGATCGATGACCTTGCCTAATTCAGATTCCTCATGAAAGAGTCGTGCAAAGTAGCCGTCCAGAGCATCCGTGGTCACGGCCAATAGCGTAAAGAGTACCGCATACTCCCTATTGTGTTCGACCGGCGCGAGAAAAAAATATACTACCGGCGCCATTAGAAGGATACGGCTTGCACTCAGTACGTTCGATATTGTCCAGGGATTTTCCTTCATCGTTTACCGAATGACGGCGAATTTTCCGAGTTTCGTCCGTAATTCACTGTTGTTCCCGTCCAATTGTGTCGCGAGGTAAATATAAACACCCGAGCCGACGGCCCTTCCATGCAGATCGTTCAAATTCCATTCCAGACCCGTAGCCCGGGTATCCCCTTCAATCGATGCAACCTTGACCCCGTTCATTCCAAAGATATCGATACGGCAGTACTGGGGGAGGTTTGCAAACGTTAGATGGTTACGGCTTGCGTCGGCACTGGAATATTTCAACGGATCGGGAAAGACAACAATATTATCGAGATTATTTATATCAATGACAAGGGAAACGGTCTGTCCCTTTCCGTCGTTCAGGGGTTCGCCTCTCAAATTCTGAATGTTCTCGCTCGCGGTTAGGTCCATCCTGTATCCGATAGGCGTAAGATGCTCGTTATCATGGAGAGAAAGATACACTCTTGACCGAGAGATCGTATCGAGCTTCACGTCTTTCAGCGCAAAGCTTCTTACCGCGTTGAAGAAATGATAATTCGCAACGTCAAGCGCAGATGTCGAAAGCGTATCGTTGAAATCAATCGACAAGAGTGACTGAGAAACAAACGCCGCTTTTTCAAGATAGAATGTATGCGATTGCTGCATTGGAGCGAAGAACGGAGTCTGCCGCAGCGTATCTGCTTCCATTCCGTACATGTCGAAGAGAATCTTGATTCGCACATAGTGCGTGTCTTTTGAGATCGGCTGAGGAAACGTGAGCAAGAGCTCCGAAGGATTATGAATGCCAATCGACGACGGCTTCAACGTATCGTCCAAACAAATGACGGCTCGAGACAATTTGTTCTGATCGACAGGAACTGAGAGCCGCAACAAGACCTGAGTCGCAGTCTGCTGGGCAACCGAGTCGACCATCGCCGGGTCGTGAGGCATCGTCGACACGGAAGCCGAGCGGTCGCTCTCCGTTGGATTAACAACGGACACGGCGTACCAATACGTCTTCCCTGATACCACCGCCGTGTCGAGGTAGCTCGTGCCGGCAACGCTTGCGATGGAATTCCTGGGTTGAGCTGTCGTATCCCTGTATACTTTATGTGTTGCTGATGGGGATGCAGAATTCCACAAGACTTCGACAGCGCGAGCCGAGAGCGGGATGGCTGATAGCCCCCATGGTGCCTGCGGTTTGGAAGATGTTGATGTCCGTTCAAAGAATCGTATCATCCCATCCGTATTGAAGCCAATTTCCGGGATACCGTTAGCGTTGAAATCGGAAACGAGGACCGAATTCGATGCCGAAGAATGTACCCACACCGGATGAAATGCCTGCGTTGGGGCATCAAAGTCAATGACGTAAAGGTAGGGATTCAAACTGAGAAACAACTGATCGTTTGATGTTTCGAAAATCCTCCCCGACGAGACTCCGTTGTCGTGCGAGAATCCGGTATTTACGCCGTAAAATATTTTCTCCCAAATGTTAGTGAAGGAGTTTGGGGAATCCGTCGTCCGATGTGTGAAAATGCGAACGGTCCACGTCGGCGGATCGTATTCACGGTCTGCATTGAGCTCGAGGTTTGAATGACCCACGACAGCAAAATCGAGACGACCGTCTCCGTTGAAATCTCCAGCGGCAATATAGTCGCTGGTCTCAAGCAGATCCGTTGTGTCGGTCCAGACAAGGTCGAACTGAAACGGTGCTGTTTGCTTGTTCACCTGGCGATACATCACCATGTCTCCGTCATAATCCGCAAAAAGGATCTCTGCATTTCCCGTTCCGGAAAAATCGCCGACCAGGCTTCGCGGCGGACCAAATTGATTCGTTGCGTCTCCCGGGAGCGGCGGCGTTGAATCCGCAAGCTGGGCCATTAATTGAAATTTGTTTTCTCCCATGTTCTTAAACACGAGGTAGTGTGTACTTGTGCGCGCAATAAGGTCCAGCTTTCCATCGCCGTCGAAATCGTAGAGCTGGCTTCCCCACACGTCGGCAGAATCGACGAACGTTTTGTTCGCAAAGATTGAATTGCCCGACGCATCCGACGTAAACAGTTCTGTCACGCCCTGGTCCTGAACTAAGGTAGAGAGTCTTCCGTCGTTGTACACATCTTTCAAGTCGTGCGGCACCCATTGACGCTGGGTGGAATCAAGCGGAGCAAATATTCGATTGACGTACTGGAACGCCATAAGTTTACCGAAACTGCCGGCTGCGTCGTACTGGTTCAAGATCACAATCGGTTTTCCGTCTATGGCAGCGTTCTGGTTTAATACATACCCTGATGGCAACGTAGCGGGCAACTGGGTGAAACCCGTGGTAGAAATATTTTCAGCCGGGAAGGTAAATGTAAAGTAGCCGAGTCCATTTGAGGCGACAGTCGGGTAACGAACCGATCTTGCGCTCTGGTCCGTCGCCTCGAAATAATAATCATATGATGCTCCCGCTTGAAAATCTTGAGCGGACAGAAGAAACGCATGGTCGAGCTCAATTCCGGAGGAGGCTAATGGTTTGAACGACCCCTGCGGGGAATGGACTCGGTACCAGAAAGCAGAAGAGCACGGCTTGTTGACCTGAAGCGTGGCAAGCGCTCCCTCCTGCTGTTGAATGATGACGGAATCCTCGAAAGTGAAACCCAATACGGCAGGAGCGGACCTAGTGATAAGAACACGAACCCTGCTTTCAACGTCTCCGGATTGGATATTTTTTACTTGTAAACGCAGAGCATAAATTCCTTCAGGTAGTGAAGAAATGTCCCATACCACAAGTGTATCATTGATAAAGTTTCGATTTCCATAGCTCGCAATTTCGCTCCAGGAAGCGGGAGAATCACCCGCGCCGTAGTACATGTTCACCGAATCAATCTGATCCGTGGTTGCGGAACCAACGATCGGGATGAGAGCACTGCTAAGCTGGGCGTCAATTTGCGGTGACGTGATATGGACGACATTCCGCTGGGGTAACGACAAGAGAACTCTTGCGTTGAGCATCCCTGCTCCGTAATAGTTATCCCACCCCTTGTCTCCGAGGTCGATGCAACTCGCAAGCAGATTCTCGCGGACTTCATCGGGTGTCAAAATGGGTGATCCGGAGGCTCCGCCTGATTTCATCTGCGCAAGGCTGACTAGAAGCGACGCCACTCCTGAAACGTGCGGAGCCGCCGCAGAAGTCCCGGTAAATGAGGATTGATATCCTCCTCCTAGACTGAGCGTTGGAATGGACTCCCCTGGTGCGACCAGTGCCAGCGACGGACCATATGATGAGAAGAATGAACGCGTGTTGTCTTGTGAACTCGAACCGACGGAAATAACCTCACCAAAATCAGAAGGATAGTGAGGATAACTTGTTCCATCATTGCCGCTTGAAGCCACCATCACAACATTTTTCTCGTAGGCATAATGAATGACATCCCTCAGTAACGGCGACATGATGACGTCTCCGAAACTCATATTCAAAACCTGAACGCCATTGTCTGCGGCATAGAGGATAGCCGCAGAAATGTCTGCATCTGTGCCGTTGCCGTCTGCGTCGAAAGCACGCAGCGGAACGATCTGAGCGATTGGAGAAATGCCCGCGATTCCAATCCTATTATTCACCTGTGCTCCGATGATCCCTGCCACCGCCGTCCCATGCCCATTGCGATCCATCGGATCGTTGTTCCTGCCGGACCAATCACCGCTGTCAGGGTTTTGTACAGTGACAAAATTGTAACCATGCCAATCGTCGATATACCCGTTATCGTCATCATCAATCCCATTCGTGCGCTTCGCGCCCCCGGTTTCGCCCGGGTTGATATAAATTCTCGAAGCAATATCGGGATGAAGATAATCGACTCCTGTATCGAGAACCCCGACGATAACCTGAGTCAGGGGTTGATCGAAGAAGCCGCCGGCCCATAATTCGAACATTCCGATCTTATCAAGACTCCATTGACTTGAAACCGCCGAATCGTTCGGTAACTGATCAATTTTGTAGACGTAGTTCCGCTGGACATATTCAACGAATGGGCTTTGCTGTAACTCCGACAATGCCTTGTCGGACGATTGTGCATCCGCAAACATAACGCGCGCTATATGGGCTGTATTGAGAGAAGGTATCTTAGCAATGGACTGATTGACAGCGGCAGGCGAACTCCTCTTGGGAGCACTAAACCCGGAGACTCTTCGCACTGACTGAGAAGAGTTCGTGGATGTAACGGCCGAAAAGTCTTTTTCTAGGAATATTTGGTTGAGAACCGATTCGGGCGCGTTTGTTCTGAATTTGACGATGAGTTCGTTGGGGACAAAGCTTTGAGACTGGAGTAGACAATTAAAGAAAACCGTACCAAAAGCGATGGCGAGGCACGAGCGAACGCTTTTTAAAAAAGAATCACCCATACCTATGATTCTAGGCCATTTTTATCCGTTGTTGACTCAACATCAGTCGGATATTTTCCGCCGAAACATGCAGTGCAGTAATTCTTGCCTCCTGTTTGAGGAACCACTTCCAGCATCTTTTCCAGGGACAAGTAGTGGATGCTGTCGACATCCAGCTCGCGTCGTATTGTCTCGACATCGCCGTTACACCGCACTGCGATGAGCTCTTCTTTGCGCGGGAAATCCATTCCCCAGTAACATGGGCTGATGATAGGAGGAGAAGTAATCCTGAAATGGATCTCCTTAGGCTCCGCTTCTTTCAACAACTTAACGAGTTGTTTTGATGTCGTTCCTCTCACTATCGAATCGTCAACAAGCACCACTTTCTTCCCCTTCAGCACGCCCTTCACGGTGTTGTATTTTGTTCTGACCTTCATCTCTCGCTCCCCTTGCTCAGGCTGGATAAATGTCCTGCCGACGTAATGGTTTCGGATCAGTCCGATCTCCAGCTTTGTAGGAATCCCCTGCTTGTTGCTCTCGGAAACAAATCCGAGAGTTGCGGTGTTGCTCGAATCGGGCACGCTGATAACGATCGTCTTCTTCTCATCTTTATCGGGAGCAATGGGAGCTTCCTGGGCCAACGCCTTGCCAAGTTTTCGCCTCACTTTGTCGACGCTTTCGCCGAAGATCTGACTGTCCGGCCGCGAGAAGTAAATGAATTCAAAGATACAATGATGGGGCTTCGCATTCTTCTTTGGCAGCCAGCGCGAGTGTAATTTTCTCGCTTTCGTTCCGTTGTCGTCGATCACCAGGATTTCGCCGGGTGCCACGTCGCGGACATAGTTGGCGTCGATCATGTCGAACGCGCAAGTTTCGGATGCCACGACGAAGCGGTCATCTTTTAATCCCAGCGCGAGGGGACGGAAACCGTACACATCCCTTGTGACAATGAGAGAGGTGTCGGTGAGAATCAAAAGAGAAAATGCTCCCTCTATCCTTTCCAGTGCCTCCTGGATCTGGTCGATCTGCTGTTTTTGCTTGCTCCGTGCGATAAGATGAAGGACGATCTCGCTGTCGGACGTTGTCTGAAAGATCGTCCCTTCTTCCTGCAGTTCTGCACGAAGAGCGTGAAAGTTTGTCAGGTTCCCGTTATGCGCGAGCGCCAGGTTTCCATTCCGATAGTTGACGGTGAAGGGCTGAATGTTAAATCGATTGTTCGCAGATCCTGCCGTGGAATAGCGATTATGCCCAATCGCTGAGACTCCCTTGAGCTGATCCTGTACGACTCTGTAATCCTTGAATACGTCTGTAACGAGCCCCATCCCTTTGACGACGTTAAAGTGATGTCTCTGCTTTTTAGCGTCATAGTCACTTGTGACGATGCCGCTCGCCTCTTGTCCTCTATGCTGCAGTGAGTGGAGGCCGTAGTACGTAAGCAATGAAGCCTGAGGATGCCCGTAGATACCGAAGATGCCGCAGGCGCAGCGCGGTTTGTCATTATCGAGTCGCTGTTTTTTCATTGATGATGTCCGATGTGATGATTGTGTCGACGAGACAGTTCGCATCGTCGAGCTTTGGATAGTCGGTCGTAAAGTGTAATCCGCGGCTCTCGTGACGCATGAGCGCCGAGCGAATGATGATGTCCGCCACGCATGCCAGGTTTCTCAATTCGATGAGCCCTTCGGTCACTTTCGTCCGTTTGTAGAAGTCCGTGACCTCTTTGAGGATCAGCTGAATTCTCCGTTGGGCGCGTTCAAGCCGTGCCGTAGAACGGACGATCCCGACGTAATCCCACATGACCTGTTGAATCTCGCGGCGGTCATGGGAAATGACGATCCATTCTTCGCCGTTGATCGTTCCCGAGTCGTCCCATCTAGGAATATCCGGTATAGCTTCTTTTGGAAAACGGCGCTGCTTTATGTCTTCAGCGGCTCTGTGCGAATAGACGATCGCCTCCAGCAATGAATTGCTTGCAAGGCGGTTGGCGCCATGGACGCCCGTCATGCTCACTTCGCCGCATGCATAGAGGCCGGAAATCGACGTCCGTCCATTAAGGTCGGTCACAACTCCGCCGCAAACGTAGTGTGCAGCAGGAACGACAGGAACAAGTTCCGTTGTGATGTCCAACTTGAATTCAAGACACCGCCTATAGATATTCGGGAAATGACTTTTGACAGCCTCCGCATCGAGATGCGTGACGTCCAGGTACACGTATTCTGCACCGCTTTTCTTAAGTTCCGTATCGATCGCCCGAGCGACGATGTCCCGGGTAGCAAGAGAGCCGCGTTTATCGTACTTCGGCATGAAATCCTCACCCGATGTCGTGCGAAGGATTCCGCCAAACCCGCGGATCGCTTCTGTGATCATGAACTCCGGAGAGCCGGAATTATAGAGCGCCGTGGGATGAAATTGAATGAACTCCAGGTTTCCGACAGGTGTTCCCGCACGAAGAGACATCGCGATGCCGTCGCCGGTTGCGATCGATGGGTTCGTCGTATGCAGATATACATGTCCTGCTCCTCCCGTCGACAACATTGTCACCGGCGCCAGGAATGTCTTGACAACATTGTTATCGACGTCGAGTACGTATGCTCCCCAACAATGAATATCGGAATGTTGCTTCTTGGCGTGTTCGAAGAGATGGTGCTCGGTGATGAGGTCGATCGAGATATGATTTTCGTAGATCGAGATATTCGGATGGTCTGCAACTTTTGCAAGGAGCGCGCGTTCGACTTCTTTTCCTGTCAGATCAGCCGCGTGCGCGATCCGATGCTGTGAATGGCCCCCTTCTTTTCCGAGATCGAGTTGGTTTCCATGCCGTGTAAATTCCACCCCTATTTGCATTAATTCCTTGACTCGTTCCGGCCCTTCCCTGACCAGCACCTCCACGGCGTCGCGATGACACAACTGCGCGCCGGCGTTCATCGTATCGGCAATGTGCGACTCAAACGAATCCGTCGATGACAGGACGGATGCAATTCCCCCTTGAGCATAGTTCGTGTTGGATTCAGCCTTTTGTTTTTTTGTTACGATCGCCACTGACCCAAGCTCTGCAACCTTCAGCGCATAAAACAAACCGGCGATGCCGCTCCCGAGAACAAGAAAGTCCGTCTTTATTTCCATATAGGTCTAAGATACGAAGAAAAATTAAAATAAAAAAGGCGTCCTGCAACCATGCCGGACGCCTTTGAACTGTTCAATCTTAAAATCTTACATGTAAATGTGGAGTGTAAGCCAGCCGCCGCCAAACCCGAGGATGTTTGTCGCGCTTCCGCCCTTTGACGTAAACGTCGTGCCGCCAACGGTCGTCTGGAGATCTGAAAATGAACTCATGCTGATGATATTAAGCTGGTATTCCGCGGAGAGACTGATCTCCGAATAAATGAAGAACTCCGCGCCGGCGATGCCGACCAAACCGAACGTTGTAGGAGCTCCCCCCTTTTGCTCATCGAATCCAGCCTTGTCCGTCGGCTTAACGTCATTCGATTGGGTGGTAAAATTGATTCCGGCTCCCCAATATGGACGAACACGTCCTCCGTTCATGTACATCAGATAATCGGCTGCGATACCGGCCTGCATTGCGGATGTACTTCCGTCAGTTCCGCCGCTTGTCAAATTGGAAGGTGTGGAAGTGTTCTTTATTCCAAGCTGCAGCCCTGCACGTACGGCTGCTTCGTTGCTCAAGAAATATGATCCGCTGATTCCAGCAAGAGGGCCGTTAGCGCCTATTCCGAATGCACCCAGACCACCGAAAGTGAAATTAAATGACTTTGCGCCTTGATGGATTGCAGGGTTCACATCTTGTGCTGCCGCAAGGCCGAAGACCATGGCAATTGCTAACACTACCAATAGGACCTTCTTCATACATTACCTCCGATTAGGTTTGTGAAAATGTAATTGTTGATGGTTCGATGAGCCATCGGTGGAGCCTCTTGAACTTTGCAAATATAGGTTTGAGGTTTTGAAGAAGCAAGCAATTATTTAATAAATTAATAACGATTACTTAATATTTCAATTTTCGAGGGTCCAAAATGAGTATTCGCTATTGCTCATGGAGGAGAATAACTTCATGCAAATAAAAAAGGCCTTTCGTACAACTGAAAGGCCCTCTAAAATAAATTTATTATTTGATGTTTAGTTCAATGCCCAGGTTACGCCTGCTTTAATCTGGAAATTGTCGAAATCGCTTGCGATGACATATCGCGGTTCGAGCAACAGGGTCATCTTATCGTTCAATTTATAATTCGCTCCCACAAGAAGGTTGATGCCGAGCCGGGTATAAGATGCTGTGGAGCTGTAAGTTTTAGTGTAGAAGGTATTGGTGATCGGGTCGTAAGCAGGACCAGTAACCGATCCCGTGGTGCTTAAGAAGTTGATTCCAAGACCACCTCCGACGTACGGTTTTACCATCCCTTCCATCGCAATAGCATAATGCACGTTCGCGTTAATTCCGAAGTCACCAACCTTAACTGTTCCGCCGTCAACATCTTTTGATGTCGAAAAGTACTCAAGATCGGGGACGAGAGAAAGATCTTTTGCCAAGTCACCCAAATTTGCATGTGCAGCAATTAAGAAACCACCGAGAGATTGAGATGATGAACCTCCGTTGTTGAATGAAACTGAAACATACCCTACTCCTCCACCAATCTCATGCAACGCAAGCTGGGCAAAACTCAACGAAGAGATTAATGCTGTTGCTGCAGCAATTGCAAAGATTTTCTTCATAAATGACCTCGACAATTAGTTGATTGAATATAGTGATGGGGATTTTATAGCAGTGCAAATATAGAGTGGAGGCTTTTCAATGTCAAGAGCTTATTAAATAATATCTTAACGTTTACGATATATTCAGGCAACTTTAACGCTTGCCTCAAGGACCTGGCCAAAAATCTCGACCAATGTATCAATTTCCTTCTTTCCGGTAATGAGCGGAGGAAGAATTCGTACAACAGTCTTCGCCGTTGAATTTACGAGAACTCCCCGTGCAAGCATTTCATCAACGATCGGGGCGCTGTCGGTGGTCAAATCGACCCCGATCATGAATCCGGTGCCGCGTATTTCCTTGATGATCGCGAATTTGCTCTTGAGCGTCGCAAGTTGTTGGTGCAAATACGCCGAAGCTTCGTTCATCTGTCTCTGCATAGCTTCGGTTGTCAGTGTGTCGATGACAACTTTTCCCGCCGCGCATGCCACAGGGTTTCCGCCGAAGGTCGTTCCATGAACTCCGTACGTCCAGACGCAGGCGACGGCGTCATTCCCCAGTATCGCTCCGAGCGGAAGTCCGCCGCCGATGGGTTTCGCGATGGTGACGATGTCCGGGTGAAAATCGAAATGTTCATACGCGAAGAATTTTCCGGTGCGCATGATCCCGGACTGGATCTCGTCGGCGACGATGAGGAATCCGAATTGATTCCGCAGAGAAGCGAGCGCAGAAACGAATTCCTGCGAAACGGGAACGATCCCTCCTTCTCCCTGGATGAACTCGAGGAATACTGCCGCCGTCGTGTCATCCACCTTTGCCTGCAAATCGTCGACGTCGTTGAAGCTTACGTGCCCGCAATT
>Ga0265319_1000780_pt1 | contig 20697 bp, 15 predicted proteins | sample 4824metaG_FD_192443 | JGI IMG/M metagenome (GOLD analysis project Ga0265319, IMG submission 192443) | Rhizosphere microbial communities from Carex aquatilis grown in University of Washington, Seatle, WA, United States - 4-8-24 metaG | ecosystem: Host-associated > Plants > Roots > Rhizosphere >...
ATGGAACGGCGGCTCCTCGCCCCACCAGCCCTTCCATTCCTCGTCGGTCCACGGTCCGCGCTGCGGGCCGAACTTGTTGCGCCCCATGATCTCCGCGCCGATGCCCGGCCCCCAGTTGCTCGCGAAGGCGTCGTCGATGCCGGCGCTCCCGCCTTGCTGGCCCTGCATGACGTGAAAGGAACGGGTATCTGTGAACGCTCGCACCAGCCGGCCGCCGGCATGCCCGAAGGGCGCCTCTAGGGTCTGGCCGGCGCCGGCGCTGAAGCCGTCGAGCGAGACGGAAAAGTTGTGCACGCGGACAAGTGACATGACGGGCAGGCCTCTCTGGTCGAAGCTGAGTTTCATCAGTGCTCGTGATGTGGTCGTAGCCAGGATCGCTTTCTCGACATCTGAGCACCCTGACACCTGCGGATGGTTGGCAGCAGTCTGGCCTAAGAGACGCCGCATGACCAGCCTGGAAGGCAGCGGGTACGGATCCGCCTGACCTGCGTAAACGCAGGTCAGGCGGTATTTCTCGTTGTCCGGGAGCGACCGTGAATTACCCTGGTTCACCGTCCGATCGGGCACGCAACGGGCACGCCGTCCGGACGGTAGACGTTCTAATGTGACGCTGGCCGGAAACGCGGACTAGTTGAGCGAGGGCGACTTCGGGTCCCAAGAGAGGCACGCTGTTGGCTGCGATTTTCACCGTGCTTCCTCCAGCCGGCTGACCTTGGCCTGCCGCGCCGCCGCCGCTGCCCGGGGATTCAACCGCGAGTAAAGATCATTGAAGCTCTCGGCTAGCTCGCCCCGGCCAACCCGCAGGACTTCTCTGTCGGGAGCGATGGCCCCCTGGAAGTCCCACACACTCAGAATCTGACCGTCGGTGATGACGTAGTAGGCGGGGATGACCCTAAAAACTGTAGGGCTAGAGGCCTAGATTTGTAGGGCCACCGACCCTGTTTAGCCTGGTGGGCGTTACTGGGATTGAACCAGTGGCCTCTTCCGTGTCAGGGAAGCGCTCTCCCGCTGAGCTAAACGCCCGGGACGCGGCGGGATCCTGGCCGGGACCCGGCCGGTTCATCGCCACCCCGAGAGACTACCAGAAGTTTAGCGCGCACGGATTCGCCCGCTGGTCCCCGCTGTCCGACGCCGGCCTCGTCCCCGCGCCGTGGCCGGCCGGACCGGCCTTCCACGCTCGGGCGGCGCCCGGCGTGCGCTCGGTCAGCCCGTGCCGCTGTAGTCAAGCCCCAGGTCGAGTGCCCGCGCGGAGTGGGTGAGCGCGCCCACGGACAGGTAGTCGACGCCGGTCACCGCGATCTCACGCGCGTTGCCCAGTCGCAGCCCGCCGCTCGCCTCAAGCCGTGCCCCGTCGTAGCCGCGCGCCGCGGCCACCGCCTCCCGCAGTTCGGGAACCGGCATGTTGTCGAGCAGGATGAACCGCGCCCCCGCCGCGAGCGCCTCGCGCACCTGCGCCACCGAATCGCACTCGACCTCGACGACCAGGCTCGGCCGGGCCGCCGCCCGGACCGCGCGCACCGCGGCCGCCACGCCGCCCGCGGCCGCCACGTGATTGTCCTTGACTAGCGCGGCGTCGCCAAGTCCCATCCGGTGGTTCTGCCCGCCGCCGCAGCGCACCGCGTACTTCTCAAGCACCCGGAGCCCGGGCAACGTCTTGCGGGTGTCCCTGATCACGGCCCCGGTCCCGGCGACGGCGTCCGCCCAGGCCCGGGTGGCCGTGGCGATGCCCGACAGGTGGGTGAGGAAGTTGAGCATGGTCCGCTCCGCGCCGAGCACCGCGACCGCGTCGCCGCCAACCCGCAGCACCGCGTCCCCCGGCCGGACCCGCGCCCCGTCCGCGACCAGCGCCCGGCCCGACACCGCCAGCCCCGCCGCGTCCCCAGACTCAAGCCCGCTGGTCACCGCCACGTAATCGCCGAGCAGGTCGAGCACCGCGAGCGCCACCGGCAGCCCGGCCGCCACCCCCGGCTCGCGCGCCACCACGTCCGCGGTCAGCGTGCGCCCCGCCACGGTGGCCACGGATGTCACGTCGGCCCCGTACCTGAAGTCCTCGGCAAGCGCCGCCCGCACCACGCGCACCACGTCGGGAACGTCAAGCCCCGCCGCCTCGATCGCCCGCGCGGTCGCCGCCGCCAGCGGTGCCTCTGTCATCTCAGCAGTCACGCCGCCGTCTCCTCGGTCACCACGAGCTCCTCGGCCACCACGAGCCGGTGCCCGTCCCAGCGCAGCAGCGTATGCCACGGCGCGGCGCCCGTCGCGCCCGCGTCCCGCCGCCGGTGGCACCCGCGGCTCTCCGCCCGCCGCACCGCCCCCGCCGCGATCAGCAGCGACACGGTCCGCAGGTTCGCCGCTTCAACGGACTCAAGTTCAGCATCCAGAACGAGTGCGTGCTGCGCCCGCACCGTCTCGCGCGTCAGCTCGGCCGGTCCCGCCGCCCCGTTGGCGGAGCCCGCGCCCGCGATGATCCGCAGCAGCCGCTCAAGTCCCGCGGCTTCCCTGATCACTCCCGCGTACCGCGACATCGCCTGCGCGAGCGCCAGCCGTCCCGCGTGGCCGGGTTCCGCGTTCCGCGCGGCCACGGGCAGCGTCATCGCCCCGGGATCCCTCACGGTCAGCGAGGGCGGGACAGGCAACGCGACCCGCGTCGTGGCCGGCGCGGCCGCGCCCGCGCCCGGTTTCGCTCGGGGCGCCAGCGCCCTGGCGATCGCCTCCCCGGCCCGGCGGCCGGCTATGACCGCCTCGGTGACCGAGTTGGACGCCAGCCGGTTCGCCCCCTGCACCCCGGTTGAGGCGGCCTCGCCGACCGCGTAGAGCCCGGGCAGCGTGGTCCGCCCGTCCAGGTCGGCCAGGATGCCGCCGCACGAGTAGTGGGCGCCGGGCGCAACGGGGATGTACTGCGTCACCGGGTCGATCCCGTGCTTGCGGCACGCCGCGGTGACCGTCGGGAACCCGTCCTCGAGCAGGTCGCGCCCGAGACCGGTCGCGTCGAGCCAGACGTGCCCCGCCCGGCGGCCGGAGTGGCTGCCCGCCGCGATGACCTCGGCCATCCGCGCGGCGACGACGTCGCGCGGCGCCAGGTCGCCGCGCGGGTCCTGCCCCGACATGAGCGGCATGCCGTCCAGGTCACGCAGCACCGCGCCGGCGCCGCGCAGCGCCTCGGTGATCAGCGGGCACTGGCCGGTCGCCTCGGGCAGCCAGAGCACCGTCGGGTGGAACTGCACGAACTCCAGGTCACGCAGCACGGCGCCGGCCCGGGCGGCGATCGCGATGCCGTCCCCGGTTGCCCCGGCCGGGTTCGACGTGGTGCCGAACGCCTGCCCGAGCCCGCCGGCCGCGATCACCACGGCCCGCGCGGAGATCGCCCCCGTGGTCAGCCGCCCGTCGGCCTCGATGAAGGCCGCGACCAGGCCAGTGACCGGCTGGAAGGGGATCGGCTGGCCGGGTACCTGCCCGGGTACCTGGTGACCGGGGGCTGAGTCCCCGGTGAGCGGGTCGGCCGGGGCGGCGTTGGCAGCCGCCGCCCCGGCCGCGGCAGCCGGACGGATGCCGGCCCCCGCCCCGTGCCTGGCCTCCCGCACCGCGGCCAGGTCCGTTACGGACTGCCTTGCCAGGTCGAGCGCCACCGTCCGGTCGAGGATCTCCACGTCGCTGGCGAGCAGCGCGGCAAGCAGCGCCCGGTGCACCTCCGCTCCGGTCGCGTCGTCGCCTGAGTGGACGATCCGGTGGGCGCTGTGCCCGCCTTCCAGCCGCAGGTCCCGCGTCTCGAGCCGCGCGCCGAGCTCGGTCAGCCAGTCGATCGTGCCGGGCGCGGCGGCCGCGAGCTGCGCCACCACGCCCGGCTCGCACAGCCCGGCCCCGGCGGTCAGCGTGTCGGAAACGTGCGCGGCGGCGCAGTCGCCGGCGCCGAGCGCCGCGGCGAGCCCGCCCTGCGCCATCGGCGTCGCCCCGCCCACCAGGTCCTTGGTCACCACGAGGACCCGCAGGCCGCGGGCCGCCGCGGTCAGCGCGACCGAGATGCCGGCCGCACCCGACCCGACGACGACCACGTCCGCGTCACGCCGCCACCGGGCCCGGCCCGGCCCGGCCCCGGTGGCGGCAGCCTCGGTCATCGCGCGCCGGCCGCGACGGGGGCCGGGCCGACGGCGATCATGCCCTCGACCGCCCGGCGGGCGCGGGCCGCCACCGCCGGGTCGACGTGGACCTCGGTCTGGCCGAGCCGCAGGCAGCGTTCCAGCGCCTCACCCGTGATCATCTTCATGTAGTGGCAGGTAGCGTGCGGGTTGACCGGCTCGAAGCTGACCGCGGGATTGGCCTTGCGCAGCTGGTGCAGCATCCCGGTCTCGGTCGCCACCAGCACCGCGGGCGCGCGGGTGGTGCGCGCGGCGTCAAGCATCCCGCCGGTGGACAGCACCTTGGTACGGGACAGCGGCAGGTCGCCGGTTCCCGTCTGCCACAGCGCGGAGGTGCCGCAGCCGCACTCCGGGTGGATGTAAAGCTCCGCCTCCGGCCGCGCCGCGGCCAGGTCGCGGAGCGCCTGCGGGGAGATCCCCGCGTGCACGTGGCACTCGCCGGCCCACACGTGCAGGTTCGACCGATCGGTGATCCGGCGGACATGCGCCCCGAGGAACTGGTCGGGCAGGAAGAGCACCTCGCGGTCATCCGGGATGGCCGAGACCACTTCGGCGGCGTTCGCCGAGGTGCAGCACACGTCGGCCTCCGCCTTGACCTCCGCGCTCGTGTTCACGTACGCGACGACGGCGGCGCCCGGGTGCTCGGCCTTCCACGCCCGCAGCTGGCCCGCGGTGATGCTGTCGGCGAGCGAGCAGCCCGCGCCGGCGTCGGGGATCAGCACCGTGCGGTCGGGGGAGAGGATCTTGGCGGTCTCCGCCATGAAGTAGACCCCGCACAGCACGATCACCGAAGCGGAACTCGCGGCCGCCAGCCGGGCGAGCGCGAGGGAGTCGCCCACGTGATCGGCGACCTCCTGGATCTCGGCCCGCTGGTAGTTGTGCGCGAGGATCACCGCGTCGCTCATCGCGGCCAGCCGGCGCACCCGGTTGGCCCACTCGGCATCAACCGGGTGAACCGGTGCCGTCGCCATGATGTCTGTCATGTTTCCGACTCTAGGGCGAAAACACGTAGGTTTACAACCCATGGGCGAAAACTTGTGACCAGGGCAACAGAGACGGTGCCGGACGTGGCGTCCCGCCCCTACGATGAGCGTGTGCCAGCCGACCTTTTCCGCCACGAGGCCCTCGGCGTCGTGTTCCAGGTGCGGGACAGGCGGCTGACCGTGCTGCTCTGGCGGCGCGCGGCGCCGCCGTTCGAGGACGCCTGGGCGCTGCCCGGCGGCCTGCTCGAGGCCGATGAGCGGCTCGGCGCGTCGGCCAGCCGGCATCTCGCCGCCAAGGTCGACATCCCCGAGATCGCGCACCTCGAGCAGCTTGAGACGCGCAGCGACCCGGTCCGCGACCCGCGCGGCCGGGTGCTCGCCACCGCCTACCTGGCGCTGGTGACCCCGGAGGCGCGGCCGAGCCTGCCGCTCGACACCGCCTGGCACCCGGTGGACGCCCTGCCGCGGACCGCGTTCGACCACGGCTCGATCATCGGCTCGGCCCGCAACCGGCTGCAGGCCAAGCTCTCCTACACCAACATCGGCTTCGCCCTCGCCCCGGAGACGTTCACCATCTCCCAGCTCCGCGATACCTACGCCGCGGCGCTCGGCCACCCGGTCTCCGCGACCAACCTCCAGCGCATCCTGACCCGCCGCGGCGTGATCGAGCCGACAAGCGGTGTCTCCCGCCCCACCTCAACCGGCGGCCGCCCGGCCACCGTCTACCGCTTCGCCGCCCGCGAACTGGTGGTCACCAACCCCTTCGCCGCCTTCCGCCCCCGCGCCGCCGGCTAGGTTCTCCGCCCCGCCCCCGCCCCCGCCCCGCCGCCCCCGCCCCGCCCCGCCCCGCCAATCATCGTGTGCACTTAACCGCGGAAAACAGCCATCAACTACACACGATGATCACGGGATAAGTACGGTGCGGGGGAGCTGGAGATAACAGCAACAAGCGCAGTGCTTGACCCCGCCAGGGCAGAGGAGTCCTGACGGACGGAGTAAGCCGCTCTCGTTCTGGATAGCAGAATTACTCGTTCGCTAGCGCTGGACACCGGCCAGTCTGGATCCATGACGACCTCGCTTGGCTTCGAATCACCGGTGCACCTGACGGCGGTGGCGGCGGAGGACCAGCCGGCCGTGACCCCGGCGCTCGAGGACCTGTACCGGGGCTTCGAGCAGGAGCTGCTCGTTCCGCTGTGGACGGAGATCGGCGACCTGATGCCGGCCCACCCGCGGTCGAAGGCGGTGCCGCACCGGTGGCGCTGGGCGAACCTGCGCGCGCTGGCGGCGCAGGCGGGCGAGCTCGTCCCGGTGGGCCGCGGCGGCGAGCGGCGCGCGATCGCGCTCGCCAACCCGGGCCTGGGCGGCCGGCCGTTCGCCACCCCGACGCTGTGGGCGGCGATCCAGTACCTGCTGCCGGGAGAGAACGCGCCCGAGCACCGGCACACGCAGCACGCCTTCCGCTTCGTGCTCGAGGGCGCGGGCGTGTGGACGGTGGTCGGCGGCGACCCGGTGGCGATGCGCCGCGGCGACTTCCTGCCGCAGGCCGGCTGGAACTGGCACGCGCACCACAACGCCACCACCGCGCCGATGGCCTGGATCGACGGCCTGGACATCCCGCTGCAGTACCTGACCGAGGCGCAGTTCTTCGAGCCTGGCCGGGATGAGATCAGCGACGCGGAGCGGACCACGCCGGAGCGGTCGCGGTCCGAGCGGCTGTGGGGCCATCCGGGCCTGCGCCCGCTCGCCGCGTCCGCCGCGCCCGCCAGCCCGGGGAGCCCGCTGCTCGCCTACCGCTGGGAGCAGACCGACCGCGCGCTCGCCGACCAGCTGGCGATCGAGAAGGAGGGCTACGGCGGCACCGTCGAGCCGGGCCACGCCGCCGTCCGCTACACCGACCCCGGATCCGGGCAGGACGTGCTCCCGACGATCCGCGTCGAGTTCCACCGCATCGCGAGGAACGCCGAGACGGCACCCGTCCAAGAAACCGGGTCGAGCGTCTACACGGTCTTCGACGGCTCAGGCACCGTCACCGTCGGGGACCGGTCCTGGTCGGTGAGCCGCGGCGACCTGTTCGTCGTCCCGTCCTGGCAGCCGTTCTCCGCTAAGTCGGAGGCCGGCGCCACCGACTCGGACAGCAAGGCCCTCGACCTGTTCCGGTTCAGCGACGCCCCGGTCTTCGAGGCGCTCAAGCTCAACCGGAGCGCCGCCCAGTGAGCACCGGTCAAGCGATCCCCGACGTGATCGTGGTCGGCGGCGGCATCGGCGGCCTGTCCGCCGCGTTCGCGCTCGCCCGCAAGGGCCTGCGGGTGCGCGTGCTCGAGCGCTCCGCGGAGTTCGGCGAGGTCGGCGCGGGCATGCAGATCGCGCCCAACTGCACCCGCATCCTGCGCACCTACGGCCTGCTTGACGAGGCGACGCGCCTCGGCGTGCGGCCGTCGAGCATGGTCATGAAAGACGCGGTGGACGGCACCGTGCTGACCAGCCTGGACCTAGCGGACATGGAGCAGCGGTACGGCACGCCGTACATCGTCATCCACCGCAGCGACCTGCACACCCTGTTCCTCAGCGCCTGCCGGGAGGCCGGCGTCGACCTGCGCACCAGCCAGCACGTTACCGGGTACGACAACACTGGGGCCGGCGCCCGCGTCCAGCTGGCCGACGGCACCGCGCACGAGGCGAGGCTGGTGGTCGCGGCCGACGGCCTGCACTCGGCCGCCCGCGCGCGCCTCGTCGGCGACGAGGCGGTGAACTCCGCCTACGTCGCCTACCGCGGCGCGGTGCCGATCGCGATGGTCAGGGAGAACGGCGTCTCAGCGACCGACGTGGTCGTCTACGTCGGCCCGCGCTGCCACTTCGTGCAGTACCCGCTGCGCGGCGGCGAGATGTTCAACCAGGTCGCCGTCTTCGAGTCGCCGCGAGCCCGGGCGGGCCAGGAGGACTGGGGCACGCCGGACGAGCTCGATGCCGCGTACGCGGGGATGACCGAGAACATCCAGCGGGGTCTGCCGCTCATGTGGCGGGACCGCTGGTGGCGCATGTTCGACCGCGACCCCGTCATGACCTGGGTCTACGGCCGCATCGCGCTGCTCGGCGACGCCGCGCACCCGCCGCTGCAGTACATCGCCCAAGGCGCGATCATGGCCATCGAGGACGGCTACGTGCTCGCCGAGCACCTGGCCGCGAACCCGGGGGAAGCCGGCCTCGACCAGGCCCTGGCCGCCTACCAGGCCGTCCGCCCCGAGCACTGCCGGCGCGTGGTGGAGACGTCCCGCGCCTGGGGCGCGCTGTGGCACCTTGACGGCGAGAAGCGCGAGCGGCGCAACGAGATCCTCCGCGCCAGGGACGTCCGCGATTACAGCTTCGTCGACTGGCTGTACAGCGTCACCGCGCTTACCCCGGCCGAAGAACCGCCAATGTTCAAGGTAATCCCCCTGGACACCTCAGTAACAGCCGCCTCGGGCGCATAAAATCAATAGAAAAATACAAAAACCGAACATACCGAACGGAGGCGTGTCCTACCTCCAGCCGCCCCCGCGCGACCGCACCGCGGGCCGCCAGGCGCCATGCCCTTTCGCGCGGTGCTAACGGCGCCATAACGAAATAGCCAACTTAACCAGGCCTTAATTCCCGCCCTAGCGTCGCTTAACGCCACGGCCTACTCTGATGGCTGTATATCGCGCTTCGTTTGGGTGGGGGAGAGCTTATGTTGGGCAGCTTTGATCTTCCGGTACGGACCCGTGGGGGGAAGCTCCGGTGATCAAGGACCTGCGGGCCGGTGACCCGGCGGTTGTCGGGCCGTACAAGCTGCTCGGGCGGCTCGGCGCCGGCGGCATGGGCGAGGTCTACCTCGGCAAGTCGCCGGGCGGGCGGCTCGTGGCGATCAAGCTGATCCGGCCCGACCTGGCCGAAGAGCGCGGCTTCCGTTCCCGCTTCGCCAGCGAGATCTCCGCCGCCCGGAACGTCAGCGGCATCTACACCGCGGCCGTCGTCGACGCCGACGCCGACGCGGAGCTGCCCTGGATGGCCACCGTCTACGTGCCAGGGCCGTCGCTGACCGACGCGGTGGAGGACAACGGCCCGCTGCCCGTCGACTCCGTGTTCGCCCTGGCGGCCGGCCTGGCCGAGGCGCTGCAGGCGATCCACCGGGCGGGCCTGGTGCACCGGGACCTCAAGCCGTCCAACGTGCTGCTCGCGACCGACGGCCCCCGGGTGATCGACTTCGGCATCTCGCTCGCGCTCGAGCGGTCCATGATGACCGCCACCGGCATGGTGATGGGCTCGCCCGGGTTCATGTCGCCGGAGCAGGCCAGGGGCCAGCGGGAGGTCGGCGCGCCGACGGACGTGTTCAGCCTGGGCGCCGTGCTGGCGTTCGCGGCGACGGGAACGGGCCCGTTCGGCACCGGCCCGACCCCGGCGCTGCTCTACCGCGTGGTGAGCGAGCCGCCCGACCTCACCGGGGTTCCGGCCCGGCTGACCGCGCTGATCGGGCACTGCCTGGCCAAGGAGCCCGCCGACCGCCCCACGCCCACCGAGATCCTCACCACGCTCGGCGACGACGTCGAGGTGCTCACCGGGGAGTGGCTGCCGCCGCTCATCGCTGCGTCGATGAGCAGCTACAGCCCCACGACGCAGACCCCGCTGCCGCCCGCGCTCAAGGAGCAGGACGGGTCCCAGCCGGCCGCCGCGGCGCCCGCGGCGGCGGTGGTGGTGGCGGCGGCCGCCGCAGCCGCCGCCTCGGCCGCAGCCGGGTCGGCGTCCCCGGCGCCATCCCTTCCCGGCTCGCCCGCGCCCGGCGCGATCGGCTACGAGCCGACCACCCTCGAGCCGGCCATCGGGGCCAGGGCGGCCGCGGCGACCCCCGCCACGCGCGTTGAGCAGGCCTTTTCGGATACGTCTCTCGTCCCGGTCTCCGGCCCCCTGCTCCTCGGGCCGAACTCCGGCGGCATCCCTCCGGTGCCGCCCCGCAGGCCGCCGTCGCGGGCGCGCCGGTGGCGCTGGCTCGTCCCGGTGGCCGCCGCGGTGGTGATCGTCGCGGTGGCGGCGATCCTGCTCACGTCGCACAAGCCGGGCGGGGGGAAGGGCGGCGCCGGCGCGAGCGACTCGCTCGCCGGCAACACGACGCAGCCCGCCTCGGCCTCGGCGACTAGCTCGCCCACGCCGTCGCTGTCAGCGAGCCAGACACCGACGAAGGCGAAGCCCTCCACGTCGGCCGCGTCCAACCCGGTCACGCAGCCCACGACCTACCAGTCCACCTCGCCGACGTCGACGCCGACCAAGAAGGCGTCACCCACCACGAGCCCGACGACCAAGCCGACGACCTCGCCGACCAGCAGCCCGACCACCAGCCCCACGACGACCCCGACGACCAGCCCGACGTCGACGCCGACCACCAACCCGACCACGGCCACACCGACCACGGCGGCAGCGACAAGCACGGCGGCGGGTTAGGCAACCAGGTAATGACAACGGCCGCCACCGCGGCGCGGGCAACCCGGCGACGCCGGGCTGCCCGCGGTCGGCTGGGACCTGGCCACGGAGGCTCCTAATAGGGGCCCCACCTGGTCATGTCGAGCACGATGGGCACCATCACGACGATCAGCTTGATGTCCGGCGACATCGGCCCGGTAAAGGTGACCGAGTAGTGGTCGGACGAGGTGAGCAGCTCTTTCCCGAGTCCCGCCCACGTCTTGCGGACCCGGGCGTACCGCTCGCCCTGCGGCCCGGTGATGACGATCTGCTTGACGGCCAGGTCGCCGACCGCCTGCCCGGCGATCTGGCCGGCCTCGTCGAGCAGCGTGTAGTGGCGCCGCGTCTCGCCGATCTGGATCCGCCCGATCAGCCGGTCGTCCGGGTCGGTGACGTCGACGATCCAGTCGCTGTCCCGCTTCACCAAGGTGAGCAGCGGCTCGCCCGCGGCGGACCGCACCCCGATGACCCGCGTCCGCGGCACGAGGTCGGCCATCGTCTGCAGCACGGAACGCGGCGAGGTTTCCGCGGCGACGGCGAGCAGTGTCCGGCCGGAGTCGAAGATGTCATAGCGCGCACGGCCTGGTAGCACCCTCGCAGGCTGGCGGATCCGCAATTCCCTGACTGCGAAGGGGTCTGTCATAACGTTGATTCTATGGTCAATTCCCGGGCCCGCCTGGGCGCCGCGGAAACGGGGGAGCTGGCCAAATGCCGTAAATCCCGGCTAATTCTCCTCCGTCGTGGCAGCCCAGATCATGATCACGAAGAATTGTCAGCACCATGGCCGGAAATCTCTTCGTGATCATGAACGATTTCGTTATCGCGGCGCTGCCTGGGTCATTCCTTTACCCGTTGCTATCAGCCGGGCGCCGTGCTCCGCCCGCCAGCGCGCCCGCCTCGGTCAGGTACGGGGCGTCGGCGGCGTACTGCGGGTGCCCGCATGCGGCTAGGCGATTTCTGTTCCGGCGCTCGCCGCGTCGCGGAACACGCCGCGGATCGCCTCGGCGAGCGCTGCCGCCCGGGCCGTCTGCCTGACCCCGGGCAGCGTGGCGATCACCACGCGCAGCGCGGGCACGTCGTCCGCGATCCGGCACGTCGCGACCCGGCGGCCGTCGTAGGTGAGGTCGTGCCGCGGCCGCTGGTTGAGCACGGAGAACCCGTGACCGTGCGCGACCATCGCCCGGACGGTCTCGTAGTTGCGCGAGCGGTGCAGTATCTCCGGCTCAAGGCCCGCCGACGACAGGAGCTGCAGGAAGTAGTCGCGGCTGTGCGGCAGGTCGAGCAGGATCAGCTTCTCCCGGCCGAGCTCGCGCAGGAAGATCCGGTCCCGGCCGGCCAGCGGATGGCCGGCGGGCAGCAGCACGTGGGCCGGCGTGGTGGCGACCACCTCCCGCTTGATCCCCTCGCCGTAGGCGAAGTCGTAGCCGACCGACAGCTCGGCGCGGCCCGAGCGGAGCGCCTCGCGCGCCTCCTCCGCGTCGACCTCGTCCACCTCGATGTTCAGGTACGGGTGTGCGGCCCGGGACCTGGAGATGACCTCGGGCAAGATGAACGGCGCCAGCGTGACGAAGCACGCCAGCCTGATCGTCCCGCGCACCTGGTTGTCCACGCCCCGCGCGGCGTCGACCGCCTGGTCGAGGCCGAGCATGAGCGCCCGCACGTCGCCGAGCAACTGCACGCCCGCGGCGGTCAGCACCAGTCCCTTGGACCGCTGCCTGATGAACAGCTGGGTCCCGACCTGCTGCTCAAGCTGGCCGATGGCCGCCGAGACCGCGGACTGCGCGACGAACAGCTCGCGGGCGGCGTCCGTCATGGACCGGTGCTCGGCCGCGGTCGCGAAGTAGCGCAGCTGGGTCAGGGTGATCTCCTGCCGACGGCTCACTGGCTGCTCCGATCCGCCCTCTGCTTCAATCAGTACGCGGCATCGTTCCGGCTGATGCATCGGGAGAAGTAATCCTATTGTGGTGATGCAACGCGGCGGCGGCCGGCCGCGCTTGCCCGGACCGCACCCGCATCTCAAGGAGCCCTGACCATGAGTGACAGCTGGGATGTCGTCGACCTGCTGACGGAGATCGCGGACGTGGGCCGCGATCCGGTGCGCGGCGGCTACTCGCGGCACGTGTTCGAGCCGGCCGAACTGGAGCTGCGGGCCTGGTTCACCCGGCGCGCCACGGCGCTCGGCCTGGCCGTCGCGCCCGACAAGAACGGCAACATCTGGGCGCGCTGGGGCGAGCCGGGGCCCGGTACGGTCGGCACCGGGAGCCACCTCGACTCGGTACCGGGCGGCGGCGCGCTCGACGGCCCGCTCGGCGTGGCGTCCGCGCTTTCCGCCGTCGCCTGCCTCAAGGAGCGCGGCTTCACCCCGGTCAGGCCCGTCGCGGTGATCGCCTTCGCCGAGGAGGAGGGATCGCGGTTCGGCCTCGCCTGCCTGGGATCGAAGCTGATGACCGGCGCGCTCGAGCCGGCCGCCATCGCGGCGCGCGCCGACGCCGCCGGGGTCACGTTCGCCCAGGCCGCCGCCGCGGCCGGGGTCGACCCGGCCGGGACGGGGCGAGACGACGAGCGCCTCGCCTCGCTCGGCTGCTTCGTCGAGCTGCACGTGGAACAGGGCCGCGCGCTTGAAGACATCGGCGCCCCGGTCGCGGTCGCGTCGGCGATCCTGGCCCACGGCCGGTGGCGGCTGACGTTCACCGGGGAGGGCAACCACGCCGGCGCCACCCCGATGGCGGGGCGCCGGGACCCCGTGGTGGCGGCGTCGGCCGCCGTGCTCGCCGCCAGGGAGATCGCCGCCGCCCGCGACGACCCGGCGGGCGGGGTCAACGCCCGGGCGACCGTCGGCCGCGTGGTCCCGCTCCCCGGCGGCACCAACGTGATCGCCTCGCGGGTGGATGCCTGGCTCGACGTGCGCGGCGACACCGACGCGGCGGCCCGGGCGCTGGCCGCCGAGATCACCGCCGCGATCCAGGTCGCGGCCGGGCGGCACGGCTGCCGCACCGAGATCACCAGGGAGTCCTACCTGCCCGAGGTCACCTTCGATCCCGGGCTGCAAGGCCGGCTGCGCACGCTGCTCGCCGGAATGCCGCAGTTCGGCGCGGTCCCGGTGCTCGCCACCGGGGCGGGGCACGACGCGGGCGTGCTCGCCGCGGAACTGCCCACCGCCATGCTGTTCGTCCGCAACCCGACCGGGGTCTCCCACGCCCCGGCCGAGACGGCCTCAGCAGCCGACTGCCGCGCCGGGGCCAGTGCCCTGGCGGCGGTGCTCGCGGACCTCGCCGGGGCATAGCGCGGCGTTGGTGAAATCTACGTTTCCGGCGCGTCACTGATACCGGCATTGGCGGCTTGAGCTGCATTTATCAGCAAAACAGATGAACTTCACCGGAATCAGCTATTGGACAGAAGCAGCCTGGTGAGCACACATTGTCGGCATCAGGACCCTGTCCGCATTTCCCGTGAAGGACGCAGCCATGCCGGTAGCCGAAGCGCCGCAGCGCATCGAGGATAAGACGATCCAGCCGATCCCGCCCGACGAGCGGCACGGCCGGACGCGCGACCTGTTCAGCCTCTGGTTCGGCTCGAACATCATGCTGCTCACCGTGGTGACCGGCGCGCTGGCCACCTCCGTCTACCAGCTGCCGTTCTGGCTCGCGGTGATCGCCATCGTGACCGGCAACCTGATCGGCGCGATCTTCATGGCGCTGCACAGCGCCCAGGGGCCGCGGCTCGGCGTGCCGCAGATGATGCAGACCCGCGGCCAGTTCGGCTCCTATGGCTCGCTGATCGTCATCGTGCTCGTGGTGCTCATGTACATCGGGTTCTTCGCCTCCAACCTGGTTCTCGCCGGGCAGTCGCTCAACGTGCTGACCAGCGGCATCAGCGTCGACGTGGGCATCTTGCTGGTCGGCGCGGTCAGCGTCGTGGTCACGATCTTCGGCTACGACCTGATCCACGCCTACGCCCGGGTGATGACCTACCTGGCCGGCGCGGCGCTGCTGCTCACGTTCATCTGGATCGTCGCGGTGCACGGGGCCGGGCACGGCTTCGGCTCGTTCGGGCACGCCAGCTTCGCCGGGTTCCTCGGCACGGTGACCGCCGCCGCGCTCTGGCAGATCGCCTACGCGCCTTACGTCTCCGACTACTCCCGCTACATGCCGGCCGACACCGGCGCGCGGCCGGCCTTCTGGGCCAGCTACTGGGGCTGCTCGCTCGGCTCGATCCTGCCGATGATCCTCGGCGCCTTGATCGGCGTGAACACCGCGGACATGGTGGGCGGCCTGCACACCGAGACCGGCGCGGTGGCCTCCCTGGTCATCGTCATCTTTACCGTGTGCATCGCGATGACCAACTCGATGAACATCTACGGCGGCGCCCTGTCGATGATCGCCATCGGCCAGACCTTCAAGCCGTCCTGGCTGCCCGGCGCGGTGGCCCGCGCCGTGCTGACGGTCGTCATCTACGTCGCGGCGGTGGTGCCGGCCATCGTCAGCCAGAACGACTTCCTGGTCAACTACTCCAACTTCATCCTGCTGCTCATGTACGTGCTCGTGCCGTGGACCGCGATCAACCTGGTCGACTTCTACCTGGTGCGGCACGGCAACTACGACGTGGCGCAGTTCTTCCGCGGCGACGGCGGCATCTACGGCCGGTTCGACTGGGTGTCGATCGGGTGCTACCTGATCGGCATCGCGATCGAGGTGCCGTTCGTGAACACGACGATGTTCGAGGGCCCCGTCGCCAAGGGCCTGAACGGCGTGGACATCTCCTGGATCATCTGCCTGATCGTGATCAGCCCGGTGTACTACCTGGCCGCCAAGCGGCTGCGGCGGCCCGCCGCGGCGGTGGCGGAGCCGGCCGCGGTGGTCGCCTGATGACGGCGGCCGGGCCGCGGCCGCAGGTAGCGCCGGCCTCACCGTCCGGGCCGCCGGAGTTCGCCACGATCGGCGTCGCGCAGTGGCTGGCCGTTCCCGGTCAGTCCGCGGTGAACGAGGCGACGGCGGTCGCCGCGGTCCGCCATCTGGCGGCTCAGGGCTGCGACGCGGTCGTCCTGCCCGAGCTGTGGCCCTGCGGCTACGACCCGCGCACCCTCGCCGCGGACGCCGCGGACGCCGCCGAGCCGCTCGACGGGCCGCGCGTCGCCCTGCTGGCCGCCGTCGCGGCGGAGGCAGGCGTGCTGCTGTGCGCGGGCAGCCTGCCCGAGCGCGGCGCGGACGGTGCCCTCTACAACACCGCGGCGCTGCTGTCGGCCTCGGGCGAGCTGCTGCTTGCGCACCGCAAGGCGCACCTCTACCCGCCGCTCGAGCCCGCCGTGTTCGCCCCGGGTGCCGCCGCCGCGAGCACGGCGCGCACGCCGCAGCTTGGCACCGTGGGCGTCGCCGTCTGCTTCGACGGCGACTTCCCGGAGACGGCCCGCGCGCTGCGGCTGGCCGGGGCGGACGTGGTGCTGCTGCCATCCGCCTACGAGACCGCGGCCGCCCCCTGGTGGGACACCCTGTATCCCGCGAACGCGCTGGCCAACGGGCAGTGGTGGATCATGGCCAACCAGCACGGCGACAACGGCGGCGCCACGCTGCTCGGCGGCAGCCAGGTCATCGCACCGGACGGCACGGTGACCGCCGCCGCCCCGCGCGGCAAGCAGACGGCGGCCGACGGCTGCACCTATCTCGTCACCCGCCTGCCGCTGCGCGACTCGCTGTCCCGGGCCGCCCAGGACTCCGGCCCCCTGCTCGCCGGCCGCCGCCCGGCCCTGTACGGGGCCCTCGCCACCTAACGGATAAAACACGTCTGGCCGGTCCCAGGCTTGCTGGGGCCGGCCAGACGGTGGTTGATGACCTCCGTTCGTGAGCGCTAGCGGTTGTCCGGTGAGATTACATGCCGCCCGGGTTCTGGAACCGGTGCCTGCGCGCGCCCCGGGCCTGCGTGCCGGTCGTCTGGCCGGCGGCCGGGTTCGGCGTGGCCGCCGTCGCGCCCTTGGCCGTCTGCTGGGTCAGGTTGTAGGTGACCGCCGTCGCGACGCCGTTCCCGTCCAGGGTGACGTTGACCGGGTTGGTCAGGCCGTCGTTCCCGCAGCCCAGGTTGACGAACGACATCGACAGCCGGTTGCCGAGGAACGTGGCCAGGCTGTTGCCCACCGTCGGCACCGGAGAGGCGAAGGCGGCGTCCGCGGTCAGGTCCAGGTTGTTCCTGGCCGGGGCGATGTTCACCATGTTCTGGCAGTAGCTGGCCGCGACCGCCGCCGCGCTGGTGTTCCCCGCGAGCAGCGGCTGGCCGACGAGCGAGCGGTAGACGTTGGTCTTGGCGATGCTCATCTGCCCGCCGACCAGCGTCATCTCGTCATTCGGCGGGACGACCGCGATCGTGCCCTTCTGGTCGACCATCGCCTGCAGCTCGTTCAGTGCCTGCGACGGGCCATTGGCCTTCGGATAGGTGGAGTCGGGCGCGGTGAACGGCGTGCAGCCGTTCGCCGGGTCGACGAACTCGCTGAGCAGCGCGTCGTCGCTGCCGTTGGCGAGCACGGTGGCCCCGGTGAGCTGCGCGGCGTTAGCCGGCGAGTTCTGCGCGGTCTGGCCGCCCGCGGTGATCAGGTACTGGCTGACCACGTTGTCGCTCTGGTCCTGGTCGATCAAGGCGAAGTCACGCGAAGTCTCGCAGGCCTGCCCGTCGGTCGCGGTGCCGACCGCGGGGACCGTGAGCGTCCCGTTGGCGATCTCCCTGCTCGCGGCCTGGTAGAAGGCCACCGCGTTGCAAGCAGACACCTGGCCGATGACCGACTGGCCGAGGGCGTCGACGCAGTTGCCCGCGCCGGTGCCGGGACCCGTGAGGAACAGGTTGGTGCCGTTGAAGCCGACGCTGATCTCCACCACCGAGCCGGCCGCGATGGTCGGCGCCACGGGCGCCACGGCGGGCTGGGTGCCCGCGGTGACGACGAGCGGGCTGTAGACCTGCAACTGCCCGTTCGGTGACAGGATCGTCGCCTCGACGAACGCGCCTTCCGTGCCGGCGTTGGCCATCGAGCAGCCGTCACCGAGTTGCCACGGCGTGGCCAGGCCAGCCGCGCTGAGCGGGTTGGCCGGCATGGTGAGCGAGCAGTTCAGCGAGGCCGCGGCCTCCGCCGCGGTCTGGTTCAGGTTGATCGCCGCGCCCGTGCCGTCGACGGGGGCCGTCGCCACGTCACCGAGCCGGAAGGTAGCGAGCGCGCCGCCGGCGAACGAGTTGGCGGGCGCCACCGTGGTACCCGTGGTCGTGGTCGTGGTGGGGCTCGCGCTCGCGCTCCCCGTGGCGGTCGCGCTCGTGGTGGGGCTCGCGCTCCCGGTGGCGGTTGCGGTCGCCGTCCCCGATGCCGATGCCGATGCCGATGCGGTGGGCGTCGGGAATGTCCTGTGGTGGTGCCTCCAGAACGACGCGCTCGCTAGGTTGAACGACCCGCCGCTCACCGCGGCGGCCGCTCCGATCGCGATGCCTGCCGCCACCGGAATGGCGATCACTGCCGCGATACGAGCGCGGCGCTGACGTTGACGGCGCTGACGCATGGTCGGCCGTTGGCCAGTTAGCATTCATCCACCTCCCTTTCTGCGTTTGCTGTTAGAAGTGCGTGCCGCTGACCGTCGGCACGGTGCCGCCCGGCGCGACCGCAGGAGCGTGCGCAGGCGCGGCGGGCGCGGCGGGCAGGGTAGTCGTTGATCCGGGCGCTGGCGCCGTGGTCGGTGCCGCGAACAGCACCAGCTGCGCCTTCAGCGTCTGGCCCTCGCGCTCGCCGAAGACGAACACGAAGTCGCCCTTGGCGAGGCCCCTGGTCTTGGTGTCCATGACCCACCAGGACGGCACCCGCATGTTCACCGAGCCGCCGGTCATGGCGGACATCCCCATCGAGGTGCCGCCGACGTTCAGGACCGCCGTCTTGCCGGTGATGTGCCAGACCTCGAGCTTGCCGTTGGCGGACCGGACCGCGAACTCGTGCTTGCCCGTCGCGACCACCTTGCCGCGCTGGAAGAAGAGGGTGACGTGGTGCCAGGACTGCGTCCAGTAGTTGTTGATCTGCTGCATGTGCGAGAGTGTCCGCAGCGACGTGCTCGGCGACGAGTCCCAGGTCTTCATCGCCGAGGAGATGGCGCTGGAGTAGCTCAGCGTCCCGCTGCTCTGGATGAACCCGGCCGACTCGGCGTTCACCGCGCTGCCGTGACCGGCACTTAGTACTACCGCCCCGGCGGCGCCTCCGCTCGCGAGTACGGCGGCAGCAACACCCACGCGTACCCGCATGGACATTCCGCGCATTCCGCGCTTGCTCATCGATGCCTCCTCAGTGGACGGCGCTCGCCCAAGCGCGCCCGTTTTGTTCTGACGGCATCGACCTTGCCGTGCCCGCAACCGGAACGACAGCGATTCGAAGGTCGGGTAAGAGTCCTGTAGGAGTGATAACGGATGTGTTACAGGTGCCTTACGGCCGGCTCAGGCGCAATCGCCCCGCCTGGCGGTCAAGGAGCAGCAATTGACGCGGGGCCGGAAGGCCAGGGCCGCGAGGCGGTCTACGCGGACCCTGAAGGGAGATTTCCGCTGGCCGCAGAGGTATGGGAGGCAGAGACGGGAATCGAACCCGTGTACAGGCTAATGAGGGTTATCGGGTCTGCATGTGGCAGGCTCGGTCGCTGGTAGCCACCGGTGGGTGAGCACTTCTGTCGGCCGGGCCCTGGAGCCCTGTGCAAAGAACGTGTCCCCACCGGTGACCGGGAGAGCTGGATCGCTGCTGGGATGTCGTGCCTGCCTTTGGGCGTGAGCACTGATTCATTAGCCCGCGATGGGTTTCCCGATGGCTGCCGTGCTGATTCGGTGTTGCGGACGGGAGCGGGATGCGGTTTTTCGTGGGTGATGACTGGGCTGAAGATCATCATGACGTGGAGGTGATGGACGAGGCGGGGCGGGTGCTGGCGAAGGGCCGGCTGCCCGAGGGCGTCGCCGGGATGGCCCGGTTCCACGAGCTGATCGGGAAGTGCCTGGGCGAGGATCCGGACGAGGCCGAGGTGGCGGTCGGGACCGAGACCGGCCGTGGCCCCTGGGTCCGGGCGATGGCCGCGGCCGGATATGTGGTCTACGGCGTCAACCCGCTGACGGCCTCGCGGTTCCGGGCCAGGCACGCGGTGTCGGGCGCCAAGAGCGACGCCGGCGACGCGCACATGCTCGCGGACATGGTCCGGACCGACTCCCGTCAGCTGCGGGCGGTGGCCGGCGACACCGCCGGGGCCGAGGGCCTGAAGGCGCTGGCCCGCATGCACAAGACGATGATCTGGGAGCGCACCAGGCAGGTCCAGCGGCTCCGCCACCAGCTGCTCGACTACTTCCCCGGCGCGCTGGACGCCTTCGGCGACGACCTGGCCGCCCCCGGCCACCTGGAGCTCCTGGGGAAGGCCCCGGACCCGGCACGGGCTGCGGCGCTGACCCGCGCGCAGGTATCCGCCGCGCTCAGGCGGGCCGGCCGCCGGAAGATTACCGACCGGGCGACCGCGATCCTGGCCGCGTTGCGCGGGGAGCAGCTGGGCCATCCGGCGGCCGTGACCGGCGCCTGCGCCGCCACCGTCCGGGCCCTGATCGCGGTGATCACCGTCCTGAACGAGCAGGTCAAGAGCCTGCAAGGGCAGGTGGAGGCGGATTTTGGGGAGCACCCGGACGCTGAGATCTACCTGTCCCAGCCAGGACTCGGTAACATCCTCGGCGCCCGGGTGCTCGCAGAGTCCGGCGACGACCCGCACCGCTACCGTGACGGCAAGGCACGCAGGAACTACGCCGCCACCAGCCCCATAACCCGCGCCTCCGGGAAGTGGGCTGCCCCGCGTTTCCTGGACAGGTAATTTGCGGTTAATTCACGCTGCTACCTGCTTATTTAGGAGCTCGTCCATGACCTCTTGCGGGGTCCGGTACCCGAGTCCCGAGTGGAGACGTGTCTGATTATAGCGAAGCTCGATCCAGCGTGCAATGTCTTTCCGGGCATGCTGGAGGGTTGGGTAAACGGTACGGTGGACCAGCTCCACTTTCAGTGACGCGTTAACGCTTTCCGACGAGGCATTGTCATAGCAGATTCCCGTGCGGCCGACAGACTGGCTTACGCCGAGCTGCTTCAACGCGGCAGCGACCTT
>Ga0265319_1000782_pt1 | contig 20640 bp, 14 predicted proteins | sample 4824metaG_FD_192443 | JGI IMG/M metagenome (GOLD analysis project Ga0265319, IMG submission 192443) | Rhizosphere microbial communities from Carex aquatilis grown in University of Washington, Seatle, WA, United States - 4-8-24 metaG | ecosystem: Host-associated > Plants > Roots > Rhizosphere >...
TACCAACAGCCCCACCACCACCAGCGCCAATACTCCGACCAATTCACCGACGCCTAGCCCAACCGATACGCCGACCAACAGCCCCACCGACACCATTACCGATACCCCGGGAAGCCCCACCATGACCCCCTCCGACACCCCGACCCCGACCATTTCCAATACGGCCACCTCTTCTCCCACCGTGACGGTCACCTCGACCCCGACCAATACCCCCTCGGTGACGCCGACTCCGCCGAACCCCTACATCATCGCTGATTTTGAGGAAGGCGGCGCGGCCGACGTGACCGGCACTTCCGCGAACTTGTCCGGGGTCTGGTACAGCGTCGCCGATACGAATGGCTCCTCCATTTCCCCCGGCTCGCCCTTTACCTTGGGAGGGCCCGGCAACGGCTCCCCTAACGCCGCGATCATTACGGGAACCACCGGTACGACCGCGGACCCTGTGAATATCCCCATCTTCGCCTCGCTCCAGGGGGATTTCCTGGCGCCGCAAGCCTCCTACAGCATTTCGTCGAACGTTCCCAGCGCCACCGGGTTCATTTTCTATATTAAAGGCAACGCCGCCACCACCCAGGTTTGGTTCGGCGTTTCGGACTCGACCACCAGCTCGACCAACGATACGGCCGGGGTGACGGTAACGGTGACGACCAGTTGGCAGCCCGTGACCGTCTTTTTCAACCGTATGAGAAGCCAAGGTTGGGGATCGCCTGGGCACATGTTCGATCCCTCCACGGCCCTCAGCTTTTCATGGAAATTGACAACCCAGAATACGGCCTATGATTTGGAGGTCGATGATTTCCAATTTACCAACGCCCCGGCCCCGCCGCCCTTCACCTCGACTCCCACCCCGGATCCCCTGCTCATCGATACGATGGAGGATAACGACAATCAAATCAGCGTGCAGAACGGCAGGGACGGCTTTTGGTATTGTTTCTTGGACCAGTACCGATCCGGTATTGTGAATACCCCCATCGTGTTATCCTCCAAACCGCTGACGGTTGTGGGAGGGGAAACGGCCGCGAGCAACCCCATCACCCTGCTAAAAACGGGGACAGTCTTGAACGTGGGAACGGTCCCGGCCGGAACCACGATCGTCTGGGGGCAAAGTTCAGCCAATACGGGCACCAGCGGAAGCAGCCCCTGGACGAACGGCGTCACCAATACCTTTGTGATGTCCGCCCCTGGTTATCTTTCGAATAATTGCGCCGAGTTGAAGGGCGCGGTGGGACCGGCCTGCACCGCGAGCGATCCCGTGAGCACTGGCAGCTACCAGATTTGTCCCTTCGTGGGCATGGGTTTTGACTTTATCAACACCAACGGCGGGCCCAAACAAAGCTATGACCTGACCAGCTATACGGGCGTAAAATTTTACGCCAAGATCGGGGCCGGGACGGCAGCCCTTTGGCGGGTCCAGTTTCCCCTTCCCTTGACGACCGCGATCGCGGATGGCGGAAGCTGCGGGACATCCTCCAATTGCAGCGACCATTACCAGATCCAGAAAACCATCACGACCAGCTGGGTTCAATACACGGTACCGCTCCTGTCGGGCGCCGGGAATCTGGTCCAGCAGGGATTCGGCCCGCCTGTGACTTGGGACAAGACCAAAGTCTTTGGGGTCACCTGGGAAGCGGATAACGCGACGCCAGGGGCCAATGCCGACCTCTTTGTCGATAATCTCTATTTCTATTAGACCCGCAAGGTAAAAACCAAGCTGAACAGCGCCGAGGCCCTCCCAGTGGAGGGCCTTTTTTTACCCTTGGTGCGCGGGATGGCTTCCGCGGATCGCGCCGCCGGAACGAGCGAGGCGGGGCGGCAATTCTTGAATTGCCGGCTTGAAATCGAAGATGAGGTATCCCACAATGCCTCCATGGATTTCGAGATTGTTTCTGATTTTAAACCGACCGGCGACCAGCCCCAAGCCATTGAAAAACTAACGAGTAATTTAAAAAGGGGATCGGCCCACCAAACCCTTTTGGGGGTGACCGGTTCGGGCAAGACCTTCAGCATGGCCCATGTCATCGAGAGGGTTCAACGGCCGGCCCTGATCATCTCCCACAATAAGACCCTGGCGGCCCAGCTCTACAGCGAATTCAAGGAGTTTTTTCCCAAGAACGCCGTGGCCTATTTCGTGAGCTACTATGATTATTACCAGCCGGAAGCCTACATCCCCCACACCGATACTTTCATCGAGAAGGACGCCTCCATCAACATGGAGCTGGACCGCCTCCGGCTGGAGGCGACGGCCCTGCTTCAGGAGAGGCGGGACGTGATCATCGTGGCGTCCGTCTCCTGTATCTATGGGCTTGGATCGCCGGAGCATTACAAAAAAATGCATTTGGTCGTCCGCGAGGGCCAGGAAACCCCAAGGGAACAGCTGTTGAAAGACCTGGTGGAAATCCAGTATGCCCGCAACGACATCGAGTTTAGCCGGGGCAAATTCCGCGTGAAGGGCGATGTGGTTGAGATCTTTCCCGCCTACGGCGAAAACCCTTTCCGGTTGGAGTTTTTTGGGGATGAGGTTGAGAAAATTTGCGAGGTGGACCCGGTCACGGGACGGATTTTAAACCGCCGGAAGGTCCTGGCCATCTATCCCGCGAAACATTACGTGATGCCCAAATCGGTCATCCAGGGAGCCCTCCACAACATCCGGGAGGAGTTGCGGGAGCGCCTCCATGAGTTGAAAAAGGCGGATAAGCTGGTGGAGGCCCAGCGCCTGGAACAGCGCACCATGTACGACTTGGAAATGATCGAGGAAATGGGCTATTGCCAAGGGATCGAGAATTACAGCCGGCATTTTGACGGCCGAAAGCCGGGCCAGCCGCCCTTTACCCTCCTGGATTATTTCCCCAAGGATTTCGTGACCTTCATTGATGAGTCCCACGTCACCCTGCCCCAATTGCGGGCCATGTACAACGGCGACTTCGCCCGAAAAAAAAATTTGGTGGAATACGGATTCCGCCTGCCTTGCGCCTTCGACAACCGCCCGGTGAGGTTCGAGGAATTCCAGGAAAAAGTGGGCCAGGTTATTTACGTGTCGGCCACTCCCTCGAAAGACGAGCTGAGATTTTCGGGAGGGGAAGTGGTGGAGCAGGTGATCCGTCCGACCGGACTCATGGACCCGGAAATCGAGGTTCGACCCGCGGTTTCCCAGGTGGACGACTTGATCGGCGAAATAAGGCTGCGGGTCAAAAAGAACCAGCGGGTTTTGGTGACGACCTTGACTAAAAAAATGGCCGAGGACCTGACCAGCTACTTAAAACAATTGGACGTCAAGGTCGCCTACCTCCATTCGGATGTTGAGACCTTGGACCGGATCCGGATCATCCGGGACCTCCGCCTCGGGACCTATGACGTCCTCATCGGCGTGAATTTGCTGCGGGAGGGGCTGGACCTGCCGGAGGTGAGCCTGGTGGCCATATTGGACGCGGATAAGGAAGGTTTTTTGAGGTCCGAAGTCTCCCTCCTGCAGACCGCGGGGCGGGCCGCCCGTAATGTGGAGGGGAGGGTTATTTTTTACGCCGACAAGGAAACCGAATCCATGCGGAAAACCATCGCTGAAACCAAGCGCCGCCGGGAGGTCCAGGGAGCCTACAACCGTAAAAACGGCATTACCCCCGCCACGATCAAGAAGCAAATCCGGGAGCTGCTGACGACCGTCTATGAGGCTGATTATTACACGATCCCGGTGGCCGCGGAAAAGGACGAGGCCTACCTGATCCCGGAGGCGATTCCCCGAAAGATCGTGGCGCTGGAAAGGGAAATGATGGAACTCGCCCAGAAGTACGAATACGAGAAAGCCGCGGGTCTCAGGGACCAAATCCGTCAATTGCGGGAGCGGATCAAACATCCGGTTTGAGTTCAGCCTCGAGGGTAAAAATGGACGCCGAATCCGCTGAAACTAAATTTGACCGGTTGAAAAAGGAAAGCGCATCCTTTCCCGACTCCCCCGGGGTTTATTTATTTAAAAGCGCCCAGGACGCGGTGCTTTACGTTGGCAAGGCCGTTTCCCTGAGGAAAAGAACCGCCTCTTATTTCAACCGGAACAACCAGGAGGTTCCCAAGATCAGGGCCTTGGTTTCCCAAGCCCATCGGTTGGAATATATTTTAACGGCCGATGAAAATCAGGCTTTTTTACTCGAGAGCAACCTCATCAAACGCTTCCGTCCCAGGTATAACGTGGTGCTTCGGGACGATAAGAGCTACCCCTATTTAAAGTTGACCGTCACCGAGGATTTTCCACGGGTGCTGATCTCCCGGCGTCCCTCCAGCGACGGCTCCAAATATTACGGGCCCTATCCCAACCTAAAACTGCGGGAAATCGTCAAGATGATCTACCGCTATTTCAATATCCGGGACTGCGACATCGAGATCGACGGCCGTTTGGAAAGGGCCTGCTTGAGCTACCAGATCAAGCAATGTCCCGCCCCCTGCATCGGCGCCGTTGACGCCAAGGGATACCGCCCCCTTGTCCAAAGGGTCCAGTGGTTCCTGGAGGGGAAACATGAGGAATTGATGAGGTACGTCAAGGAGGAGATGCTCCGGGCGGCCGGGCGCCAGGAATTTGAGGAAGCCGCCAAGAGCAGGGATCTATTGGCCTCGATTGAGCAGATGCAAAACGGTTACGCGATGATCGGTCCGGAAAAAACCGATATGGACGTGATAGCCCTGGCCTTTGGATTGGGCAAGGTCCTGGCGTCGGTGCTGCAAGTCCGGCAGGGGAAGGTGGTGGAGCACATCAAACTAACCCTGGAAAACGAGCTTGAGCAGCCCTTGGAAGAGGTCCTTCCCCTTTTCCTGCGGCAATATTACGCCCCCGGTGTTTTCATTCCGGACGAGGTGGTGGTGCCCTCGGACTGGGATTTGGATCCTTCCCTCGCCGCCTGGCTGGGAGAAAATAGGGAAAAACCCGTGAAGCTGGCCAAGGCCCAGGGGCAGGTTCGGGTTGATTTAATGGGGATGGCGGAGCAGAACGTCCTCTCGGCCTTGAAGGAGGACGTTCAACAGACAAATCTGCTGAAGGGCCTTCAAGAATTATTGGGACTGCGCCAAATACCCCGCAACATCGCCTGCTTTGATATCTCCACCCTGCAGGGGACTTTTACGGTGGGATCGGCTATTTTTTTTAGGGATGGGGTTCCTGAAAAAAGCCGTTACCGGAAATTCAAGATCAGGGAGGTGGCGGGCCAGGATGACTACCGGTCGCACCAGGAAATGATGCGGCGTTATCTGCGCTTATTGGAAAGGGAAGGCAACCCCGTCCCGGATTTGTTTCTCATCGACGGGGGAAAAGGGCAGTTGGGGGCGGTCCAAGCGGTCCTATCGAAGGAACTGGAAGGGGAATATGGGTTGGCTTCGCTGGCCAAGCGGGAGGAGGAGGTTTTTATTCCAGGCAGGGAAAAAGCGGTGGATTTTAGGGGTCATCTGAAAATCCGCCATTTGCTTCAAAGGATTCGGGATGAATCACACCGGTTCGCCGTGGGATACCACAGGATTATCCGGGACCGCCAGGCCGTCTCTTCCATGTTGACCAGCGTCAAGGGCATCGGGCCCACCCGCTTGAGGGCATTATTGAACCGGTTCGAATCGGTCAAGGCGATCCAGGAAGCGCCTTTGGAAGACTTAGCTTCCGTACCGGGTTTTTCCAAAGAGCTGGCCCACCATCTCTTTAAGGCTTTTCACCCTTAAAAGGCTTGTGTGGAACCTGGGATAGTCAAAATTCTCACAAAACCCCCTCCAGGTGCTATTATCCAACCAGGGCGTCAATAAAATGACAATCCGAAACATGGTTCTTTCGGCCCACTTCACTGGATCCAGGCATGAGGCAGGTATGAAGCAAAAATCCCCATATTTCCGCGGAAGCGTTCTCGCCGAATTAGTCAGCCGGACCCTCTTTGTGGGGATCGTCATCCTGTTTTTTTACGGTGTTTTCACCTACTACCTTTCAAAGAAAACCTTTGACGCGGAAATGGGCGACAGGCTTTTGGCGATCGCGCGGTTATCCGCGGGGGAGGCCAAACCCGAGTTTTTGCCTTTTTTGAACGGCAAGAACCAGCTCTATGAAAATTTCCGCGAGTTCCTCCAGCGGAAAAAAGCGGAAAGCCAGGCCAAGAATATTTTCATCTTGGATCCGGACGGCCGGGTTTTGGTGGACGCGAACGGCCAATACGATTTTAAGGAAAATAATTGGCTGAAGGATTTGGATTCGGAGCCCTTTGCCCAGGCGATGAAAGGCTATCCCTCGGTATCCATTTTGTTCCCGGAAAGCGACGGCGGCGTCTACAAGATCGGCTATGCCCCCCTTTACAAGAATAAAAAAATCATCGCGGTGCTGGGAGTGGAGGCCAGCGCTAAATTTATCGGCGGGTTGAACCAATTCGCGCGGGTCCTTTTTACCTCCGGCCTGGTATGCCTTCTTTTGATGGGGGGGCTGCTTTACGCCTTCGGCCGCCGGTTCATTTTCCCCATCGAGGAAATGGCGAAGGCTTCCCAAAAAATTGCCGAGGGGAACTTCAGCCAAAGAATCGAGGTCACCTCGGGAAATGAGTTGGGAGCCCTGGCCCACGCCTTCAACGAAATGACCAAAAGGCTGCAAAGCCACAATGAGTATATTTTGGAAAGCATGTCCAACGGGCTCCTGGTCCTGGACTTGAACGGCCATATCACCACCTTTAATCGGGCCGCTTCCTTAATCCTGGAAATGCCCCAGGAAAAGGTATTGGGCCAGCCCTACTGGACCGCCTTTACGGCTTACGCGGGCTTTTTGACCGCGATCCACTCGGCCCATGTGAAACGGCAGCATTTGGAAAATAAGGAGGTCAACCTTTCGGAGGAATTCCCGAAATGGGTCCGGCTTCGCAGCGCCCCCCTCTTGGGGGCCGATTCCCAGGAACTCGGGACGGAAATCATCTTCACCGATGAGACCCAGCTCCGTAAGCTTCAAGCCCAGATCAAGACCTCGGAAAAAATGGCGACGATCGGCGAGCTCGCGGCGGGGATCGCCCATGAAATCCGGAACCCGCTGGGGGCGATGAAGGGCTTCACCGAGATCCTGCAAAAAAAATTAGGGAACCAGCCGGAGGCCAAGGAGATGGTCGCCGACATCGCCTCGGAAATCGAGATCCTCAATAAGATCGTGACTAATTTCCTGGTTTTCGCCAAACCCACGGCGATCGAGGCTCAGGAGGTGGACCTGACCGAGGCCATCCAGGGCGTCCTGCCCTTGATCGAGAAGGAAGCGGAGCAAAAAAAGATCACGATTCTTTTCGACGAAAAGGAAAAAATCGACCTTTACCTGGATGTGGAGCAATTCCGGAGGGCCCTCCTGAACCTGGCGTTGAACGCCATTCAAGCCTCTCCCAAGAACGAGGTGGTTTCCATCCATTCCAAGAGTTTTACAAGGCCCGAATTGTCCGCTTTCCTGAGGGAAAAGGGTTTTACGGATTTGGTGCCGGTGGAAACGGAAGCCAATTGGTGCGGTGTCTGGGTTTTGGATAGGGGGCCAGGTATTTTGCCGGGAAATTTCAAGAAGCTCTTCACCCCTTTTTTTACGACGAAAACCGAGGGGTTTGGCCTGGGGTTGTCGATCACGAAAAAAATACTGGAATCCATGGGCGGGACCGTTTCGATGGCGAATCGGCCCGAGGGCGGGGCCTTATTTTTGATGATATTACCGATGTTTGAAAAAAAGAGGGAGGCGGTTTAATGAGCACCATCTTGCTAGTCGATGATAAATCCAGCATGAGGAAGGTATTGAAGCAAACATTGGAAAGCGATCAAAATCTCATTTTGGAAGCCGAGGATGGGGAAAAGGCGCTGGAAACCATAAAATCCAAACATGTGGACTTGGTGATCACGGACATCAAGATGCCGAAGCTGGACGGCATGGCCCTCCTGAAAATGATCAAGGAATCCGACACGGAAATCGTCGTCATCATCATGACGGCCTATGGAACGATTGAGACCGCCGTTGAGGCGATGAAGCTGGGGGCCTACGACTACATCACCAAGCCCTTTTCGACCGAGCAGGTAAAGCTGACGGTGGATAAGGCGATCGAAAGGCAAAAACTTTTATACGAGAATAAGTATCTCCGGGAAAAATTAAACGACCAATATAACTACAAAAGGATTGTCGGAAACAGTTCCAGCATGCAGCCCGTATACGAACTGATCGAAAAGGTAGCCCCGACGGATACAGCCGTCCTGATCCGGGGGGATTCGGGCACCGGTAAGGAACTGGTGGCCCACGCCATTCATTTCAACAGCCGTCGCAAGGAGAAACCCTTCATCAAGGTCAATTGCGCTGTTTTGGCGGAGGGACTGTTGGAAAGCGAGCTTTTCGGCCACGAAAAGGGCTCCTTCACGGGAGCCGCGGGCAAAAGAATCGGCCGGTTTGAGCTGGCGAATGGAGGGTCCATTTTCCTCGATGAAATCGGGGACATCAGCCCCGCGACGCAAGTGAAGCTGCTGCGGGTATTGCAGGAAAAGGAGTTTGAACGGGTGGGTGGAACGGAAAGCATCCGCGCCGATGTCCGTGTTATCGCCGCGACGAACAAAAATTTGGAGGAAGCGATTAAAAAGGGCCATTTCCGGGAGGATTTGTTTTTCCGCCTGAACGTGGTGCCTATCTTTGTCCCGCCGCTCCGGGAAAGGAAAGAGGACGTGGAACGATTGGCCTCCCATTTTCTGGCCAGGTACAGCCTGGAAGCCAACAAGAAAATAAATAAAATCGATAAAAAGGCCTCGGATCTGATGACGCGTTATAACTGGCCCGGAAACGTCCGTGAACTCGAGAACGCCATCCAAAGGGCCGTGGTTTTAGCGGATTCGGACACGATATATCCCACGAATCTTCCCCTGGATATCCAAACTTTTCAAAAAGACGATTATTTGCATTACCTGAAGGAAGACGCCAGCTTGACGGAAAAGGTGGAGAACTATGAGAAGGAGTTGATCCTCAAGGCGATGGAGAAGGCCGGGCATGTTCAAACCAAGGCCGCGAAACTCCTGGACATCAACCGGACGGCCCTCATTTATAAATTAAAAAAATACGGCTTGTTGTCGGACATCAACAGCGAGGTTGACTTGAAAGAATGAGCAACCGCCTGGGGTTTTTCCTAGTTTTCTTATTGACCCTTCCGCTGGGACCAAGGGCTGGGGCTTCCTCCCTATCCGCCCCATCCGGTTCGGGGGTAACCTTGTCCAACGACCGGTGGTCCTCGGTATTGGCCGAATTCGAGGAATCGGTCCTTTCCGGCGCCAAGGGATTGGATAAAACCAAGTCCGATTTGCAGGCGACCCAGGCTGAGATCGCCAAGCTGGAGGGGAAGGTCGCGGCCCTGCGCCGGGACGCCCAAGGCGGATCGAATGTGTTCGGCGAAATCAGGCTGAAAAGCCTTTTAAACGACCTCAAGATAAAGTTAGAGGAAAATTCAAACCTCCAGCACCAGTGGGATGAAAAGCAGAAGGAGTTCGAGCAAAAGGCCCTGTCCTTGACAGCCCTTTATAACGAACGCATCGAGGGGGAATTGGTCGCGATGGATCCTCCAGCGGAATTGAACCGGCTTGACCAAAAGCTGGATTTACTGACGGCCCTGGTTCAAAAGAGGAACCAAGTCCAGTCCCTGTTGGTCGAGCGGCGCAAAAAAAACGACAACGAAAAACTTATCCCCCTGTCCTCCTTTGATCCCCTGAAATCCCATGACCGAGACAACCTTCAATTGACCCTGGACCTTTTCCGGGACCGGAAAAAGGACCTCACGGACCGGCTGGAAAAATGGTCCTTGGAGGAAGACCAGGCCAAAAATGAAATGAAGCTTCAGGGAAAAATGCAGGAATTCCTGGAGGACATCCGCCAAATCAACGAGGATTCGGATTTGCCCCGGGGCGGGCTGAAGCACAATGAACTGGAAGGCGTGGTCGGGAAAAGCCAGAAAAATAAAATCGAGGCCCGCGTCAATGATCTGCATGGAAAAATAATTTTGGGGCAAAAAAACCTGGCCCAATTAACGGAATTGATGGAGAGGGTTCAACATCAATTGGATTCTTTGAACGAGAGGAAGTCCAAATGAGGAAAATTTTATGGCTGGTACTAGCGATATGGGGGGGCGCGCCCTGGCCCGCCCTCAGCCAGGACAAGCCCCCGGCGGATCTCCAAGTCAGCGCCAAGCTGGAGCCGGCTGAATTTGGTTTTCGATTCGACGATAACGTCTTTCGGGCCGTTTCGGTTAACGGAAGATTTTCCGATGAAATTTATTTGGTGAACCTGGGCGGGGAATTGGGGGCCCGCCTGGATATTTTCAGCGGCAGCTTGAGTTACCGTTTCGGCGCCGACCAGTACCAGCTCTACTCGACCTTAAGCAACCTGAAGAACGACCTGAGTCTGTTCCTGTCGGCGGATCCGGGGCCCCTCAGTATTTATTACAAGAAGGAGTATTACTTCCGGAACAGCCAATATTTCGAGTTTGACTATGTCGACGACGATAACCTCTTAGGCCTCCTCTGGACGCCGCCGGGCCCCTGGAGTTACGAGGTCCAATACAAGAACTATTACCGGCAATATACCAATGACTCGGCGGATACCCCGTTGTTTTCAGTGCGGTCCCTGGAATTCGTGGACCAAGCCCTGCTCTTGAGCGTTGAAAGGACTTTTACCGAGCGGTTGTCCTTGAAATTGGAGGGTGGCTATAACAACCGGGAGTTCCGCCGGAACCCCATCGGCTTGATGAACAATGATCCCGCCCAACCGATGAACCTGCCAGGGACCCAGGTGGATCAAACCTGGAGCCTCCTGTTAAACGCCCATCTCTACTTTGAGTCCATCCTCCAGGACATCAATTTCGAGGAGCAAAGGACCAATTCCAACAGCTACGGGTTTTCCAACACCATTGAAAGTGTTTCTTGGGCCGGGGTCGTCCGGCCTGTTTCCACCTTGTATTTACAGCTTTTTTTCAGGCTCTATTTTAAAAACTATGACGTAACTCCCTTGATCTCGCCGGATTTACAATTGGGTTTCGTGGATGAGGACAGCCAGGATTTATTGTCCATCCGGACCACCTGGGAATGGTCCCCCCAATGGATGGCCAGTATTGGGGTAAGCCGGGCCCGCAGTGAGGCCGACCAGGCGGGGCAATATTACATCAAGAATATTTTATCGGCCCAAGTTCGAAAAAATTTCTAGGCCCCACCAGCTGGTTTTTTAACGCACTTTCCCGGCGGGAGGGCCCGTCCGCCATGGGGGAGGGGGGGCTTGATGCGTTGACAAGGCATCGCCAGCCTTTATGATAGGCAGGAACGCGATTACCGAAAGGGTGTTTTCATGCGACGGCCGGATGATGAAATGAAAATCGACATTTCCGAGCTTTTTGGGGGAGAGCTTCATTCCTCGCCCAAGGGCGAAGAGGCCTTAACCCAAACCCACGGGGGAACCAACGGGTCCTCCGAGGGGCATTCGGAAAGGGAATCCAAGTTCCAGGAATGGATGGAAACCAGGGAAAAGGAATTGGAGCTGAAGTCCCAGGAACTGGAACGGCGCCTCCACGAAATCCACGCCCAGCAAAATCTTGAAAAATCCTCCCCTTCGCTCGACCTGTCGGCGGAAGTCGCGGCGGAGCCGGAGACGCCCCCCCTGCCGGAACCTGTTCCGGTGATCGAGGCGCCGGTGGAAATGCCCCAGGTTTCCGAGGCCCCGGTTCTTTTTACCCCCGAACCAGAGCCTCCGCCTGCGCCCGAACCAGCCCCGGAAAAACCCCTGATTGATTTCAACGCTCCCATCGCGCCTCCCTTCATGGGGGTCGTCGCCGTTCCGGCTCCCGCCGGCGACGGGGCGGAGCCCGCAGCGTCCAGCGCTGCCCAAGAGCCGGCCGATCCGCAAAAGTCGGAACAACTCAAAAAACTCCAAGCGGATCATGAGTTCTTAATGTTGTACGATGAATTCAGGAATATTATTTCCCATGAACTCAAGGATTTGGTGGGGGAAAAGAAAACCTACACCATGCTGGGCAGGACGGTCGAACTGGCCAGGGGTAAATATCCGGAGATATTCCGCAACGCCAATTGGGACGCGTCCGGGAATTTACTGGAGGATGGATCGGTGGACAGCCAAAGGATCATCGATAATAAGAACAGCCTGGATTCCTCAAAGGCGGAAATAGTTTTGGACACGGCCTTGTCCGCCCTGCTGAATCTCCGCCTGCAGGCGGTGGAAAAGGGGCTGGGATCGGGATTGAAAAACAAGGTTCGCGCCCACCTGGTCCAATGGATCGCCGAAAAAATACAAAAGGCCGGGCGGGATGGAAAAGACCCTGCGATATTAACCCGTTTAAACGGATATGTGTCCCAGGGGTAAGTTTCGCGGGCGGGGGGGACGCCGGGAAGTTGACAAGGGCTAAAAGCGCTTATAGAATCCCTTGCTTTTCGGAAGTTCGCGAAGAACCTCCGTTGTTTGAACCTCATCCCGCGGTTGGGCAGCCGGATGGGGTTTTTTTCTTTCAGGCCGTACCACATGGACAAGAGGGACTGTGACCAATAAAATTCGACCGATCCAATTTAAGAGGAACTACACCCGTTACGCCGAGGGGTCCGTCCTCGTGTCCATGGGCAACACCCAGGTGCTCTGCAACGCCACCCTGTCCGAGGAGGTTCCTTCTTTCTTAAAGGGAAAGGGCAAGGGCTGGGTTACCGCCGAATATTCCATGCTTCCCCGCAGCACTTCGGAAAGGACCGCCCGGGATTCGGTAAAGGGAAAAATCAATGGGCGCACCCACGAGATCCAAAGGCTGATCGGCCGATCCCTCCGGTCGGTCCTTGATTTCGAGGCCTTGGGGGAGCGGCAGATCATTCTGGATTGCGACGTCCTCCAAGCGGATGGCGGAACCCGCACGGCCGCCATTAACGGCGCTTATGTGGCGCTGGTGGATGCCTTGAACCTCCTAAAAAAAAGGGGGTTGGTCGAAAGGATTCCCTTGAAGGAAGCGGTCGCCGCCGTCAGCGTCGGCGTGGTCAAGGGCCTGCCGGCCCTTGATTTGTGCTATGAGGAGGACTCCGGGGCGGATGTTGATTTTAACGTGGTGATGACCGCGTCGGGAAAATTCGTCGAGATTCAAGGCACGGCCGAAAAAGAGGCCTTCTCCCGGGCCCAATTGGACGAATTGTTGAAATTGGCTGAAAGCGGAATTGCCCAAGTGATGGCGGCCCAGGCCGAGGTCTTGGCCAAATGAGAAGGCTGCTGATCGCCACCCGGAATAAAAATAAGTTCAGCGAAATGAGGGAGGCCCTCGAAGGGATTTCCTGGGAGCTGATTCCGGCTTTTGAATTCCCAGGCGCACCGGAGGTTGAAGAGGACGGCAAAACCCTCGAGGAAAATTCGATGAAGAAGGCCCGCATGCTTTCCGAGTTCACCGGCCTTCCGGCCTTAGCGGACGACACGGGACTGTTCGTGGAGGCGCTGGGCGGCCAGCCTGGAATTTACGCGGCCCGTTTCGCGGGGGAAAAGTGCTCCTACGAGGACAATGTCCGAAAAATGCTGGGGTTGATGAGGGGGATTGAGGGAAGGCGGCGGAAGGCGACTTTTCGAACGGTCATCACGATTTTTTACCCGGACCGCCCGGCCCAACAAGTGGCGGGGGAAGTGGCCGGCGTCATCACGGAAGAGGCCAGGGGGGGGGAGGGTTTCGGATACGACCCCATTTTTCAACCGGATGGTTTTTCAAAAGTATTCGCCGAATTATCGCCGGAGGAGAAAAATGAAATCAGCCATCGCGGACTGGCTCTGGTGAAAGCCAAGGAGTTGTTGCGGTAAATCCTTTTTTAAGCGGCGCAGTTGGCATCCTTATCCCCGCCTGTTGCGGGAGAGGGCAAGGCGAGGGGTTGTTCTTGGCTTGGGTATCGTTGAGGGCGGCTTGTCGGGTGGTGCTGAGCGAAGCCTGAAGCGGGCTTGGTTTGGGACCGAGGGGCCGTACCGTTGGACTTTTTTGGCCGGGGCGTAGCGCAGCGGTAGCGCACTTGGTTTGGGACCAAGGGGCCGTGAGTTCGAATCTCACCGCCCCGACCAAAAAATGTTCAAGAAGTTTGAAAGTCCGGGAATCCCACCCACCCGGGGTTTCCTTTTTTTCCTTATATCTTTGGTTCGACTTTTTTGTTTCCCGGCTTTTTTCTCCGCGCCTGTAGCTCAGTTGGATAGAGCAACTGCCTTCTAAGCAGTGGGTCTCCGGTTCGATCCCGGACAGGCGCACCATTTTTTCGCTCGAATTGAGCGTCTTGGTTCAAGAGGTGAAAAAGGGTAAGCCCCAATGGCGGCGACTCGATCGATGGTTCAAATTTCCATGAAGGCGCCCCGCTCCTCCCCCTTGTGTCCGTCCGAGCGGGGTTTGAAATGAAAAAGTTCTATTCGTTCCAGGGCGGGTGGAAATTTCCGGCTTCGGGTGCCAGGCGGTTAGTAACCCGCAAAGGAACCGATGTCTCGGTGGGGCCGATGGGCTGGTCCCGGGGGACTTCGCCGGTCGTGATCAATAACCTCATGAGGCAATAACCGGCTGGCGGGGAAGCGCCTCTTCTGAGCCAAAAAACCAAATAAAACCTTTACATTTCATATTGAGACTTTTAAACTTTTAGGGCTTTTCTCCTGGAAAGCCTTCAAATTTCATTTTTTCAGGAACGCCGCTCTGTAAACGGTGGGAGTAGCTCAATCGGTTAGAGCACCAGATTGTGGATCTGGGGGTTGCGGGTTCGATTCCCGTCTCTCACCCCATTCATTAAGCGGTGCTTGATGACGGGATGCCTCCTGAAATTGAGAAAGTGGTTGAGGGGACGCGCCTGTAGCTCAGTTGGATAGAGCGACAGATTCCGAATCTGTAGGTCAGAGGTTCGAGCCCTCTCAGGCGCACCATTTTAGGGCATCGCAAAGGTTTGATGAGGTTGTTTTGGGAAGGGTGATTAGCTCAGTTGGTAGAGCAGCTGACTCTTAATCAGCGGGTCGCAGGTTCGAGCCCTGCATCACCCACCATTTTTTAATGTTCCTTGGCAGCCCGCGAGGGCTGAACCTGAGGGTAGGAATCGGGGAGCGAAAGTTTCCTGAAGGTCCATCGGAAGGATTGAGAGGGGGGAACCCCTGAGGGGCGGAGCGTGGTTTGACCCGTTCTCCCTTTTGGAGGATAAGGAAATTGAGTTCATGGAGAGCTTTTCATGGCGGTTAAATCCCCAAAAAATCCTTCCATCGCGATTATCATTCCGGCCCTGAACGCTGGCAGGACATTGGACGAAACCTTCGCCCATCTTTTCGGCGGAACTTCCATGAACGGCAGTAAACTTCAAGGGCTGAGGTATCCGGGCCAAAAGACCGATGTGATCGTCGTGGATGGCGGGAGCAGGGACGAGACCCTTGAGATAGTGAAAAAGTGGCAAAAAAAACACAAGCGGCTCCGTTTGATTCAGGTGCCCCGTTGCAAGTCGCCGGGACAAGCCAGGAACGCCGCGCTGAAATGGGTCAAGAACGAGATTCTTCTTTTCTTGGACAGCGATTGCGCACCGAACCAGGACTGGGTGGGGAAAATGATCCAGCCCCTCCTGCGGGACCCCAAGATCGGGATGGTCGGAGGGGAGCTCTATACCCTCCAATTCGATCCCCAAAATAAGGTGGAGCATTATTGCGAGCAAATTGGATTTCTGTCGGTGGGGGACAGGGTCGGGATGAAGGAAGGCGGTTATTACCCCCCGGTCCGAAAGAATATGCCAAGGGAAGTCAACGGAAGCCAGACCTGCCCTTTTTTCTCCATGGCCAACGCGGCGGTGAGCCGAAAAGCGGCCCTGGCGGTTGGGAATCATTTTTGGGAAGAGGGCGCGGCTGAGGATGTGGATTTTTCCCTGCGCCTTTCCAAGGCCGGCTATAAGTTGTTTTTCCAGCCCGACGCGGTCGTGCGCCATATGCATCGGGCCAATCTGGGTGAATTTTGCCGCCAGGTCCGCGGGCAGGGTCTCGGCAGGCCCTTGGCGATTAAGGCCCACGCCAAGCGGGTTTTGGAAATAAGGCTTCAGCTGTTCGGCGAGCATTCCTTGCCGGTCCCTTTTCCGTTCCAGGCCATGATTTATTGGGGCGATTTCCATTTTATGCATCTTTTCGGGATATGGGCGCTGGTGAAAACCGTCGGATTGGCGTCCCAAGGCGATTCCGCCGGCGTGGTGATGGGGTCGGACCACCTTTTGATATTGTGGGGATTATTCATGTTTTTCTTTTTGAAATATTTCCTTCCCGTGTTAAAAATTCAGCCGGCTTCCGATTTTCTTTTGTGGAGCTGGATCAGGTACCGGTCGAATTTGGCGATGTTGTGGGGCGGATTGATGGGAATTGGAAAATTCGGGCGCATTTATATAGAACTGAGTTTGTGAGATTAGCTCTGTGAATCCAGTGAAAAGGGGACTTATGCGTTACGGTTACTTCGACGTGGAAAACAAGGAATACGTCATTGAACGGCCTGATACACCCGTGCCGTGGATGAACTACCTGCATAATGATGAATATTGCGCCTTGATCTCCAATAACGGCGGAGGCTACAGCTTCCATTTGTCCGCGAGGGACAAAAGGATATTGCGCTACCGACTCAACAGCATCCCCGTGGACCGTCCCGGCCGTTACATCTATATCCGGGACGAGAAAACCAAGGACTTTTGGTCCGCCACCTGGCAGCCCGTGTTAAAGGATTTGTCGGATTATAAAACAGAGACCCGCCATGGTTTTGGCTATACCCGCGTCACTTCCACTTACCAGGGAATCACCTCGGACACCCTTTATGTGGTTCCGGTCGCGGACAACCTGGAATTGTGGAACATCACCCTGACCAATCGGACGAACACCGTCAAAACCTTGACCTTAACCTCCTACGCCGAGTTGTGCCTGTTTTTCGCCCAGAACGACATGATCAATTTCCAATACACCTATAATATCGCCAAAGCCTTCGAGAAAAACGGCGTGATCCACCACACCACCATGATCGAAAACGCCGGCCATTACGCGTTTTTTACCGCTGATAAGAAGTTCACCTCCTTCGATTGCGACCGTGAAAAATTCATGGGTCCTTACCATTCGGAGGCCAATCCTCTCGCGGTGCTGGAGGGAAAATGCTCAGGCTCGACCGCGGACGGCGGCAATCCTGTCGCCGCGACGGCCATGACCCTCACCTTGAAGCCGGGCGAGACGAAGTCGGTCACCTATATCTTGGGAGTGGCTCCTTCCATCGCCGCTGGAGCCAAGTTGATCGCGGCCTACCGAAAACCCGGTGCCGTGGCCAAGGTGATGAAGGACCTGGAAAAACATTGGGCGGATAAGCTGGAGTCGCTCCAGGTGAAGACCCCGGACAGCGACGTTAACCTTTGCCTCAACCAATGGAACGCCTACCAAGTCCATACGACTTTCAGCATGTCCCGGGGCCCCTCTATTTATGAGGGCGGCATCGGCCGCGGCATGGGCTTCCGCGACAGCAACCAGGACGTGCTCAGCGTGATTCACAGCGTGCCCCAGAAGGTCAAAAAGCTCATTACCGACCTGGCGAAAAACATGTTCAAGGATGGTACCGCCTACCACCAGTTTTTCCGGTTGACCGGAGAAGGGGATGGGAAGGGCTATTCGGACGACCCGCTGTGGATCATCCTTTCCACCACCGCCTACGTGAAGGAAACCGGCGACATGAAATACCTGAGCGAGAAAGTGGCTTGGGCCGATGGCGGATCCGCCACGATGTACGAGCATTTGAGGGCCCCGTTGGACTACACGTATAAAAACGTGGGGACCCACAAGATCCCTCTCATGGGATTCGCCGATTGGAATGACACCCTTCATATCAACGGGCCCAAGCCCGGGGAGAGCGTATGGGTCGCGGAGTTTTTCGTCAAGTGCGCCAAGGATTTCGCCGAATTGGCCGAGGCCCTCGGCAAGAAATCCGACGCGAAAAAATACCGCCTCATGGCGGAGGATATGGCCCGGCGAGTGAACAAGGTCTGTTGGGACGGCGGATGGTACGCCATGGCATTTGACGGATGGGGAACCATGCTGGGATCCAAGAAGCAAACCGACGGCAAGATCTACCTCAACACCCAGACTTGGGCCGTCATTTCGGGCGTTTCGGATTCCAAGAGGGGGCCCGCCTGCATGGACGGGGTCAAGGAACATTTGGATTCCAAGTACGGCATCGCCCTGATGTATCCAGGGTTCAAGCATTTCAGCCCCAGGCTGGGGGGCGTCAGCACCTTCCCCCCCGGCTTGAAGGAAAATGGCGGAATTTTCAGCCACGCCAATCCCTGGGCGGTCATCGCCGAGACCATGTTGGGCCGGGCCGACTTAGCCATGAAGTATTACAAACAATTGCTGCCGACGACCAAGGATCAAATCCAGGATATCCACAAGGCGGAGCCCTATATCTACGCCCAGGCCATCGCGGCGGAAGAACACCGGGATTTTGGTTTTGCCCGCAATTCCTGGTTGACGGGAGCCGCCACTTGGAATTATGTTGCCGCCACCCAGTTCCTCCTGGGGATCCGGCCGACCTACTCGGGGTTGATGGTCAATCCCTGTATCCCCAAGGATTGGGGTAAATTCGAGGTGACCCGTAAATTCCGGGGAGCCTTGTATCATATTGTCGTTAAAAACCCTCGCCACGTGAGTAAGGGTGTATCATCGATGACGATCAACGGAAAGAAAGTTTTGGGAAATATCATTCCTCCACAACACTCACCGAAACTGAATGAAGTCGAAGTCATTCTGGGTTAGGGCCGCTGGGGCTTGGTTGACAGCCCCAGGGACCCATGTTATAAAAAACCAAAGGGATGGGTTGAGGGCGGGGGAAGAAGGAGCCGCGCTTGGTTGGGACAATGACACTCAAAGTCGCCGCGAAAAGTAATCCCTCCACCGTGGCTGGGGCCATCGCTAACAACGTGCGAGATGGAAAGAGCGTTGAGATCGTGGCAATGGGTCCGGAGAGCATCAACAACACGGTTAAGGCCATCGCGATCGCTCGCGGTTTTTTAAAGGGCGATGGGATGGACGCGAACTTCAAACCCGAATTCATCCATTTGACGATCGACGGCGAGAAGAAGAGCGCCATCAAGTTTTTTCTTTACATCGAAAAAACCTCCTAATATTAAATTTGGAAAGAGCCCGTTACCATCGTTTCCGGACGGGTCTTTTCGATTTTACCCTTCCTTTTTTCCGGGCCATCCATTCCATGGGCGAATAGCTCAGCTGGTTAGAGCACCTGCTTTACACGCAGGGGGTCACAGGTTCAAGTCCTGTTTCGCCCACCAAATTAAAAATTCATTGTCCCCAGCACATTACAAATGCCTTTGTCCATAAGGGATTCACAATCCTGGAGGGCAGAGGCATTTTTTTTGAAAGCATGGTCAAGTCCGGTCAAGGATGGTCAAAGGCAATAAAAACGTACTGCGAATGACACGGGAATGACACCACCTTTGGCCTTGTGAGCGCCTGTTTTTATGCAGATGGTCGGTTTGTTTGATTTTTTTCTCTTTCCCAGCCCCTCCGATTAAAGTTTGAGAAAGGACTTTAACGGGAATAGGAGTGGGCCATGAGCCGGTATCTAGAGATGACGGAAAAAGAAGTCGAACACCTGGTTTGGATTCACTCCAACAAGTTCACCATGCCAGAGCTTTTCCGCAAGAAGTTTTACCCCCAAGGCACTTACCGAAACACCTGTTACGTCCTGAGCAAGTACACCAAGAAGGGGTTCCTTCTCTTTGAGAAGGCTAATATGTTCGCGCATAATTACTACTTCCTGACAATCGAGGCTATCCGAAGCCTGGATGAGGCGGGCCGGATTATGGTTATGAACCGTAAAAATCCCATCCGAATCAACCCATATGAACGAACCCATGACTTGATGGTCCAAGAGTTACGGATCGTGATTGAGGCCAGCCCGGAGCTGGAAGACATCTTTTGGGTGAGTGATTTTGAGATGCGTTCCGGGATAACACCCTCTCTCAAAGCCGAGTTCTTGGCGGGGAAGCTGGAAGACGACTGGCGGAAATGGGCTTGGCGGCGGATCAAATCGTTACTCAGGAGAACCCCGGACGGCTATTTCGAGGCCGACTTGGAGGGAGAAAGAACGGCGTTCGTTCTGGAATTTGAACGCACCGCCTACAACCAGAAGATGGTCGAAAACATGGTTTGGTACCTGTCGGACTCCTTTCCCCATGCCTTACGGCTCATCGTTTCGGAGACCGAGAAGCACGCCGTCCGAATGGTTAGGAATTTGCAGTTTCGGCTCAAGGAGGATAAGCGGTCCCAATGGTACGTCAGCGATTTTGGGAGAGTCACCGGCCAACCTTTTACGAAAAGCTGGCACCGACTGAGCCACCCCTTGAAGGAATAGGGAGGCTTAGTCCATGGAAATGGTCTTTCATTCGGACGGAAGTCGAAATTTAAACTTTTAGGCTTTTTTCGGGGGTTTTGTCCATGCTCCGAGGGCGAGCCCCCCTATCTATGCATCAAGTACAGATGCAAGAAACGATAGGGGGGCTCGCCCTCTCCACATGGACAAACTAAAAAGCTATTATTTTTAAAAACAAGGATAAGAAGAATCAAAGAAGAGACAGAAAAAAGAGAAACAGGGGCCAGAGGGGTAGGGGTGAATGGTAGGTTAA